>Ga0180215_1001727_pt1 | contig 23378 bp, 18 predicted proteins | sample eDN3rd37CBELigBY_FD_128871 | JGI IMG/M metagenome (GOLD analysis project Ga0180215, IMG submission 128871) | Enriched backyard soil microbial communities from Emeryville, California, USA - eDNA 3rd pass 37_C BE-Lig BY (version 2) (version 2) | ecosystem: Environmental > Terrestrial > Soil >...
CGGTTGGAGAGGCCCTGGGCGATCAGCGTGAGGACCTCCCGCTCGCGCGGCGTGAGCTCGTCGAGCTCCGGGCTGGAGGCCTCGCCGATCGCCGGCTGGCGGGCGACGCGGTCGATCAGGCGCCGGGTCACGGACGGGGAGAGGAGCGCCTCGCCGCCGGCGACGGTGTGGATCGCCGCGAGCAGCTCCTCGGGCGAGCTGCGCTTGAGCAGGAAGCCGCTCGCGCCGGCGCGCAGCGCGCCCAGGATGTAGTCGTCCTCCTCGAACGTGGTCAGGATCAGCACGCGCGAGTCCGGGGCGGCGGCCAGCAGCTCGGCGGTGGCGGTGATGCCGTCGAGCTCGGGCATCCGGACGTCCATGAGCACGACGTCGGGCCGGGCCCGGCGGGCGCGGTGGATCGCGCTGCGCCCGTCGCCGGCCTCCTCGACGACCTCGATCCGCTGGTCGCTGGAGAGCACGGCGCGCAACCCCTCGCGCATCAGGGCGTCATCGTCGACGATCATCACGCTGACCGTCATCGGCCCTCGTAGGGCAGTAGCGCCCGGACGCGGAAATGACCGTTCTCGGAGCGCGCGTCGAGCTCGCCGCCGACGAGCGTCGCCCGCTCGCGCATCCCGCCCAGCCCGTGACCGCCGCCACCCTTGGCCCGCGGCGCGACCGGGTTGGTGACCGTGAGCTCGAGCCGCGCGGCGCCGCGGTCGACCACGATCGTGGCGCTCCCCCGCCCGTGCCGTGCGGCGTTCGTGAGCGCCTCCTGCGCGATCCGGTAGGCGGCGTGATCGACGGGCCGCGGGATCGGCCGCCCGGGGTGGCCGCGGACCTCCAGCGAGAAGTCCAGGCCGGCGTCGCGGTGGCGGTCGACGAGCTCGCCGATCGCGTCGGTCCCAGGCAGCGGCGCGGTGGCTGCGGCCTCGCCCTCGCGCAGCGCGGCGATGATCCGGTCGATGTCCGTGAGCGTCTCGCGGGCGACCTGCTCGATCGCCGCGATCGCGCGCTGCGAGCGGTCGGGATCGCGCTGGTGCAACAGCCGTGCGGCGCCCGCCTGGACGAGGATCGTGTTGATCGCGTGGCCGGCCGAGTCGTGGAGATCGCGGGCGACGCGCGTGCGCAGCTCGGCGATCCGCAGCTGCTGCTCGCGTTCGCGCAGCTCCGCCTCCTCGGCGGCGCGGATGCGGCCGCTGCGGCGCTTGTCCCCGGCCAGCCACGCGCTGGCCCAGATCACGACGGGCAGCACGTACTCGGGCGGCGTGAGCGCGTTGAGCCCGAGGTCGGCCGTCCCGATTGCCGCCTGGATCGCGTAGCCGGCCGCGGTCACACCGAGCGGGCGCCAGACGGGCGCGCGCTCGGTCGCGGCGGCGAACGTGTAGAGCAGGACGGCCGGGCCGAGGTTGATGTTGGCGGCGTAGCCGAGCGCGGTGAGCGCGATCCCGGCGGCCAGCGTGACCGCGAGCGCCGGCCACGGCGCGCGGCGGCGGAAGAGCACGGGCGCCGCGACCAGCAGGCAGAGCGCGATGCCGAGCTTGTCCGGCTTGGTGGCCAGGTTCTCGAGCTCGCCGAAGCCCATGCTGCGGAACTGCACGAGCGTGAACCAGAGGACGAACAGCGCGAGGCCGACATCGGTCAGGCGTTCTCGCCGGGCTTGATCGAGGCTCGGGATCTTCATCGCCGCAGCCCCAGCCTAGGCCCGCGACCGCGGCCGTGAAACCTGCCGCAGGGGGAGCGCCCTCCTCCCACGGGAGGATGGACAGGTGTGTCCCTGGGGGCGTTTCGGGCGCGCCGGCCCGCGCTTACGGTCCCGCCATGACTCCCCAGACCGCTCCCCACGGCCGGCTCGGACGCCTGGCCGACCTCGCGTTCCGACGACGCCGCGCGGTGGTGGCCGCGTGGGGCGTCGCGCTGATCGCCGCCTTCGCCGCCGCCGGCCTCGCCGGCGACTGGGCGGCCGACTACTCGACGCCCGGCTCGGAGTCGCGCGCCGCCGCCGAGCTGCTGCGGGAGCGCTTCCCGCAGAGCAGCCCCGACACCGTCGACGTCGTCTGGCAGGCGCCCGCCGGCGCCGGGGCGCGCGAGGTGCGCGAGCGCATCGACGCGCTCGCTGCCGGCGCCGACCGGCTCGAGGGCGTCGGGCGCGCCGCGCCGGTCAGCGAGCGCGACATCTCGCCCGACGGCACGATCGGCGTGCTGCGCATCCCGCTCACCGAGCTGCCGGGCGCGATCCCGAAGACCACGGGCGAGCAGCTGATCGAACGCGCGGAGCGCGCGAGCGGCGACGGCGTGCGGATCGAGCTCGGCGGCCAGCTGATCGCCAACTCGCAATCCGAGGTGTCCTCGGAGCAGCTCGGGATCGCGGTCGCGGCGTTCGTGCTGCTGCTCACCTTCGGCTCGATCGTGGCCGCCGGCCTCCCGCTCGCGACCGCGCTGTTCGGGCTCGGCGTCTCCAGCGCGCTGATCGGCGTCCTGGCCGCCGTGCTGGACGTGCCGGACTGGGGCCCGGCGCTCGCGTCGATGCTCGGCGTCGGCGTCGGGATCGACTACGCGCTGCTGATCGTCACCCGCTACCGCACGGCGCTGGCCGCGGGCCTGGAGCCGCGGGCCGCGGTCGTCGAGGCGATCTCGACCGCCGGCCGCTCGGTCGTGATCGCGGGCACGACCGTGCTGATCTCGCTGCTCGGGCTGCTGCTGATGGGGCTGCCGTACCTCTACGGCGCGGCCGCGGCGTCGATGGTCGCCGTGCTGGTCGTGATGGTCGCGTCCGTGACGCTCGTCCCGGCGCTGCTGGCGATCGCCGGGCGCCGGATCGACCGCTTCCGCGTGCCGGGGACCAACCGCAAGGGCGCGCGCACGCCAGCCGCCAGCTGGGGCCGCGCGGTGCAGCGGCGCCCGCTGGCGGCCGCGGTCGCCGGCGTGGCCGTCGTGCTGGCGCTCGCCGCCCCGCTGGCCGGGGTCAGGCTCGGCTTCCCGGATCGCGGCAACGACGCGACCGGGACCACCACCCGCCAGGCCTACGACCTCGTTTCGCAGGGCTTCGGCCCGGGCGCGAACGGGCCGCTGCTGCTGGCGGCGGAGACGCCCACCGACGGCGAGCGCGCCGCGATGACGCGGCTGGCCGGGGAGCTGCGCGACGACCCCGGCCTGGCAGCCGTCGGCGACCCGGTGACCAGCGCGGACGGCCAGGCGACGATGCTGACCGCGATCCCGCGCGGCGCGCCGCAGGACGCCGCCACCGAGGACCTCGTCCACCGCCTGCGCGACGACGTCCTGCCCGGCGCCGGCGCCGAGGTGAAGGTCGGCGGCGCGACCGCGGCCTTCATCGACCAGAGCGAGACGACCGCCGCGCGGCTGCCGCTGTTCATCGGCGGCGTGATCGGCCTGTCGTTCCTGCTGCTGCTCGTCAGCTTCCGCTCGCTCGCGGTGGCCCTGAAGGCGGCGGTGATGACCGTGCTGTCGATCGGCGCCGCCTACGGGATGGTCGCCCTGCTGGCCGAGGGCGGCTGGGCCGGGCAGCTGATCGGGATCGACACCGAGACGCCGATCCCCCCGTACCTGCCCGTGATCATGTTCGCCGTCCTGTTCGGGCTCTCGATGGACTATGAGGTCTTCCTGCTCTCGCGCGTGCGCGAGGAGTACCTGGCCCGCGGCAACACGCCGCGCGCCGTCACCGAGGGCCTCGCCCAGACCGCGCGGGTGATCACCGCCGCGGCCCTGATCATGATCGCCGTGTTCGGGGCGTTCGCTTTCAGCGCCGACGTGTCGCTGAAGCTGATCGGGGTCGGGCTCGCCACCGCGGTGCTGGTCGACGCGACGATCGTGCGCATGGTGCTCGTGCCCGCGGTGATGCAGCTGCTCGGCGAGCGCAGCTGGTGGATGCCGCGCTGGCTGGACCGCGTGATCCCCAGGGTCGAGCTGGAGCCCGCCGCGCCCTGACCGCCTCAGCCCGTGTACCGCGGTCGCGCCGGTCGCAGCACGGTCAGCGCGGCCGCGGCGACGTTGTCGGCGAGGACGGGATCGCCGGTCGACGAGGCGGCCGCGACGCGGTTGACGCTGCGGCCCGGGGCGCCCGCCGCGACCGTGACGGTGATCGTCGCGCGCTCGCCGACGTCGAGCGTCCCGAGCGCGCAGCGCGCCGGCCGGTCGCCCTGGCAGCGGCCCTGGCTCGGCCGCAGGCTGAGGCGCTCCGTGCGGCGCGGCTGCAGCTCGGCGACGACGACGTCGTAGGCGATGTCGGGCCCGCGGTTGGTCACGGTCACGGTGTAGGTCACGCGTTGGCCGGGCCGGGCGCTGCGCGGCGAGACGCGCTTGGTCACCACGAGGTCGGCGTTCGGGCCCGAGGCGTTGTCGAAGTCCGCCGGCGTGGCGGGCGGCGGCGTCGGCGTGGGGGCCGGCGGCGCCGGCGGCGCGGGGGTCGGGGTCGGCGCCGGGCCCGGCCCGGGGTTCGGGTTCGGCGGCTCCGGGCGCTCGTGGAACGAGTTGAAGAACGTGCAGTTCTTCGCCGGGTCGGCTGCCGTCAGCCGCACGCGGATCCGTCCCTGGGCGGCGGCGACGGGGCGGCCGTCGCAGAGCACGGCGTCGAGCCGCCAGTGCCCGTCGCGCGTGACCCGCTGTCCGCTCTCCACGATCGCGTAGCTGCCCAGCGGCAGCGCCGTCGTGTCGTCGCCGGTGGCGCGGCGCGGGACGAGCGGCCGGCGGACCGCCGCCGCCTGCAGGTAGACCCGGTCGGGGTTGCGGACCGCGGCGATCTGGTAGCGCGCGGTGGCCGTGCCGCCGATCGTGACCTTGTTGATCCGCAGCCGCCCGGCCGGGATGAAGCGGTTGGTGAACTCGCACACCGCGCCGACGCCCGCGCCGAGCTCGAGCGCGACCGGGCGCAGCGGGTTGGACGCGCGGCCGTTGCAGGCGGCCCGGGTGGGCGTCCAGCGGCCCTCGGCGCTGCGCCGCGGCCGCGCCTCGGAGATCTCGTACTCGCCCGGCGAGCCCGCCAAGGGTGCGCCGGCGACGGGCACGCCGGCGCGCGTCGTCGTGAGCGTCTGGCGCCCGCTGTCGGGCCCGTCGATGTCGAAGCGGAAGCGCCCGACGCCGCCGAGCGTGCGCTTGACCAGCAGCAGCCCGGCCTGCGGCGGCGTGTGGCGGTTGGTGTACGTGCACGTCACCGTGTCCCCGGCACCGAGCGTGACCGCGGTCGTCCCGGTCGCCGCGTCGGTCGCGGCGCTGCTGGTGCCCGTGGCCGAGACGCATTCGATCCCGGTCAGCGACCAGCCCGGCGGGACCTCCTCGGTGAACGTCCACGGCGGCACCGTCGGGCCGGTGGCGGCGCGGAAGAACGTCTGCGACGCGGGCTGGCCGTCGCGAGCGGACAGCGTGAACGAGTGGTCGGTGGTGTAGGAGATGTTGCCGGTGAACCGGAAGTCCTGGTTGCTGGTGACCTCCGGGTCGTCGACCACCTTGCGCACGACGATCGTGCCGCTCGTCGGCGGCGGCGTGACGTAGTACGCGTAGCAGTACACGTGCCGCGCGCCCTGCGGGAACGTGGGCGACTCGACGTTGTCGCCGTTGAGGTTGTCGACCGCGCAGCGCAGCGCGGCGAAGCCGTACTGGCCCGGGTAGGGCGTGGTGAGCACCGGGTCGTCGATCACGCCGCCCTGCACCCACAGCGCCGTGCGGCTCGCCCGCTCGGCCTGGGCGTCGGTCAACTCCACGGTGACCGCGCCGCGCAGGCTCCCGCCGGTGGCGTCGCCGTTGGCGTTGCGCAGCGGCACCGCCGCCTGGGTCACGATCTCGGTGCCGTCGGGGTCGGAGACCTGCGACAGCGAGCCCCACGGTCCGACGGACGGGGAGCTCGCGATCCCGTCGCCGAGCACGAAGCGCCAGCCGACGATCGGCGAGCAGTTCGGCTGCCCGGGCTCCTCGACGGCGGGCGAGATCGGCTCACCGCTGACGTAGTCCGTATCCGGGCCGAGGTCCTGCAAGCTCTCCTGGATGTTGTTGCGCGCGAGGTTGGCCGTGACGTCCGCGTAGCTCGGGCAGGAGCGCGCCGCGTAGGTGATCGAGCGCGTCTGCGCCCCGGCCTGCGGGACGATCGACAACAGCGCCGCGAGCGCCGCGACGGCGAGCTTCAGTGAACCCATATCGGACTCCCGATGGGCAGCCGGCGCGCGAGCGCGGCCACGTCGTGGTTGGTCAGGCGCACGCAGCCATGCGACGGTCGCCCGGGGATGAGCTGCGGCTGGTCGGTGCCGTGGATGCCGATGACGCCGCCGCCCGGCCACTCCGACAGCCGCGAGTAGGCGCTCGTCCCGATCGCCCACGGCCCGTAGATCGGGCTCCCACCGCGCAGCTTCTCGCGCACGTAGAACCGGCCGGCCGGCGTCGGCGTCCCACGCTTGCCGATCCCGGTCCGCGCGCTCCAGACCGGGCGGCCGCGGCGCCACAGCCGCGCCCGCAGCGCGGAGCGGTCGATCTCCAGCATCGTCTCGACGATCCGCAGGCGGGCGAGGTACGGGCGCGGCACCCAGCCCGTCGACCCGTTCGGCCGCCGCGGCAGCCGCACCTGGATCCACACGCGGCCGTGCGGGTCGCGGTAAGAGCGCAGCGCGAGATAGAGCTCCGGCCGCCCGTCCTCGGTCAGCCCGCGCAGGCGGGCCACGCCGGGCGCCGTCCGCGACGGCCGGCGCCGGGCCCATCCGAGGCGCTCGGAGTACGCCCAGCGGCTGAGCGCGCGCTCGTCGGACAGCCGCTCCGTGCCGAGCGGCCAGGTGGCGCCGCGGGGACGGAGCCGCTCAGTGCCGGCAGCGGCGGTCGCGAACGTCGCGTGCATCCCGGCCGCCACCACGATCGCGCCTGCCCAGCGCAGCATCGTTCCAGTGTCCGCCGCGCCGGGATGAGAGCCGCTCATCCGCGAAGGAGGAGCGGCGGCCCTCTCACCCTGGTGAACGCGCCGGTCTCACCCGCTCGGCGTGTACAACCGGCGCCATGGACCGCGCGCAGACCCTCCCCGTCGGACGCATCGTCGTGCGCGGGGAGTTCGGCCCGCTGCTGGAGGCGGCGCTGCCGGGGTGCGAGATCGCGCGGCTGTCGGGCGAGACGCACGTGACGACCCGGGTGCGCGACGACGCCGAGCTGTTCGGCCTGCTGTCTCGGCTGCGCGATTTCGGTGCGGAGCTCGTGAGCGTTTCGGTCGATCCGCGCGCGGATTAGACTCCGATCATGTCCACTCCGCGGTCGGGGACAGCGGCCGCGACCCCGGCCGAGCCAGGCCGGATCGTCGCGAGCAAGCTCTTCGCGCCGCCGGTGCGCCCGGGCATCGTGGACCGGCCGCAGCTGCTGGACGGGCTGCTGAGCGCCTCCGAGTCGCCGATGGTGCTCGTGTCCGCCCCCGCCGGGTACGGCAAGACGACGCTGCTGGCGCTGTGGCGGGCGCGTGACGAGCGGCCGTTCGCGTGGGTGTCGCTCGATGCGTCCGACAACGATCCGGTGGCGCTGACCGCTGCCATCATCGAGGCGCTCGGCCCGGTCCTGGAGCTCGACGCCGGGCTCGGTGCGGCGCTCGCGGTGCCCGACCCGCCGCTCGAGGACTACGTGCTCCCCTCGCTCGCGGACGCGTGCCTGGAGGCGGACCGGTCGTTCGTGCTCGCGCTCGACGACCTGCACCTCGTGACCGACGCGCGCTGCCACGGCGCGATCGGCTACCTGGGCGCGCGCCTGCCCCCGGGGTGCCAGCTCGCCCTGGCGACGCGGACCGAGCCGGCGCTCCCGGTCGCCAGCCTGCGCGCGCACGGCAAGCTGACCGAGGTCAGGGCGGCCGACCTGTCGCTGCAGGCCGCCGAGGCTGCCGCGATGCTGCGCGCGGCCGGCGTCGAGCTCAGCGGCGACCGGCTCGGGCAGCTCGTCCAGCGGACGGAGGGCTGGCCGGCGGCGCTGTACCTCGCGGCGCTCTCCTTGCGCGGCCGCGAGGCCGCCGACGACTTCGTCGAGCAGTTCGCCGGCACCAGCCGGCACGTCGCCGACTTCCTGGCCGAGGACGTGCTCGCGCGCCAGAACGCGGAGCTCATCGACTTCCTGCTCCAGACCTCGGTGGTCGACGAGCTGACGGCGTCCCTGTGCGATGAGCTGACCGGCGGCAGCGACGCTGAGGTCAAGCTGCGGGAGCTCGAGCGCACCAACCTCTTCCTGGTCCCGCTCGACGAGGAGCGGATCGCCTACCGCTACCACCACCTGTTCGTGCAGTTCCTGCGCGCGGAGCTCGCGCGCCGCCACCCCGAGCTCGTGCCGGAGTTGCACCGCCGCGCCTGGCAGTGGTACCGCGGCCACGGGCTCGTCAGCCGCGCCGTCACGCACGCCCAGGCCGCGGGCGATGTCGACGTCGCCGCGGAGCTCGTGGCCGCGGGCTGGCTCGACATGACCGAGCGCGGGCAGTTCGCGACGCTGCGGACGTGGCTCGCGGGCTTCGACGACGAGCAGGTCGAGGGCCACGCCCCGCTGGCCGTCGCCGCCGCCTGGATCAGCGGCCTCGCCGGCGAGGGCGAGCGCGCCGCGCGCTTCGCCGCGGCCGCGCAGCGCGGCACCTGGTCGGGCCCGACGCCCGACGGGTGCGCCTCGCTCGAGTCTTCGCTGGCGATCCTGTCGTGCGCGTTCGGCCTCGGTGGGCTGTCGGGGATGAGCGCCGCGGGCCACATGGTCGACGTCAGCGAGCCGGCGACGAGCAAGTGGCGCCCGCTGGGGCTGGCCGTGTACGGCGCGTCGCTGACGCTCAAGGGCGAGTTCGCGACCGCCCGGCGCGTGCTCGAGGAGACGGTGCAGCTGGCCCCCGAGGGCACGCCGATCCGGTCCTTCGGCCTCGCGTATCTGGCGCTGCTCGAGCTCCACGAGGGCGACGAGCAGCAGGCGCTCGCGCACGCCCTGCACGCCTACCGGATCGCCGAGCAGCCCGGCCTGCGCAACTACCTCCCGAGCGTCGGCGCGTTCGCGATCACCGCGTACCTGCTCACCCGCCAGAGCGACCTCGACGCGGCGGCCACCGCGGTCGAGCGGGCCTATGACCTGCTCCCGAGGGTCACCCAGGCCTACTGGTGGCAGATGATCCAGTCGCGCATCCTGCTCGGGCCCGCGCTGGCGGCGCTCGGCCGCAAGGACGAGGCCGAGACCCGGCTGCAGGAGGCGGCCGCGTTGCTCGAGGAGCACCCCGACGCCGGCCGCATGCACGAGTGGCGCGAGGCGGCCGTCAGCGAGGTCCGCGGGCGCAAGCGGCCCGACGAGCTGAGCGAGGCCGAGCAGCGGATCCTGCGGCTGCTCACGAGCGAGCTCACCCTGCGCGAGATCGGCCGCGAGCTGTACCTGTCGCAGAACACGGTCAAGACCCACACGCGGTCGATCTACCGCAAGCTCGGCGTCTCTTCGCGTGCGGAGGTGCGCCGGGCGGTCCAGGAGCGCCGGTCGGCTTCACCAGGGTGATTGTTGCCCGTGGCGCGGTTCTCACCCGAACCGGAGGTAGCGTCGCCCAGGCTCGACTGATGCGGCCATTTGGGGGAGAGACCAGATGCTCGGTGAAGACCTGCTGGTGACGCAGTTCAACGTCCCGCCCACGCCTTTCGGCATGGTGGAGCGGGCGCGGCTCTCGCAGCGGCTGCGCGCGGCGGTCGCGCAGCCCGTGACGCTCGTCTGCGCGCCCGCGGGCAGCGGCAAGACGTCGCTGCTGGCGTCCGTGCTCGGCCACGAGCCGCAGGTCGCCTGGCTGTCGCTCGAGCCCGAGGACGACGTGCCCGAGCGTTTCTGGCGCGCCGTGCTGGCCGCCCTCGGTCGCGCGGGGGCGGAGCTGCCCGACCTGCCGGCGCCGGCCGGCAGCCTCCCGCCGCGGCTCGTCAACGCCCTCGCCGCGCTCCCCGAGCGGGTCGCGCTGGTGCTCGACGACCTGCATCTGATCCGCTCCCGGGCGTGCCTGTCGCAGCTCGGCTCGCTGCTGCTGCACGCGCCGCCGACGCTCGGCGTCGTGCTCAGCACGCGCGCCGACCCCGTGCTGCCGTTGCACGTGCTGCGCGTCCGCGGGGCCCTGACCGAGATCCGCGCCGCCGACCTCGCCTTCACGGCCGAGGAGGCGACCGCCCTGCTCGCCGAGCACCGGGTCGAGCTGGCCGCCCCGGCGGTCGAGACCCTGCGCGCCCGCACGGAGGGCTGGGCGGCGGCGCTGCGGCTGGCCGCGCTCAACCTCCGCGACTGCCCGGAGCCGGCGCGCTACGTCGAGCAGTTCGACGGCACCAACGCCGCCGTCGCCGAGTACCTGGTCGCCGAGGTGCTCGAGCGCCAGCCGCCGAAGGTCCGCAGGTTCCTGCTCAAGACGTCGATCCTGGACCGGGTCTGCGGCGAGCTCGCCGACGCCGTGACCGGCGAGGAGGGCGGGGCCGACACGCTCGCCCAGCTCGAGCGCACGAACGGGTTCGTGCTGTCGCTCGACCGGCACCGCGAGTGGTACCGCTGCCACCGCCTGTTCGCGATGCTGCTCGAGGTCCGGGCCCGGCAGGAGCTCGGCGACGAGCTGGCTGGCCTGCACCGCCGCGCGGCGCGCTGGTACGCCGGGCGGGGAATGTGCGCGCCGGCGCTGCGGCACGCCGTCGCGGGCGGCGATCTCGACTTCGGGCGCGAGCTGATCAGCACGCGCTGGTTCGAGCTGCTCGCGCGCGGGCGCAGCGAGGACATCCGCTCGCTGCTCGACGGCCAGGACCGCCGGGCGCACCCGGAGCTCGCGGCGATCGCCGCCTCGGTTGCGTTCGCCCTGGGCGACGTGGAGACGGGCGCGGCGGAGCTCGAGGCGGCGAGACGGCACGGCGTGGACGAGGCGGTCGCGATCGCGGAGCTGTGCGCCGCGCGGGCGGCGGGTGACCTCGAGCGCGCGGTCGCCGCCGCCGGCGACGTGGCGATGCCGGAGGCGGAGGCGTTCACGCACGCCTGCGTGGGGGAGACGGCGCTGTGGGCGCTCGAGCTGGAGCGCGCCGAGGACGAGCTGCGCCGGGCGATCGCGCTGGGCGGGCCGGACGAGCTGCTGATCTCGGCGCTCGGCCAGCTCGCGCTCTGCAATGCGCTCGCGGAGAACGCGGGCGCGCTGCGGCGGCACGCGGAGGAAGCGATCGCGCTCGCCGCCCGCCGCGGCTGCGGCGCGTTCACCCCTCCCGCGCAGCTGGCGCTGGCGCTGGCCGCGCTGTCGGAGATGCGGCTGGGCGACGCGGCGCACAGCCTGGAGCGCGCCGCGTCGGCGCGCGGCCGGTCGCGGACCTTCGACCTGCTGCTGGCCGTGGCCGAGGCGGAGCTCCACGGGGCGTGCGGCCGCCCGCGCGAGGGCCTGTGGGCGCTCGACCGCTTCGAGTTCTCCGCGACCGCGTCCGCGCCGCACGAGCGCAGCACGGTCGCCTGCCTGCGGGCCCGCCTGCGGGCGGCGCTCGGCGAGCTCGACGCCGCCCGGCGCGAGCTCGACGCGGTCGGCGAGCCGTGGCTGCCGGCCGACGTGGTGCGCGCGCAGCTGCTGCTCGCGGACGGGAGCCCGGACGCGGCGGTCGAAGTTCTCGAGCGTGCGAGCGGGCCGGTGCTGCTGGCGCGGACGCGCCTGGAGCGCGCCGTGCTGCTGGCCGTGGCGTTCGACCACGCCAAGGAGCCGGAGCGCGCGGGGGTCGCGTTCGAGCAGGCACTCGACCTCGCCGAGCCCTCCGGGCACCGCTGGGCCTTCCTGATGGCCGGCGCCGGCGTCATGGACCTCCTGCGCGACCGCATCCGCCGCGGCACGGGCCATCGCGCGTTCGTCGACGAGCTGCTGGAGTGCTTCGCCGACCCGGAGCGCCCGCGCCGGACGATCACGCCGCTGCTGGAGCCGCTCACCGAGCGCGAGCGGGCGATCCTCCGCTACCTGCCGACGCGGATGAGCAACAGCGAGATGGCCTCGGAGCTGTTCATCAGCACCAACACCGTCAAGTCGCACCTGCGCAGCATCTACCGCAAGCTCGACGTCGACCGCCGCAACGACGCCGTCGCCCGCGCGCGCGAGCTGGCGCTGCTGACGACCTCGGCGCGCTGAGCCGAATCGCCCTGCCGGAGCGAGGCGAACTCATCCGCCGGGGCTCCAAGCTCGCCCCATGGAGCTCCACCCTGGCGAGTCCGTCGTGTTCGCAGGCCACCCGTCGTGGCGCGCGCTGCTGAGCTTCTACATCGGCGGCGTCGCTGCCGCGCTCGCCATCGGCCTGGTCGTCTGGCTGATCGCGAGCTTCTGGCTGGGGCTGATCGTGGCCGCCGTGCTGATCGCCGGCGTGCTCGCCTTCGGGCTCGTCAAGCGCACCGCCACCGACTACACGATCACCACCCAGCGGCTGCACATCCGCCGCGGCATCCTGGCCAAGCACGTGCAGCAGACGCGCATCGACCGCGTCCAGAACGTGAACACGAGCCAGTCGCTGCGCGAGCGCATCCTGCGCGTCGGCACCGTCGACTTCGACACCGCCGGCACCGACGACTCGGAGTTCAAGTTCGTCGGCATCGCGTACCCCGAGCGCGTCGTCGCCGCCGTCGACCGCGTCCAGCATCCGGCCTGAGCGCCGTCACGGCGCGCGGCGGGCCGACCAGACCGCCAGCCCGCCGGCGACCAGCGCGAGCAGGCCGACGACGGCGAGCACGTACTGGACCTCGCGCGCGAACCAGCCCACGGCCGGCCCGCCGACGACGAGCGTGAGCAGCGCGAAGAGGCCGAGGCAGATCAGGACCGTGGCCCAGATGGGGATCCGCTCGTTCATGTCCCGGGTTGTCGCCGCGAGCGGGGTGATCCCGCCTCGTCTGACCTGGGCGGTTCGGGCTGCGCCGCCCGACACGCTCATGCCGAGGGGATGACGCCGGGTCACTCCGCCCGGCTGGACCCTGTCGGCCATGATGCTCGAGATTCGCGTCCGCGGGCGCGTGACGCTGGAGGATGTCGGTCGCCTCGGGTTGCGCGCGGAGGCGGCGCCGGTCGCGACCGTGCTGCGGGTCAGGGTCGCCGACAAGCCGGCCCTGCACGGGGCCCTCGACCGCATCCTGGCCGAAGGGCTCGAGCTCGTCGACGTCCGCAGGCTCCCGTCCTGAGCCCGTGAACGAGGCTATCGGCCAGGTGCTCGCGCTCGGCGTCGCCGTGGCGGTCAGCCCGCTGCCGATCGTCGCCGTGGTGCTGCTGCTGGCCACGCCGCGGGCGCGCGGCAACGGACCCGCGTTCCTGCTCGGCTGGCTGCTCGGGCTCGGGCTCGTCGGGACGGCCGTGCTGCTGCTCTCGAGCGCGGCGGCCGCCTCCGACGACGGCGCTCCCGCGACCTGGGTGAGCGTGCTCAAGCTCGCGCTCGGGGCGCTGTTGCTGGGCCTGGCCGCCCGCCAGTGGCGCGGTCGCGACACCGGCGGCGGGACGCCGAAGTGGATGGCGGCGGTCGACACCTTCACGCCCGGCAAGGCCTTCGGCGTCGCGGTCCTGCTGGCGGCCGCGAACCCGAAGAACCTGCTGCTGACCGTCGGCGCGGCGGCATCCATCGCCCAGACCGGCATCGACGCCTCCGCGCAGGCGATCGCGCTGGCCGTCTTCGTCGTCATCGCCGCGCTCGGCGTGATCGTGCCCGTGGCGATCTACTTCGCGCTCGGCGAGCGGTCACGCACGCTGCTCGACCAGCTCAGGGCGTGGCTGGTCGCCAACAGCGCGGCCATCATGGCGGTGCTGCTGCTCGTCATCGGCGCGAAGCTGCTCGGCGACGGGCTCTCCGGGCTGTAGCCGCGCGCAGCATCATCCTCCGAGGGTGACGCGGGCCCACGCTCTCGCGAGGCACCCTGCGGGCATGAGCCTTGGTGCGAGTCTGTTCCTCATCGCGGTCGGCGCGATCCTCAAGTTCGCCGTCACCGCCGATCTCGCCGGCATCGACCTGCAGGTCGTCGGCGTGATCCTGATGGTCATCGGCGTTGTCGGGTTCGCGATCTCGATGTTCCTGTACCTGTCGGCGCGGGATCGTGGAGACGCCCCGCCCCCGCCGGTCTAGGCCAGCGAGGCGGTGTGCGCGGTCGGCGCGTTCTCGACGTCGCGCAGGCCGCGCAGCTTGAACCCGGTGACGATCGCGACGACGCCGCGGAAGAGCATCGTGAGGGCGAAGAAGACGGCGAGCGTGACGAGCCCGATCCCGGGCCAGGACATGATGATCACGCCCACGATCACGTCGAACACGCCGAGCATCACGCCCCACCACCGGCGGCCTTCCGAGGCCAGCGCCCGGACGACGCGGATCACGCCCTCGGCGATCAGGTAGACGCCGAGCACGATCACGATCGCGAGCAGGCTCTCGCCCGGGCGGCGGAGGCAGATGACGCCCGCGATCAGGGCGATGACGCCGATGATGGCGCTCAGCGTGCGGCTCATCGCGTCGCCCGTGATGGCGTCGATGATCTCCATCAGCGCGGCGATGAGGAGATAGATGCCGGCCAGCAGGCCGACCGCGAGCAGGGTGATCCCGGGCCAGACGATCATCGCGATGCCGGTGGCGACGCTGACGATGCCGAGCACCACGAACAGCCACCAGTTCTTCGCGATCACGGAGACGTCGGTGTTCATGGTGTGAAGCTATGCGCGCCCGGGATGACGCCGCCTCATCCGCCGCGGGTGACGGCGACGCGCCTCACCCGGCTCAGATGAGGCGTCCTCACCCGCGAGCGGGCGATGGTGGGCGGCGATGCGGCTCGCCTTGTTCTCGTCGCTGCGGGGCTACGACGGGCGCTGGCTGCGCGGCGACCTGCTGGCCGGCGTGACCGTCTGGGCCGTGCTGATCCCGGAGTCGCTGGCCTACGCCTCGATCGCCGGCGTCTCACCGGTGGTCGGCCTGTACGCCGCGCCTGGCGCACTGATCCTGTACGCGGCGCTCGGTAGCTCCAGGCACCTCGTCTGCGGCCCGATGTCGGCCACGGCGGCGCTTTCGGCGGCCACCGTCGCCGACGTGATCCCCGTCGGCGACAGCCGCTTCGCGGCGTTCACCGCGGGCCTCGCCATCGCCACCGGGATCGCGGCCCTGCTGGCCGGCCTCCTGCGGCTCGGCTTCCTCGCCGCGTTCATCTCCGAGCCCGTCATCAAGGGCTTCATCGTCGGGCTCGCACTGACGATCATCGTCGGCCAGCTCCCGAAGCTCTTCGGCGTCGACGGCGGTGAGGGGAACTTCTTCGAGAAGGCGTGGGACCTGGTGGGCGAGCTCGGCGGCACGGACGTGCTGACGCTCCTGGTGGGCGCCGTCTCGCTGGCGGTCGTGCTGGCGCTGCGGCGCTGGCTGCCCGTCGTGCCGGGGTCGCTGCTGGCGGTCCTGCTCGGCATCGGCGCGGTCAAGGCGTTCGATCTCGACGTCGCCATCGTCGGCCATATCGACGGCGGCCTGCCGTCGCTCGGGCTGCCCGACGCCGACTATGGCGCGCTCGCGGCCGGCGGCGTCGCGGTGATGCTGGTGGGCTTCGCCGAAGGGCTCGGGGCGGCCAAGACGTACGCCGCGCGCGAGCACTACGCGATCGACGTCAACCGCGAGCTGCGGGGCCTCGGCGGCGCGAACCTCGCTGCCGGGCTGTCGTCGGGCATGGTGGTCAACGGCTCGCTGTCCAAGACCGCGGTCAACGGGGCGGCGGGCGCCAGGACCCAGCTCTCCGGGCTCGTGGTCGCGGCGCTGACGATCGTCACGCTGCTGTTCTTGACGGCGCTCTTCGAGTCGCTGCCCGAGGCCACGCTGGCCGCGGTCGTGATCGCGGCCGTGATCGAGCTGGTCGACGTGGCGTCCCTGCGCCGCCTGTACGGCGACACCAGCAGCGCGATCCGGCGGGCGTACGGGGGCGTCGGCTCGCGGCCGGACTTCCTGGCCGCGCTCGCGGCGCTGGCCGGCGTGCTGGTCTTCGACACGCTGCCGGGCCTGTTCATCGGGATCGCGGTCTCGATCCTGCTCTTGCTGTACCGGGCCTCGAAGCCGTACGTGGCCACGCTCGGGCGCGCCGGCGACCGGTACGTCGACCGCCGCCGCCACCCCGAGGCCGAACGGGTGGACAAGGTCGCGGTCGTGCGCGTCGAGGGCGGCCTCTACTTCGCCAACGCCGACGCCGTGCGCGACCACCTGCTGACCGTCGCCGAGGACGTGCGGGCGGTGGTCATCGACGCCGAGACGATCCCGTTCGTCGACGTCACCGCCGCCACCGCGCTCGACCAGCTGGCCGGCGACCTCCGCCGGCGCGGCGTGCGGCTGATGATCGCCCGCGACGTCGGGCAGGTGCGCGACATGCTGGGGCGGGTGAGCGACGAGGCCGCGCTGCTCGAGGTCTACCCCAGCGTCCGGGCGGCCGTCGACGCACAATCACCCTGCGGGGGCGACACGCGCTCATCCGCGTCGCCGCGACGCTCCGGGACGCAGTAGCAACGACCGGGGAGCTGGCCGATGGACAGGGACGAGGCGGGGCGCGCCGACGCGACCACCGCGACGCGCGAGGCCAACGACGCGCTGGCGGCCACGCTGGCGTTCGAGGACACGCGCGACTTCGACGAGGCCGCCCGCGGCCTGATTGCGCCGCTCCCGGACGACGGCCGCGTCCGCAACGCCGACGGCGAGCTGGTGTGGGACCTGTCCCGGTTCGCGTTCATCCACGAGCACGAGCAGCCGCCGCCGACGGTCAACCCGAGCCTTTGGCGCCAGACCCGCCTGGTCGTCCAGGGCGGGCTCTACGAGGTCGTCCCGGGCCTCTATCAGGTGCGCACGCTCGACCTGTCGAACATCACGTTCGCCGAAGGGCCCGACGGGCTCGTCGCCTTCGACCCGCTGATCTCCACCGAGACCGCTGCCGCCGCGCTCGAGCTCTACTACCAGCACCGCCCGCGCAAGCCCGTCGTGGCGGTCGTGTTCTCGCACAGCCACGTCGACCACTACGGCGGCGTGCGCGGGATCGTCGACGAGGCCGCGGTCAAGGCGGGCGACGTGAAGATCGTGGCGCCCGAGGGCTTCCTCGAGGCCGCCGTGGCCGAGAACGTGCTCGCCGGCAACGTGATGAGCCGGCGCGCGAGCTACATGTACGGGAACCTGCTCCCGGCCGACGTGCGCGGCCAGATCGGCGCGGGCCTGGGCATGACCACCTCGTCGGGCACGGTCAGCCTGATCCCGCCGACCGACATCGTGCGCGAGACGGGGCAGCGGATGAACCTGGCCGGACTGGACTTCGAGTTCATGCTCGCGCCCGACAGCGAGGCGCCGGCCGAGATGCACTGGTTCATCGAGCAGTTCAAGGCGGTCACCGCGGCCGAGAACTGCTGCCACACGCTGCACAACACGTACTCGATCCGCGGGACGAAGATCCGCGATCCCCTGGCCTGGTCGAAGTACCTCGAGCAGACGATCGAGCTCTGGGGCGAGCGCGCCGAGGTCATGTACGGGATGCACCACTGGCCGTCCTGGGGCCGCGGCCGGGTGCTGGAGCTGCTCGGCATGGCGCGCGACGGCTACCGCTACATCAACGACGAGACGCTGCGGCTGGCGAACCGCGGGCTGACCCCGAGCGAGATCGCCGAGCAGGTGACCTTCCAGGGCGAGCTCGGCCGCCACTGGGCGCTGCGCGGCTACTACGGGTCGCTCAACCACAACGTGAAGGCCACCTACGTCAACTACCTCGGCTGGTTCGACGGCAACCCGGCCACCCTGCACACGCTGCCACCCGAGGACGCCGCCAAGCGCTACGTCGAGTTCATGGGCGGCGCCGAGGCCGCGCTCGACAAGGCGCGCGGCGCGTTCGAGCTCGGCGACTACCGCTGGGTGGCCGAGGTCGTCAACCACGTCGTGTTCGCCGACCCGGGCAACACGGCCGCGCGCGAGCTGCAGGCCGACGCGCTCGAGCAGCTCGGCTACCAGGCCGAGTCCGGGCCGTGGCGCAACTTCTACCTGAGCGCCGCGCAGGAGCTGCGCAACGGCGTGCGCGAGCTGCCGACCCCGCACACGGCCAGCCCCGACAGCGTGCGCGCGATGAGCGTCACGCTGTTCTTCGACTACCTGGCCGTGCGGCTCGACGGCGCGCGGGCGGGCGACCGGCGGATCACGCTCGTATGCGAGTTCCCGGACCTCGGCGAGACGTGGACGTTGCTGCTGCGCCACGGCGCACTCAGCCACATGCGCGGCGGGGTGGACGACGCCGACGCGCGGGTCACGATCAACCGCGCCGACCTCAGCGACGTGATCCTCGGCACGGCGACGGTGGCCGACCAGGTGCAGGCCGGCCGGGCGAAGCTGGACGGCGACGAGCAGGCCCTGCACGGCCTGGTCGAGTTGCTCGACGAGTTCGAGTTCTGGTTCAACATCGCGACGCCCTAGTCGACGTCGCCCAGGCGCCGGTGCTGCCCGGAGACGCGGTTGAGCTCCACCGGCGTCCCCGGCGGCACCGCGTCGTCGAGCAGGCGCAGCAGCTGCGCGTCGTCGCCGCCGCCCGCGCCCTCGACGACCACGACGAGGGCATCGCCCTGATAGCGCGTCGTGAGCAGCCGCTCGCCGTTGCCCGCGGCCCACTCGCGCGCGACGGCGGTGGCGGCGTTCTGGCGGCGCTCGAGCTGGACGGTGCGGAAGGTCGCCACCGCGAGCGCGAGGACGACGACCACTCCCGCCGCGGCGACGACCGTGTAGGCGGGCCGCATGCGCGGGACCTCGCCCTGCTGCGGCAGCAGCCCGGTCAGCGAGTAGAGCACGCTGCCCATGACGACGATCGCGAGCACGTTCGTGGTGAACAGCAGCAGCGCGCCGAGCGCGTCGTCCCAGGCGCCGTCGGAGGCGGTGACGCCCACGACGGCGAGCGGCGGGACGAGCGAGATCGCGATCGCGACGCCCGGCAGGATGTCGCCGATGTCGCGGCGGGCGATGGCCAGCGAGCCCGCGAGGCCGGTGGCCGCGGCGGCGACGAGGTCGAGCAGCGTGGGCGCCGTGCGGCCGGTGATCTGGCTGTTGCCGGCGGTGGAGACCAGCTCGGGCAGGACGAACGCGCAGCCCGCTCCGATGGCCACGACCGTGAGCCCGCCGAGCAGCAGCGTGCGCGCCGAGGCCAGCAGCGCGCGCAGCTCGCCGCCGGCGAGCGCGACGCCGACGCCGTGGATCGGTGTGGCCAACGGGGCGATGATCATCGCGCCGATCACGGTCGCGGTGGAGTCGGCGAGCACGCCCGCGGAGGCGATCACGCTCGCCAGGATCAGCAGCAGCCAGAAACGGCTGCGCGCGGCTTGCGCCTCGTCCCCGAACAGGTAGACCGCGGCGCGGACCTCCTCGGGCGTGCGCAGCTCGCCGGTCAGGCTCGCGAGCAGGGACATGCACGGATGGTCCCGTCGCCCGGGGCGGGCGGCCTCATGCCGCGCGGATGATTCAGCGCCGCGGTGTGTTCAGCAGCTTCAGCTCGCGGGCGCGGCGCACCGCCTCGTTGCGGCGGTCGACGTCGAGCTTGCGGTAGATGCTGCGCAGGTGGGTCTTGACGGTGTTGCAGCTGATGAACAGCTCGGCGGCCATCTCGTTGTTGCTGAGGCGGGTGGGGAGGAAGCGCAGGATCGCCCGCTCGCGGTCGGTCAGCGGCTCGAGCAGCGCCGGGATCGTGGTCCGCTCGCGCTCCGGCTCATCCAGCGCGTCGAGCAGCTCGCCCACGAAGGCGCGGTGCTGGGTGCCCTGGCGGATGCGGTCGCGCAGCAGCGACTCGATGGTCCGGCCGAAGGTCAGGAACGCCCACCGGTGGCCGCTGGGCTCGGCGAGCTCGAGCGCGTGCTCGAACGCCTCGCGCGCGCCGGCGGGGTCCTTGCTCTGCTCCAGCGCGACGGCGAGCAGGACGGCGCGCTCGACACGCGTACGCTCCAGCACGGTCCGCTCGAACCCGCCTTCGAGCACCTCCACGGCGCCGGCGGGATCGCCCTGCGCCAGCTTGAGCTGCGCGCCGGCGACGGTGACCGGCAGCCACGCCTCGTCGGCCACGGCCGCGAACGCCCGCTCGGCGGCGTCGAGGTCGCCGAGCGCCGCGTGCAGGCGGGCGCGCAGCGTCCCGAGTACGGCCCGCTCGTACGGCGCCGGCGTCCCCACGGGCGCCGTCACCGCGAAGCGGTCGAGGACGCCCAGGCCGTCGGTGGGGTCGCCGCGCACCGCGTGCAGCTCCGCTTCGGCGTGCGCCAGCATCAGCGCGAAGCCGCGGCTCGGGACGGGCAGCGCCCGCGCTTGCCCGAGCCGCTTGTGCGCCTCGCGCACGCGCAGCTCGGCGAGCGCGGTCAGCCCGAGCGCGAGCTGCGCCGCGGCCGGCTCGCCCGCGTCGCCGTGGTCGGCGATCGCGAGCGCCTCCCGCGCGTGGCGCAGGACGCCGCCGGAGTCGCCCTTGAGCGCCTCGCAGACGGCCAGGTGCCCGAGCGCCGTCACCGTCAGGTAGTCGTAGCCCGCCTCGCGCGCGAGCGTGGCGGCCTGCACCAGCTCGTCCGCGGCGATGTCCAGCCGGTGCGCCCACAGCGCCGCCTCGCCCACGCACAGGTGGACGAAGGCCTGCCGGCGGGCGTCGGGCTCGATCGCCTGCGCGGCCGTGGACGCCCGGTCGCAGTCGGCGGCGCCGCGGGCGGCGCAGATCTCGGCAACGGCCAGCACGTCCAGGGTTCCCTCGCGCGTGGCTCCGCTGGCCTGCTCGGCGCCCGCGGCGGCCTGCTCGGCCCACGTCGTGCCGGCGGCGCCGTCGCCGGCGTCGAAGGCCGCGCACGCGGCGATCGCGGCGGTGCCGGGCTGCACACGCTCGGGCGGCAGCCGGTCGATCAGCGCGAGGATGTCGGCGCTGCGCCCGCAGGCGAGCAGCTCGAACCAGGATGCGCCCACAATCTCGAGCCCCAGCTCGGGGCCGCCGCCCTCGAGCGCGTGCCGCAGCGCGGGGACCGACATGCCGCAGCCGGCGTACCAGCGCGCCGCGCGCCGGTGCCGCTCGTCCAGCGCGTCGCCCAGCTCACGCCGCGCCCGCGCGCGCAGCAGCGCGGCGAGCAGGCCGTGATGGCGGAACCACTGGCGGCGCTGGTCGACGGCGACGACGAACGCGTTCGTGCGGTCGAGCATGTCGAGCGTGTCCGCGCCGCCGTCGGATTCCGTGACGGCGTCGGCGAGCTCGCCCGTCATGCGCTCGAGGATCGAGGTCTCGAGCAGGAATCTGCGGACGCGGGCGGGGAGGCGCTCCAGGACCTCGGCCACGAGGTAGTCGCCGACGACGGCGTCGCTGCCGGTGAACTCCCGTACGTAGCGCTCCGGGTCGTCGCTGGCGCGCAGGCCGAGGGCGGCGAGGCGCAGCCCGGCCGCCCAGCCCTCGGTCCGCGCGCACAGGGCCGCGATCAGATCTCGCGGGAGCTCGAGCTCGTGGGCCGTCAGCAGCGCGGCCGCCTCCTCGGCGGTGAACGCGAGCTCCCGCGCGCGGATCTCGGTCAGCTGCCCGCGCACGCGCAGGACGTGGAGCGGCAGCGCCGGGTCCGCCCGGCTGCCGAGCACCAGCGCGAGCGTCGGCGGCGCGTGCAGCACCAGGAACGCGAGCTGGGCCAGGCAGCTGCGTGAGCGGATCAGCTGCACGTCGTCGATCGCCAGCACGACGCGCTCCGGCAGTTCGGCGAGCGCATTGACGAGCAGCGGCGGGAAGGTGTCGGCCGTCCTCCGGGACGGGTCGCGGAGCGCCGGCAGCTCCGCCCCGGCGTTCCGCAGGGCCAGCAGCACGGCGCGCCAGAAGCGGTCCGGCGCGTCGTCCCCCGGCTCGAGCGACAGCCAGGCGGCTTCGGATCCCAGCACCGTGGACATCAGCGTCGTCTTGCCGGCGCCCGCCGGCGCGCAGACGAGCGTCACGGGCTGCGAGAGCCCGGAGCGCAGGAGCGTCGCGAGCCGGTCGCGCTCGACCAGCGCCGCCGGTGGCCGCGGCGCGGTGAACTGCGTGACCAGGAACAGCTCGTCTCCCGCCTGTCCCGTGGGGGACATGTAACCCCGGTTACCCCCGGATGAGGCGGATCGAACGGGATGCCCGCTGTCACAGACCGCGCGCGGGCGGCGTCTCATGGTCGACAGCGAGCAGAGGCGGAGCCATGACCAGCGAGACCCGCGTCCCCCCGGCCGAGATCACCGGCGTCTTCGGCGCGATCGTGAAACGGATGACCAAGCGCAAGCTCGGCCGCGTGCCGGAGCAGCTCGGGGTGGCCTGGAACCACCCGCGGGTGCTCAGGAGCTTCTTCGCGTTCTCGCACAAGGCCGAGAAGTGGGATGCGTGCGACGAGCAGCTGAAGGCGCTCGCGCACCTGGCGGCGGTGTCGGTCGTGGGGTGCGGCGCGTGCCTGGACTTCGGCTACCTCCAGGTGCACGAGAAGCGGCTCGACATCGAGAAGGCGCGGGCGCTGCCGCGCTGGCGCGCGTCGGATCGGTTCACGCCGCTCGAGCGCGACGTGCTCGAGTACGCCGAGGCGATGAGCCAGACGCCGCCGGCGGTGACCGACGAGCTGTCGCGGAGCCTGCAGGAGCAGCTCGGCGTGCCGGCGCTGGTGGAGCTCACCGCCTACATCGCGGCCGCGAACATGGTCAGCCGCAACAACGTCGCGCTCGGGGTCCAGGCCGAGGGCTTCTCGGCCGCCTGCGGCCTCGTGCCGTCTGAGCCTCGCGTCGCGGCCGCCGCGGCATGACCGCGGACCCGTTCGTCACGCACCGCAGCCTGCTGTTCACGGTCGCCTACGAGCTGCTCGGCTCGGCCGCCGACGCCGAGGACGTGGTGCAGGAGACGTGGGTGCGCTGGGCGGACGTGGCCCAGCACGAGGTCCGCGATCCACGTGCGTACCTGGTCCGGATCGCCACCCGGCAGGCGCTCGACCGGTTGCGCACGCTCGCGCGCCGGCGCGAGGACTACGTCGGCGTGTGGCTGCCCGAGCCGCTGCTGACCAGCCCCGACGTCGCCGACGACGTCGAGCTGGCCGAGAGCGTCTCGATCGCGATGCTGACCGTGCTCGAGACGCTCGGCGCGGTCGAGCGCGCGGTCTTCGTGCTGCGCGAGGTCTTCGACATCTCCTACGACGAGATCGCCCACGCCGTCGACAAGAGCCCGGCCGCGGTGCGCCAGATCGCGCACCGCGCCCGCAAGCACGTCAGCGCCCGCCGGCCGCGCCGGTCCGTCGACCCCGGCGAGCAGCAGCAGGTCGTCGACCGCTTCCACGCGGCGCTCACCAGCGGCGACCTCGAGGGCCTGCTGGACGTGCTCGCCCCGGACGTGAAGTTCATCGCCGACGGCGGCGGCGTCGTGCCTGCGGCCATTCGGCCGGTGACCGGCGCCAGGACGGTCGCGCGGCAGCTGGCCCGCTTCCCGGCGCTCGCCCCGGGCGTGCCGGTCGTGGCCAGCTGGCTCAACGGCGCGCC
>Ga0180215_1001730_pt1 | contig 23346 bp, 23 predicted proteins | sample eDN3rd37CBELigBY_FD_128871 | JGI IMG/M metagenome (GOLD analysis project Ga0180215, IMG submission 128871) | Enriched backyard soil microbial communities from Emeryville, California, USA - eDNA 3rd pass 37_C BE-Lig BY (version 2) (version 2) | ecosystem: Environmental > Terrestrial > Soil >...
CAGGTTGCGGCGGACGGCCCGCTCGGCCGCAGCGAGCGCGTCCACCCGGGCCACGCCGGCGTGCACGGTCCACCCCACGGGCTCGACGACGGCCCGGCCGTAGATGCGCCGCTCGCCGTCGACGTCGCGCTCGGGCAGGCCCCCGTCGCGGAGCTCGTCCGCCGCGAGCGGCGTACCGATGGTCGACGCGCCGGCCCAGCGGGCCTCGTCCACGGAGCGGGCCAGGACCACGGCCCCGTCCTCGCTCGTGATGACGAACTCCATGGTGTCACGACCGCCGAAGCGCTCGGCCAGGCGCGGACCGATCCCCTCGAAGGTGACCACCCCGACCAGCAGGCCCTGGTTGCCGATGGGGGCGACCGCCACCACCGCGTCGGCGCCGGACACGGGGTCCGCCGCCCGCTGGAGGATCGAACCCTCCGACGCGGCTCCCAGCCACGGCGCACCGGCGAAGGACGCCGGCCGCCCCTCCTCCGGCAGCGACGAGCAGGTCAGCGTGCCGTCGGGCCGCAGCACGTCGAGGTGGCCCTCGGTGAACAGCCCGGTCCCGTTGAAGGTGAGGGAGCAGGGCCCGGGCGCGCCGAGGGCGGCCTCGAGACCGGGCGTGGCGGCCGAGCTGTCGATGGTCGAGCGCAGCAGCTCGACCTCGCCGGCCAGGTCGGAGGCCGCCATCTGGGCGCCGACGGCCGCTTCCCGCCGGGCGTCCTGGCGGGCGTCGTCCACGGTGGCGGTGTAGGCCCACCAGCCGCCCACCACGGCCGCGGCGAGGCACAGCGCCACGAGCGCGAGCAGGTGCACGTGCAGGGGGACGGCCCAGCGGGAGGCGCGCCGCCTCGACCGCTCGGAGGCCATGGCGACCCTCTACCCCACCACGCAACACTGTTGTGCGGCCACAGTTCGTCCATCTTCGCGCGTGGCCGCCCCCGGAAACAGGGGGATACGCCAGCCTTGCTCTACAGGCGGTGGAGGGGGAGGAGCTCGGCCACCGTGGCGGCCGCTTCCTGGAGGCGCCGGCCCAGCGCCGAAACCCGCTCGGGCCGCACGCGGACCGCCGGGCCCTGGACCCCCACCGCCGCGCGCGCCCGGCCCCGCTCGTCGAGCACGGGGGCGGCGATGCCCACCACGCCGGGGTAGCGCTCCTCCTGGTTCAGCGCGTACCCCCGCGCCCGCACCTCGTCGAGCTCCGCGCCGAGGCGGCGCTTCGACGTGATCGTCCGGGGCGTGAAGCGGGCCAGCGAGCGCAGCAGGGCGAGGGCGTCCTCGGGGCGCTCGTCGACGTGGGCCAGCATGGCCTTGCCCATGGCCGAGGCGTGGGCCGGCACCAGCGAGCCGCGGGGGTGGTCGAAGCGCAGGGGCTGGTCGGAGGCCACCACCACCGCCACCAGCACCGCGCCCTCCTGCCACACGCCCAGCGAGGCCGACTCCCCGGTGTCGGCGGCCAGCGCGGCGAGGGCCGGCTCGACCAGGTCGAAGCCGAGCTGGCGCATGGCTCGCTGGCCGAGCACGGCCAGCTCGCGGCCCAGCCGGTAACGCTCGGAGACCGGATCCTGCTCGAGGTAGCGGGCGTTGCAGAGGGCCCGGACGATCCGGTGGGCCGTGCTGACGCGCAGGCCGAGGCGCGTCGCGATCTCGCTCACGCCGAGCTCGTCCGGCCCGTCGCGGAAGCACCCGAGGATCGCGAGGGCGCGCTCGACGGCCTGCGTCCCGGAGCGGGGCTCGTCGTCGCGCGTGATCATGGACACCGCGAGGAGTCTGCCAGGCCGCGTCCCGACCAGGGCGTTGAGGGCCAGCATCTGGAACTGACTCCCGCGATGCGCGAAATACTACTTGTCCTATCGGAAATACCGGGTTTAGGGTGGGCGCCATGAACCTCGTGCTCCGCCCCCCGGGCACGCACCTGTCGGCGGCCGGACGGCCCACGGAGGAAGACCTCGTCGACCCGACGCGCCTCGCCACGCGTCGGCACGGGTCGCGCCTCCCCCGGTCGGTCCAGCGGCTGCTGGGACCGGTGCTGCTCCTCCTCGCCTGGCAGGCCGCCTCGAGCTGGGGGCTGTTCGACGAGCGGCAGGTGCCCAGCCCGGCGTCGGTGCTGGAGGCGGGGCGCGACCTCCTCCGCAGCGGCGACCTCCAGGCGCACACCCTGGCCTCGCTCGGGCGGGTGCTGAAGGGGCTGGCGCTCGGCGTCAGCGCGGGCGTGGTGCTGGCGGCCGTGGCCGGGCTCTCCCGGCTCGGCGAGAACATCGTCGACGCCAACATGGAGATCCTGCGGGCGGTCCCGAACTTCGCCCTCTTGCCGGTGCTCATTGCCTGGTTCGGGATCGACGAGCAGCCCAAGGTGGTGCTGATCGCCCTCACCGTCGTGGTGGCGGTGTACATCAACACCTACGCGGCGATCCGCAACGTCGACGCGGGGCTGGTGGAGGCGGCCCGCACGTTCGGCGCCGGGCGCTGGGAGATGGTCCGCACGGTGGTGCTGCCAGGCGCCCTCCCCGGGTTCCTGGTGGGGCTGCGCCTGGCGCTCACCGGCTCGTGGTTGGCGCTCATCTTCGCCGAGACCGTCAACGCGCCGAAGGGCCTCGGCCGGCTCATGACCGACGCCCGCGAGTACTTCCGCCTCGACGTGATCTTCGTCCTCCTCACCGTCTACGCCGTGCTGGGGCTGCTCTCGCTGGCGCTCGTCCGGTTCCTCGAGGGCCGCCTCCTGACCTGGCGGAGGGCCTTCGATGGCGCTTGACCAGCTCGACCTGGCCGCCCCGCCCGTCGCCGTGCGCGCCGTCGGGGTCACCAAGGCCTTCGGCGACCACGTGGTGCTCGACGACCTCCACCTCGAGATCCACACCGGCGAGTTCGTCGCCCTGCTCGGGCGCAGCGGCAGCGGCAAGAGCACCTTCCTGCGCATCCTCGCCGCACTCGACGGCGAGGTGCAGGGCGAGGTGCGGGTGCCCCGCCGTCGGGCCGTGGTCTTCCAGGAGCCGCGCCTGTTGCCGTGGCAGCGCGTGCTGCGCAACGTGACCGTAGGCCTGACGCGTGGCCGCGAGACGCAGGCCAAGGCGGTCGCCGCGCTCGACGAGGTCGGCCTCGCGGCGCACCGCAAGGCGTGGCCGCGCACGCTCTCGGGCGGCGAGGCGCAGCGCGTCGCCCTCGCCCGGGCGCTGGTGCGCGAGCCGGAGCTGCTCCTCCTCGACGAGCCCTTCGGCGCCCTCGACGCGCTCACCCGGATCCGCATGCACGCCCTGCTGCGCGACCTCTACCGGCGGCACCGGCCCGCGGTGCTGCTGGTGACCCACGACGTCGACGAGGCCATCACCCTCGCCGATCGCGTGATCGTGCTGCAGCACGGACGCATCTCGCTCGACGTCCCCGTCGACCTCGACGGCTCGCGCTCGCGTCGCCAGCCGGCCTTCGCCGAGCTGCGATCGCGGCTGCTCTTCGAGCTCGGCGTCACCGAGCCCTGAGCCACCCCTCCCATCCCGACCACCCTCGAAGCGGAGCAGTCCATGGCCCTGTCCTTCCCCCGTCGCGCCCGCACGACCGCCGCGCTCACCCTCGCCGTCGCCCTCGGCCTCGCCGCCTGCGGCGACGACGCTGACGACCGCGAGGCGGGCGCCGCGACCGGCACCGGCGCCACCGCCGCAGCGGCGCCGTCGGGCGGGTCGAACCCCGCGACGACGGCGCTGCCCATCCCCGACGGCACCAAGCTCGTGGTGGCGGAGCAGAACAGCGGCGAGTCGATCCCGTGGCGCCTCTCGGGCGTCGGCGAGGACGCGCCCTACGACGTGGACTTCGCCAACTTCAACGGCGGCACGGCCGTCATCGAGGCGCTGCGCGCCGGCGCCGCGGACGTCGGCTTCCTCGGCGAGGCTCCCCTCCCCCTCGCCGTGGCGGCCGGCGCCGACGACATCGTGGCCGTGGCCATCGAGGCCAACCCCGGCAGCAGCGGCAACTACTACCTCGTGGCCCGGCCCGGCCGCGGCATCGAGACCGTGGCGGACCTGGCCGGCCGCAAGGTGGCCTACCCGCCGGGCACCGGCCGCCACATGATCCTGGCCGCCATCCTCGCCGAGGCCGGCCTCGACCTCGGCACCGACGTGGAGGGCGTGGAGCTGGCCGGCGCCGAGGTGGCGCCCACCTTCGCCTCCGGCGCGGTCGACGCCGCCATGGTGCTCGGCGGCCAGTACTTCCGGGTGGGCGAGCCGCCCATCCTCGACGACGGCGCGGGGCACAACTGGGGTCTGAGCGTCGTGGCGGTGCGGCGGGACACGCTCGACGACCCCCGCAAGGTGGCGGCCATCGCCGACTACCTGCGCCGCGTCGTGGCCTCGGCCAACTGGCAGCACGAGCACCCCGACGAGGTCGTCCAGGCCGTCTACGTCGACCAGGAGGGGCTCACCTTCGAGCAGGGCCAGCGCCTGCGCGACGAAGCCGGCAGCGGCGCCTTCTACCCCATCGGCGAGGACGTCCTGCGCGCCTTCCAGGAGGTGGCCGACGGCCTGGCCGACACCGGCGCGATGACCAGGCGCGTCGACATCGCGCCGTACGTCGACGACCGCTTCAACGACGTCGTCACCGCTCAGAACGCCGCCGACGGCGTGACGCTGCGGCCCCTGTTCGCCTGATCCCTCCCAACCCCCACCCCAGCAAGGAGCACCCGATGAGCGACACCACCACCGCCACCCCCACGCGGGCGTTGGGCCTCGACGTCCGCCCGCTGTCCGGCTGGACCGGCGCGGAGATCCACGGTGTGGACATCAGCCAGCCGCTGAGCGACGCCGAGGTGGCCGACATCCGCGCCGCCCTGCTGCAGTGGAAGGTGGTCTTCTTCCGCGACCAGCAGCTCGACCACGCCAGCCACGTGCGCTTCGCCCGCGCCTTCGGCGACCCGACGCCGGCCCACCCGCTGTTCGACGCCATCGACGACCCGGAGCACCCCGAGGTGTACCCGGTGTTCCGCGACCGCTTCAAGGCGCGCTACGAGGACCGCGGCTACGACCTCCCCGGTTGGCACGCCGACGTGACGGCGGCGCACAACCCGCCGGCGGCCTCGATCCTGCGGGCCGAGGTGGTCCCGCCCTACGGCGGGGACACGCAGTGGTCCAACGCCGTGGCGGCCTACGAGGGCCTCTCGGCCCCGTTGCGGGCCCTGGCCGACGGCCTGCGGGCCGTGCACCAGTTCGCCCTGCCCGACACGGCCACCGACGACTACCGCCGTCGCTTCACGAGCCGGCCGCTGCGCACCGAGCACCCCGTGGTGCGCGTGCACCCGGAGACCGGTGAGCGCGCCCTGTACGTAAACCCCGGCTTCACCCGGTCCATCGTCGGCGTCTCGCCGCACGAGAGCCGGGCCCTGCTGGCGCTGTTCTTCGAGGAGCTGGGGCGGCCGGAGTACACCGTGCGCTTCAAGTGGGAGCCGGGCAGCGTGGCCTTCTGGGACAACCGCTCCGCGGTGCACCTGGCGCCGCGCGACTTCCAGCACCTCGACGTCGACCGCCGCCTCTACCGCGTCACGCTCGTGGGCGACGTGCCCGTCGGCCCCGACGGACGGCCGTCCGTGGCCCTCGAGGGCGAGCCCTTCGTTTGACTCGCCTCCGCCATCCCTGGCTCCGGCTCGTATGCCGCGGCGCCACTCGCTCACCTGTCTCGTCCCCCCGGGGAGCGGCCATCCATGGCCGCGCACGAGGGACTTGCGCATGGGGGGCAGCACGGGCTTGCCGGGTGTCCGGTCAGGCGGCGGGCCAGTGCGACGGCCTGGCGGCGCAGGTCGGGGACAGCGGTGGCCTCCAGCTCGGTGCCGCGCCGCAGGGCGCCGAGCACGGAGACCACGTGCGAGGGCGTGCCGGTCCCCCCGACGGCACGCCCTTGCGCGTCGGTCAGCACGCCGAGGCCCAGCGGGTCGGGGACCAGCACGCCGTCGTCGAGGAGCCGCCGCACGAGCGGGTCGGCCAGGCGGGACAACGGCGGGAGGCCGGAGCAGTCGACCACCGCCTCGGCCTCGAGCAGCGGCGGGCACGCACCGTCGCTGCGGCCGCCGGCGAGCTCGACCCGCACCGCCTCGCCCGCCGACCTGATCCGCCGGACGCGCCCGCGCTGCACGCGGAGGCGGCCGGCGGCCACCAGCGCCTCCACCTCGGCGTGCACCGCGGGCGCCATGCGGTGACGGTGCCGGGTCCAGCGCGACCCCACGAGGCGGGCGAGGCGACCCCGCTCGGCCGGCGCCAGCCGGGACCAGAGCGGGCCGAGGTCGAAGCGGAGGGCGTCGAGCACCGCCCGCCAGCCGTTCGGCTCGTCCCTGCAGGCGCCGTGGACCCAGCGCAGCAACGTGCGGGCCGTCAACGGCTCCGGTGGAGGGGGCACGGCGAGCGCGGCCGCCGTCGGGCCGTCGGCGTGCGCGCACGGCAGCGCGCCGCTCGGCGAGACGGCCACGATCTCCTCCACGCCACGGGCGGCGCTCAGCGTCAGCGCCGCGTCGACGGCGGTGAGCCCCGTGCCGACCAGGACCACCCGCCGGGCGCCCTCCAGGCCGGCGAGCCCCGCCGGGGCCCACGGATCGGCCACGAACCCGCCGTCTGCCCGCACCTCGTCGGCCACCTCGAACGGCGGTGTGCCGGCGCCGGGCCCGACGGCCAGCACCGCGTGCCGAGCGCGCAGCACCGCGCCCCGGGCCGTGCGCACCTCCACCCCGCCGACGACCGGCCGCAGCGCGGTGGCTGCCTCCCGGAAGCGGCCGACGTCGAAGGCCGACGCCCATGTGCACCACGCCCACGCGAGGTACTCGCCGTAGAGGCGCCGCGGGACGAACGACCCGGCGGTGACCGGTGCGCCCTCCCGCTGTGCCCAGGTGACGAAGTCGTCGGGGGCGTCGGCCCGCACCGAGAGCTGCCCGGCCGGCACGTTCATGCGGTGACGCGGGTCCGCGGTCCTATAGGGCACGCCGGGCCCGTCGACCTCGTCCGGTGCGACGACCGCGAGCCGCCGTCGACCCGCGGTCGGGCGACACGCGCCCATCGCTGCGAGGAACAGGGTGGCCGCCGGCCCCGCCCCGATCACCACCACCTCGGCGTCCGCCGCCGCCGTTTCCATGTTGCGGATGGTCGTTCCGCAAAGCGGAACCATTGGCCGCGCGCCGGGCGCGCCGCGACCTGGCGGCGTCGCGCCGGCGCGAGCGCGCCGCGCCTGACGTCAGCGATCGGTCAGCTGTCGAGGGCGCCCGGGTCGGAAGGGACGTCGACGGAGTGCTCCCGGAGGGCCTCCAGGGGCACGATGTCGAGCGCCCGCTCGTGCGTGGACGCCAGGACCACGGGCGCGGCGACGCCGTCGCGGTAGGCCCGCAGCCAGTTCACCGCGGTGACGCACCACCGGTCGCCGGGGACGAGGCCCGGGAAGCGGTACTGCGGGGCCGGCGTGGTGAGGTCGTTGCCGATGCGGCGCTGGTGCTCCAGGAACTCCGCGGTGACGACCGCGCAGATGGTGTGGCTGCCGAGGTCCTCCGGCCCCGTGCTGCAGCAGCCATCGCGGTAGAAGCCGGTGAGGGGGTCGATGCCGCAGGGCTCGAGCTCTCCCCCCAGGACGTTGCGCTCGCTCACCCGTCCAGTATCGCGGTCGCGCTGGCCGCCGTTCGTCGTCTCAGCGGCGGCTGGGCTCGGGCTCCTCCACCCGCCCGTCGACGTGCCGGGCGAACCGCCCGCGGCGGGGCCCGTGCGTCGGTGCCTCGTCGGCCCACGGCCAGCCGCCGAAGCGCGTGGCCTGGTAGTCGCGCAGCGCCTGCTCGATCTCCGCCTTGGTGTTCATGACGAACGGCCCGTACTGCACGACGGGCTCACCGATCGGACGACCCTGCAGCAGCAGCGCCTCCACCTCGGCGGGCCCGGCTCGCAGCGCCACCTCGGCAGAGGGGTCGAGCGCCACCCCGTGGTCGTTGGCCACCTGCTCGCCGGCCACGTCGAGCCACTCGCCCTCGAAGACGTACAGGACGCGCGTGGCCTCGGCGGATGCCACGGCCGGGAGCACGACCGACGCGCCGGGATCCAGCCGGACGTGCCAGATGGCCACGTCGGCCTCGGGCCGGGCGGCCCACGAGCCGGGCGGAGGCGACGGCGGCACCACGTCGCCGAAGCGCCCCGCGATCACGGTCACCTCCGCGACCCGTCCGCCGGCCTCCTCCACGTGGCGCGGGATGTCCTCGTCCCAGAACATCGTGAAGAAGGGATCGACGAGCTTGGCGTCGGACGGCAGGTTCAGCCAGATCTGGAAGAGCTCGAGCGGGTTGGGCCCGTCGCGCTCCAGCAGCGGAAACATCTCGGAGTGGACGACGCCGCGCCCCGCGGTGAGCCACTGGACGTCGCCCCGGCCGAAGCGGGCCGCCGCCCCGAGGGAGTCGGCGTGGTCGATGAGGCCCCGGCGCACGAAGGTGACCGTCTCGAAGCCGCGATGCGGGTGACCGGGGAACCCGGGCACCTCGAGGCCGTGGTACATGCTCCACCCGTCCAGTCGCGAGAAGTCCTGGCCGAGCTCGCGCCCTTCGACCGGGACGGCCGGACCGAGGCGCTCGTCGCCCGCCGGGTAGGCGTCGTCGTGGTGGGCGCAGAAGAGGAACGGGTCGAGGGTGGGCCACTGGAAGCCGAGCGGCACCACCTGCAGCACGGGGCTCGCCATGCGCCCACGCTAGGGACGATCAGCCCGGAGCGGACGGGCCGGCGGGCAGCAGCTGGTCGACGAGGTGGCGGACGTCGGCGGGATCGAACAGCTCGTGGAACATGATCCGCCGCACGAAGATGGGCCCCACGAGGGCCTCCGCCACCAGCGGGGCGTCGAGGTCGGGCGGGAGCTCGCCGCGCGCCGCCCCCTCGGCCAGCAGGTCGACCAGCACCTGGCGCCCCTTGGCCGCGATGCGGGCGTGCAGCTCCCGGGCCTCGGGGTCGCGGGCGGAGGCGTCGATCAGGGCCGGGAGGCACTGCGACCACGTCGACGCGGCCACGCCCTGGGCCAGCCCCTCCAGGAAGTGGACGACGCGGTCGCGCACGGTGCCCTCGTCGGGGATGGCGATGGGCGGCTTCAGCCGCTGGAAGGCGTCGTTCACCAGCTCCATGCGGTTGGGCCAGTGGCGGTAGATGGTGCTCTTGGCCACCCCGGAGCGGGCGGCGACCGCCTCGATGCTCACGGCGCCGTAGCCGCACTCGACGAGCAGCTCGAGGGTGGCCTCGAGCACCACTCGCCGAGTGCGCTCGATGCGCGGGTCGAGAGCGGCCGCGTCGTCCACGGACGTCAGTCTGCCGCCACCGCGGGCTCCGCGACCGGGAGCGGCCCGCCGCCCTCGTGCGCGAGCACCGGCGCGCCGGCGAACCGGCGGCGCCCGAAGGTCCGCGCCACCACGATCCCGGCGGCCAGCACCACCGCCGCCGACACGCCGGTGGCCACGTTGAAGGCGTCGGTGAACGCCGTGGCCGCCCGGTGGGCCAGCTCCGCGCCGCCCTCACCGCCGAGCTGCGCGGCCACGCCGGTGGCCGCACCCACCGACTCCTCGGCCTGCTGCGCGGCCGGGGCGGGCAGGCCGAGCCCGTCGAGGTCGATGCCCGACCGGTACACCGAGCTGACGATGCTGCCGAACACGGCGATGCCCAGCGCGCCGCCCAGCTCGCGGGTGGTGTCGTTCACCGCCGAGCCGACGCCCGCCTTGGCCATCGGCACCGCGCTCATGATGCTGGCCGTGGCCGGGGCGGTGGTGATGCCCATCCCGGAAGCGAGGAGCACCATGGCCACCACCAGCACGAGGTAGGGCGTGCTCACGCCGATCAGCGCCAGCACGAGCATGCCCAGGCTCACCAGGGCGAAGCCGAAGGCCATGCTGGCCCCGTTGCCCAGACGAGCGGCCACGGCTGCGCTCCGCGGCGCCACCACGATCATCGTCGCGGCGAAGGGCAGCCCGGCGAGACCCGCGTCGAGCGGCGAGTACCCGCGGGCGAACTGCAGGTACTGCGTGAACAGGAAGAAGAAGCCGAACATCACGAAGAAGGCGATCGTGACGACGGAGCTGCCCACGGTGAAGCGGCGGTCGGCGAAGAAGGTGAGCGGCAGCATCGGGTGCTCGGCCCGGCGCTCCCACCACACGAAGACGCTGAGCAGCACGACGGCCATCGCGGCCGCGCCGAGCACCAGGCCGTCGGTCCAGCCCCGCTCCGGGCCCTCGATGATGGCGAACAGGAGGCTGGCCAGGCCCACGAGCGAGAGCAGCGCGCCCCGCGGGTCGAGCGGCGTGGCCGAGTCGTCGCGCGACCTCGGCGCGGTGAGGGCCACCGCCACAGCGGTGAGCGCCACCACCGGCACGTTGGCGAAGAAGGCCGAGCCCCACCAGAAGTGCTCGAGCAGCAGGCCGGACACGATCGGTCCGAGCGCGCCGCCGGCGCCGGCGAAGCCCACCCAGATGGCGATCGCCCGCTGGCGCTCCTCCGGCGGGAAGATCACCGTGATCAACGACAGGGTGGCGGGCATCACGAAGGCCGCCCCGATGCCCTGCACCGCACGGCCGGCGATGACCACCTCGGCGGACCCGGCGAACCCGCTCACGATGGCGCCCGCGCCGAACACGGCCAGGCCGCCGAGCAGCGCCGCCTTGCGCCCGAAGCGGTCGCCGATGGCGCCGGCGCTGAGCAGCAGCCCCGCGAAGACCAGCGCGTAGGCATCGACGATCCACTGCAGCATGGTGGCGCTGGCCCCGAGGTCGCGCTGCAACGTGGGCAGCGCGACGTTCAGCGACGACACCGCCATCACGATCATCACGAGGGAGAGGCAGAGCACCCCGAGCAGGAACCAGCGCCGCTGGTGGACCTCGGGACGGGCGTACAGGGGGAGATCGGACACGAGGCACGCTCCTCGTGGTCGGAGACCGTCGGGGGGATGGGCGCTCGAGAGGCGGGCGCTCGGAGGCACAGCGGCGGGTCCGTCGACGAACCCGCTCAACGAAACGTAAGCGTTGCGCAGCGAAACGTCAACGTCCTATTTCTCGCCGGACCGCCGGCGCGCCGCCTCGGCCCAGCATGGCGCGGCCGTCCGTCGCCGCTGGCGCGATTCCGCCGGGGCGCGGAGCAGCCCGCCCCGGGCGGTGGGACGGGCTGCTTCCTGTCGGGTCGGGATCGGCGGATGTCCCGGTGCCCGCCGGGGCGGCAAACTACGGCCGCGCCCGTCGGCTCACCAGCCTGGCCAGGCCGCCCAGGATCAGGTCCCGGTGAAGCGCGGCGGCCGCTTCTCGAAGAAGGCGGCGTTGCCCTCCCGCACGTCGTCGGTGCGCAGCGACAGCAGGTCGTAGGCGATGGACGTCTCGAACCCGCCCAGCGTCATCTGCTTCAACATGGCGTTCAGGGAGAGCTTGGTCCACGCCATCGCCAGCGGCGCACCGGCCACCACCTTGTCGGCCCACTGCGCGACCAGCGCGTCGAGCTCGTCGCCGGGGACCGCCCGGTTGACGAGCCCGATGTCGGCGGCCTCGCGCCCGCTGATGGGCTCGCCGAACATCAGCATCTCCTTGGCGCGTCGGAACCCGATCAGCAGCGGGAAGAGCGGCACGCCGCCGTCGCCGGCGGTGATCCCGTTCTTCACGTGGCTGTCGCAGAACCGGGCATCCTCGGCGGCGAGCACGAAGTCGCACGCCAGCGCGATGTTCACGCCCATCCCGTAGGCGACGCCACGCACCTTGGCGATGACCGGCGTCTCGCAGTCGAGGATGTCGAAGATCCGCTCGCGGATGGCGCGCGCTCCGCCCTTCAGGTGCGTGCGCGACCCCATGGCACCGGGCGAGCTGAGGGCCGACAGGTCGAGCCCCGAGCAGAAGTCGTTGCCCTCGCCCGTGAGCACCACCACCCGGATGTCGGGGTCGTTGTCGACGTCGCGCCACAGCGTGGCGAAGTCGCCCGCGATGCCGGGGTTGACGGCGTTCTTCTTGCTCGGGTTGGTGATGGTGGCCGTGAGCACGGCGCCGTCCTTCGCCAGGCGGACGTGCTCGTAGCGGCCGAGGTCGATGCTGGGCATGGGCTACATCGCCCGCTTCGGGTCGAGGCCGCCCTCGACGGCGCGCACCATGCTGTCCTGCTCGAACGCGGCGACCAGGCGCCCGTCCTCGGTGAAGACCAGGCCGCGCCCGAAGATCCGCCCCCGCCCGGCGTAGGGCGCCTCGTGGGTGACCAGCAGCCACTCGCTCACGTCGGGGCGCTCGTGGAAGTGGACGATGTGGCCGATGACGCCGGTGGACACCGAGCGGTGGGCGTCGCTGATCTTCACCTTGTCGGAGTGGGGCCGCATGGCCAGGCCGATCAGCTGGCCGTTGGTGCAGTAGGCGAGGATGGCCTGGTTGGCCGCCACCGAGTCGAGCTTGCGGGGGTAGCGCATCCAGAAGGCCATGGTGGGCACGCCGTCGGGGGCGGGCGTGTCGGCCTCGGGCACCGGCCGCATCTCGACCTCGGGGTAGAGCAGCGCGTCGCCGGGCTGCAGGTCGGCAGGCTTGGGCACCGCCGGCGCCCTGGTCTCGTGACGCATGAGGTCGGGGTCGTCGATGTTCAGCAGCACGAGGGCCCGGCACAGCAGGCGCTCACCCTGGCGGGCGGTCAGCGTGTCGCTCGCCCAGGTGCGCCCGGCCTGGATCGGCTCCACCTCGATGTCCATGGGCTCGGCGTAGGTGCCGGCCCTGGCGAAGATGGCGTGGATCGACTTCACGTCCTTGGCGCCGCCGGCGTTGGCGTCGGAGGCCATGATCATCTGCGCCAGGATCTGACCGCCGAAGATCACGTCGCGGCCCTCGGGGGAGGCACCGGGGTGGCGCACCCGGTAGCGCCGCTCCCCCCGCTCCTCCAGCTCCAGCAACTCGGGCAACCCGTTGTTCGACATGCGTGCTCCTGCTTCCTCGGCGGACCGGCAGGGGACCCTACCGACCGAGGTGGTGGCGCGCCCATGCCGGCGCCGCCACGCGACACGGCCCGCACCGCTCCCCCGGATGACCGGGTGGAGGGTGCGGGCCGGGATCGCGCCGGCGTGGGAGCGCTGGCTACTTGCGGATGTAGATCCGGGTGAAGTCAGGCTCCGGACGGCCCTGGAAGTTCGACACGAAGTAGGCGTCGCCTACCCGGTCGGGGTTGTAGGCGGTGGCGCGCATGCCGAACACGCCGAACCAGTTCATGGCCTCCTCGAGCGTGAGGCGCTGCAGCTGGTGCCACAGCTCCACGGCCTCCGGCGCGCTGGGGTCGAGGGCGCGCAGCTGGTTCACGAGGTCGTTCAGCTCCGCGTGGTCCCAGTTGCAGACGTTGCCCACGCTGCCGGGCACGAGGTTGCGGGCCACCTTCTGGATGCCCTGGCGCTCGAGGCCGAAGACGTTCACCGGGGCGCCCTTGGCGTCCGGGAAGAAGTCGGCGGCCTGGGTGAGCGGCTTGGGCGTCAGCGTCACGCCGATCTCACCCAGCTGGGCCTGCATGATCTCGACCATGCGCTGGCTGGCGCCCGGCGTGAAGAAGGTCTCGAACCGCAGGTCCTCCTGGCCGGCCTCGGCGAGGAGAGCCTTCGCCTTCTCCGGGTCGTACGGGTAGAAGTTGTCGAGGCTGGGGTCGTGCAGCGGGCTGTTGGAGGCGTAGAAGCCCCACATCGGCTCGCCCTTGCCGTCGAACACCGCCTGGTTGATGGCGTCGCGGTCGATGGCGTAGTTCAGCGCCTGGCGCACCCGCACGTCGTCGAACGGCGGCCGGCTCTTGCACACCTGGCCCCAGAACATGACGTTGTCGGTGACCTCGGTGTGGACCTCCCACGTCGTGGAGGCGAGCGCCTTGCTCTGCTCGTAGCTGAGGTTGTCCGACACGTCGACGGCGTTGGACTGGATGGCGTTCACCCGCGCCTGCCCGGCCTCGACGTGGAGCACCTCCACGCCTGCCAGGCGGACCTCGTCAGCGGCGAAGTAGTTGGGGTTCTTCTTGTAGATGAACCGCCGCCCCGGCTCGACGCGGTCGAGCAGGAACGGGCCGGCGCCCACGGGCGTCTCGCTCAGGTTCACGCCGTTCTGCACCGCGGTGGGCGACACCATGAAGAACTCGCCGAAGGGGAACCGGTCGACGATGGCGCCGGCGACCGGCGTCGCGAGGTGGATGGTGAACTCCGTGGGGCTCTCCACGGTCACGTCGCTGATCTGGCCGACCTCGGCCGCCAGCGTGCTGTTCTCCTTCTGCGCGTCACGGGTGCGCAGGATCGAGAACTTGGCCGCCTCGGCGTCGAGCGGCGTGCCGTCCGAGAACTGCAGGTTCGGCTTGAGGGTGACCTTCACCGTGCTCGGGTCGACGATCTCGAACGAGTCGGCCAGGTGCGGCTTCAGCGTGCCGTCGAGCTCTGCCTTGAACAGCGAGCCGTACACCAGGGTCTGGACGTAGACCGCCGGCGAGACCCGCACCTTGATCGGATCGAAGTCGGGCCCGCCGTTGCCGATCAGGTCGTAGTAGATGCGCAGCACCCCGTTGGGGTCGACGTCGTCGTCGGGACCGCTGTCGCCAGGCGCGTTCAGACCCGCCGTGGTGGATGCGTTGCCCGGGTCGGCGGCGCTGCCGTCGTCGTCGTCGCCGCCACACGCCGCCACCAGCAGGGAGCCCGCCAGCAGCAGCACCGCGGCGCGCCGCGTTGCCCTCCGTACCTTCATGTGATCGATTTCCCTCCTCAGGAGACCCGGCGGCGAGCCGACTGGCCCGCCGCTCGGAGACCGCGCGATCGGGGGGGCGCGGCGGTGCAAGGGTACCGGAGGGCTGGGCGTATGCGGTAAGCGCCTCAGCGCGCTGCGGCCGCCGCGAGGCGTCGCAGCTCCTGCTCCACCGCCGCCGGCAGCCGCCGGCGCCGCCGGACCGCGGCCGGGAGGAGGGCGAGGGCCTCGCGCACCCCCCGGCGCGCGGCGTCGTCGGCGAGGCCGCGCCGGGCCGCGGCCGCGAAGGCGCGCACGACCACCGGCACCGGGCGGCGCATGCCGGCGCTGAGGAGGGCGTTGCGGATCTGGCGGACCTCGCGGGCCGCGGGATCCGAGGGCGACGACGGGTGGTGGTGGGCCACGACGTCGTCGGCGTAGACGAGGTGGTGCCCGGCTGCGGCGAGGTCCCAGGCCACCACGTCCTCCTCGCCGAGGAAGTGCAGGAGGTCGTCGAACCCGCCGACCGCGAGGAACGCGTCGCGCCGCACGACCGCCCCGCAAGCGAGGAAGCCGAGCACCGCCGGCCCGGGGAGGCCCGGCCGCCGTCCGAGCGGGCCGTCGGCCATCAGCGCGCTGACCGGGTCGAGGCGCTCCTCCGGGCCGACGAGGATGCGAGCGGCCACCAGGGCGACGTCGGGGTGGGCGTCGAGGATGGCCGCCGCCCGCGCCAGCGCGGCGGGCTCCCACCACGAGTCGTCGTCGGCGAAGGCCACGTAGGGCGTGGCGGCACGGGCGACGCCGACGTTGCGCCCGGCCGCCCCGAGGTTCGCCGTCAGCGCGACCACCTCGACACCGGGGTGGCGCTCCCGCACCGCGTCGGCGGTCCCGTCGGTGGAGGCGTTGTCGACCACCACCACCGGTGGTTCGTCGGGCAGCGCCACGAGGCGGTCGAGCGTCTGCAGCAGACCCTCACGGCGGTCACGGGTGACCACCACCACCGTGGTGCGCGGCCCGGGTGGGGTCACGCAGCCTGCTCCGCCGCGCCTTCGGGGACGGCCAGTCGAGCGCGCGCCGCCGCCCAGTCAGGCGGTGCGGTGCCGGCGGCCTCTGTCCACGTGCGGAACGTGGCCTGCGCCATGCGGTCGTGGTAGCGCCGCATCACGGCGACGTGCGTCGGGTTGCGGGTGTAGCCGCGCAGGGCGGCGTCATCGCGCCAGGCCGACAGCGTCCAGAAGGTCTTGCGCAGCGGCTGCGCGGCCAGGGCCAGCCCCACCGCGCCGTCGGCCGTCCGCAGCTCGCGGCGCAACGCCATCGCGGCCCGCAGGAAGCCGGGCACGTCGCGGTAGCGGCGGAGCTCGAGGCGAGAGGCCATGACCACGACGGGTGTGTCGGCGGCGGGGCGCTCCGGTCCTGGGGTCCAGGGCATGGTGGGCATGGTGGCGACCTCCAGTTCTTGACAGTGACAAGATGCGCCCTCCGCACCTATCTTGTCAATGGCAAGATCCCGGCGTACCCTCCCGTCGTGCACGCCGACCGGCCCTACCACCACGGCGACCTGCGTCGTGCCCTGCTCGCCGAAGCCGTGGCCGTGCTGGCCGAGAGCGGCCCGTCGGCGCTCAGCCTGCGCGACCTGGCCCGCCGAGTCGGCGTGTCGCACGCCGCGCCCGCGCACCACTTCGGCGACAAGACCGGCCTGCTCACCGCCGTGGCGGCCGAGGGCTTCACGCGACTGGCCGAGCGGTTGCGCACCGCCCACGAGACCACTGGCAGCTTCCTCGAGGTGGGGGTGGCCTACGTGCGCTTCGCCGTCGACCACCGTGGTCACTTCGAGGTCATGTACCAGCCCGACCTCTTGGACGGCGACGACCCCGAGCTGGCCGCCGCCCGGAAGGCCGCTGCAGCTGCGCTGTACGGGCCGGCCGGCGAGGTGGGCGCGGACGCGGACGCGCTCGAGGTCGGCGTGGCCGGGTGGGCGCTGATGCACGGGGTGGCCGGCCTCTGGCTCGGCGGCAACCTGCCGGCGGCGCTGGGCGACGACCCCGAGGCGATCGCCCGGTCCCTGGGCCGTCACCTGTTCGCGCCGGCCGCGAGCCGGGCGCGTCGTCCCCGGTCCCGACCCCGGCGCTGAGGGGTCACCCCTGCCGCAGCGCAGCGGCCAGGGCCCGGAAGGCGCGGCCGCGGTGGGAGCGGGCGTGCTTCTCCTCGGCGGTCATCTCGGCGAAGGTCCGGCCGTCGCCGTCGTCGGGCACGAACACCGGGTCGTAGCCGAAGCCGCCCTCGCCGCGCGGCGCCTCGGCCAGGTGGCCTTCCACCACGCCGGTGGCCACCACCTCGCGGCCGTCGGGGAAGCGGGCCAGCGCCACCGTGCGGAAGCGGGCGCGGCGCTCGGGCCACGGCCGCCCGGCCAACTCGGCCAGGGCCCGCTCGTAGCCCTGCCCGCCCCAGCGGGCGGTGTGCACGCCCGGTGCCCCGCCGAGCGCCTCGATCTCCAGACCGGTGTCGTCGGCCAGAGCCGGTTGGCCGGTGGCCTCGACGAGGGCCACCGCCTTCAGCCGGGCGTTCTCCTCCAAGGTGTCGCCGTGCTCCTCCACGTCGGGTAGATCGGCCGGACGTGGGACGAGCTCGTAGGCGTCGCCGAGGATCTCGAGGATCTCGGCGGCCTTGCCCGGGTTGGCGGTGGCGAGGACGAAGCGCGGGCGGCTCACGGGCGGGGCGCCGGCGCCTTGGCCAGGAGCTCGCGCTGCAGCTCGAAGATCTCGGCGATGCCGTGCTCGGCGAGGTCGAGCAGGCCGTCGAGCTCGGCGCGGCTGAAGGCCTTGCCCTCGGCGGTGCCCTGGACCTCCACGTAGCGGCCCTCGGAGGTCATCACGACGTTCATGTCGACCTCGGCGCGGCTGTCCTCGGCGTAGGGCAGGTCGAGCACCGGCACGCCGTCGACGATGCCCACCGACACCGCGCCGAGCTGGTGGGTCAGCGGGTGCGCGGCGAGCTGCTGCTGCTGCACCAGTCGGGTGAGCGCGTCGTGCAGGGCCAGGTAGCCGCCGCACACCGCCGCGGTGCGGGTGCCGCCGTCGGCCTGGAGCACGTCGCAGTCGACGATGACCTGGCGCTCGCCCAGCGCGACCAGATCGGTGACGGCCCGCAGGGCGCGGCCGATGAGGCGTTGGATCTCCTGCGTGCGGCCCGACTGGCGGCCTCTGGCCGCCTCCCGGTCGACGCGCTCCGGTGACGAGCCGGGCAGCATCGAGTACTCGGCCGTGACCCAGCCCTTGCCGCGGCCGCGGAGCCAGCGGGGCACCTCGTCGCCCACCGACGCCGTGCACAGCACGCGGGTGCGCCCGAACGTGGCCAGCACCGAACCGGCCGCGAACTCGGTGAAGTCCCGCTCGAAGGTCATCGGCCGCAGCTCGTCGGGGCGGCGCCCGTCGGGGCGGGCCATCAGCGCTCCTCCCAGTGGACGGCCTCGGCCTCGGCCAGCTCGGGGCCGAGCAGGCGCCGGCCGAGATCGGCGAACCAGGACACGTCACCCGACGACAGGAACCGGCGCCACGCCGGCCCGGCATGCGGGGCGCGGGCCAGGCCCGTCTCCTTCAGCACCGTGCGGACCTCGAACGCCGTCTCGTCGGCCGACGACACGAGCACCACGTCGCGGCCCATCACGTCGGAGATCGTACGGGCCAGGTAGGGGTAGTGCGTGCAGCCGAGCAGCAGGGTGTCGACGCCCGCATCGCGCACCGGCGCCAGCAGGCGCTCGGCCAGCACGGTGACCTGGTCGCCGGACGTCTCGCCTCGTTCCACGAACTCGACGAAGCCGGGGCAGGCGGCGCAGGTCAGCTGCACGGGCGCGCCGGTGGCCGCCACGGCCCGCTGGTAGGCGCCCGAGGCCACCGTGCCGACGGTGCCGATGACGCCGACCCGCCCGTTGCGGCTGGCCGCCACCAGCGCCCGGGCACCCGGCTCGATGACGCCGACGACCGGCACCGGCAGCTCGCCGGCCAGGTCGTCGAGGGCGGCCGCGGCGGCGGTGTTGCAGGCCACCACCACGAGCTTGGCGTCGTGGTCGTCCACCAGCCGCCACGCGATCTGCCGGGCGAAGGCGCGGACCTCGTCGAGCGGACGGGGCCCGTAGGGGTAGCGACCGGTGTCGCCCACGTAGAGGAGGTGCTCGTCGGGCAGCAGGTCGAGCACGGCCCGGGCCACCGTCAACCCGCCGAAGCCGCTGTCGAACATCCCGATCGGCCGCTCGGCCGCCTCGCTCACCCCATCAGCCTGTCACTGCCCGGCCCGAGCCGCAGCCAGCGGCCAGGATGGCCGCCCCGGCAGGCGCGACGCTGGCAACGGGTCGCGCCGCGGCACCCGAGCGGAGGCCAGGACGGCCGAAGCGAGCCATCAGAAATAGATCGTGCGCTTGGCCTTCTCGGCGACCTCGTCGATGTCGTCGGTCCAGGCGCCGGTGGAGAGGTACTTCCAGCCGCCGTCGGCGACGATGAAGACGATGACGCCCTCGTCGAGGCGCTCGGCCACCCGGGCGGCCCCGGCCATGGCCGCCCCGGCGGAGATCCCGCAGAAGAGGCCTGCCTCCTGCGTGAGCCGGCGGGTCCACTCGATCGACTCGCGTGGCCGCACGATGCGCTTGCCGTCGAGCAGGTCGGGCCCGCTCCAGCCCTCGTAGACGGGCGGGATGTAGCCCTCGTCGAGGTTGCGCAGCCCCTCGACCAGCTCCCCGATGGGCGGCTCCACGGCCAGGATCTTCACCGCCGGGTTGCGCTCCTTCAGGAAGCGGCCCACCCCCATGAGCGTGCCGCTGGTGCCCAGCCCGGCCACGAAGTGGGTGATCTCGGGGCAGTCGCGCCAGATCTCCGGACCGGTGCCCTCGTAGTGGGCCCGCGGGTTGGCGTCGTTGGCGTACTGGTACGGGAACCACCAGTCGGGGTGCTCGGCGGCCATCACCTGCGCGCGCCGGACGGCGCCGTTGGAGCCCTCCTCCCCCGGCGTCGGGACGATCGTGGCGCCGAAGATCTCGAGCAGCTGGCGGCGCTCGTTGGAGACGTTCTCGGGCATCACGATCGTGCACGGGTAGCCCTTGACCTGGGCGATCGCGGCCAGGGCGATGCCCGTGTTCCCCGACGACGGCTCCAGGATCCGGGTGCCCGGCTTGAGCGCCCCCTCCTTCTCCGCCGTCTCGATCATCGAGCGGGCGATGCGGTCCTTCACCGACCCGAACGGGTTCTGGCTCTCCATCTTGGCCAGGATGCGGACGCGAGGGTTGGGGCTGAGCTCCGTGACCTCGACGAGGGGGGTGTCGCCGATCATGTCGAGGACCGAGCCGTACAACGCCATCCGCGCTCCAGGGGAAAGCCGATCGGGGACGTCGACAATCCTAACCGTCGGTCGGCCGAGCGCCCCTGCCGGCCACCACGACCACCGGCTCCTCGGTGATGGTGCCGTCGACGATCCGGAACGACCGCAGTGACGGCTCGGGTCGCTTCAGCGACACGATGACGTAGTGCCAGCCCGGGTCGGGGGCCTGGGCCACGTCGGTGGGGCTGGGGTAGGCCTCGGTGTGGGTGTGGCTGTGCACCACCCCGATCACCTCGAGGCCCTCGTCCTCGGCGTCGCGCTCGGCCCGGAGGTGGTCGCGGGGATCGAGCGTGTAGACGCGGCTGGAGGCCGCCACGTTGCGGCAGGCCCGGAACCAGCGCACCTCGGCCCGCTCGCCCGGTGCTCCCGTCGGGGCCGGCCCGGCCAGCAGCCCGCAGGCCTCCTCGGGGAGGCAGGCGTAGGCGTGGGCGACGATCTCGGTGACCACCGACTCCGGGAGCTCCAGCACGGGCCGGACCCTACCGGCGCTACCTTCGGATCCCCATGGCTCAGAAGGGCGTGAAGGCCGCGAACGGTGTGAAGGGTGTGAAGGTCGTCGCCAGCAACCGCCGGGCGCGGCACGACTACGCCATCCTCGACACGATCGAGGCCGGCCTCGTCCTGCAGGGCAGCGAGGTGAAGGCGCTGCGCGACAGCAAGGTGCAGCTGGCCGACGCCTTCGCCCGCGTGGAGGGCGGGGAGCTGTGGCTCCACGGCGTGCACATCGCGCCCTACGCCTTCGCCACCGGGTTCGGCAGCCACGACCCCGACCGGCCCCGCAAGCTGCTCGTCCACCGCGAGGAGATCGACCGGCTGGCCGCCCGCGTGGCGCAGGATCGCCTGACGCTGGTGCCGCTGTCGATCTACTTCAAGGAGGGCCGGGCCAAGGTGGAGCTGGCCCTTGCTCGCGGCCGCAAGACCGAGGACCGCCGCCAGGCCATCGCCGAGCGCGACGCCCGGCGGGAGGCCGAACGGGCCCTCGGCCGCTACCGCAAGGGCATGGAGGGCTGAGCCGGGCTCGGCCCTCCCGTTCGGTTCGGGTCACCTCCGCCGGCCGCTCCGGCCCCTGTGCCATGACGCGAACGGGGGCGAGGGCGGTAGGCTGGTTCGGCATCCACGGGGCTGATCGGTTTCGACATCAGACCAGCTGCCGGACGTGCGACCCGAGTTGCTCAGACTCGTAAAACGGGGCACCAACAACAACTGCCAACGAGCAGTACGCTCTCGCCGCCTGATCCGTTAGGTGACCGAGAGACATCGTGAGCCGCAAGGCCGCACGGGGCCGATCCACCGCAGCCCGGCAACAGAAGCGGAGGATGACGGCGGGAAAGACCGCTGGCGACGGGGAAGACCGTTGACAACCGGGGAAAGACCCGGCGGTGGGCCTCCGGGCCCGGTCGACCCGGCGATGAGGTGCCGTCAGCCTCGAACACGGGAATGGTCGTAGCACGGTCGGTACCTGCCTGATGGACGCGGGTTCGATTCCCGCCAGCTCCACCAACCGGCCAACCGACCCGGGTGCATCGGGGGTCCCGGGGTCGGTCGCCCAATGGGCGGTTCCGCAGAACCGCCCATGGGTGAGGCCTCAGGTTTCCAAGCCGTCGGACGTCAGCGGCGCCGCGTGAGCACGATGCCAACCACGCCTGCGGTGATGCCGAGCGCCGCCAGCACGAGGGCGACGACGGCGAGCGTGCGCGCCGCGTCGACGTCGTCGTCCTCCGCGAAGCTCGCGGCGGCCTCGGAGGCCGACGGGTCGGCGGCGGAGGCCGCCGGCTCGGCGGCGGAGGCCGCCGGCTCGGCGGCGCGCAGGGTGAGCACGGGCGCGGGGTGCTCGGGCTCGGCCCCGTCGCTCGGCGCCTCGATCCACCGGACCACCTCACCGCTGTCGTAGGTCTGGAGCGCGCCGAAGACGAGCCGTTGGGCGTCCGACGGGAGCGGGCCCACAGAGACCTCGAACTCGTCGAACTGCCCAGGGCCGATGGCCGAGGAAGGGTCGTCCGCCGTCCAGGTGATCACCGAGATGGAGGCGTCGGTCGCGCCGCCGTGGCCACCGCTCGCCGGCGGCCCGGTGCGCTGCACCTCCGCCGTCCAGCCCGGGTGCGGGCGCACGCTGACGCTGGCGAGGGGGTGCTCGGCGGGGAAGGCGATCTCCACCCTGGTGGTGCTGGCGTCCGGACGCTCGTTGGGCACGCGGAAGGCGAGCTTGGCGTAGCCGCCGGGCTCGGCCTCCCTCGGGTTGACGGTGACGTGGGCGCCTGCCGGGGCCGCGAGCGCGACGAGGGCCACCAGCGACACAGCTGAGGCGAACAAGGAACGGGTTCTCCGCATGGTGCTTCCTTCCGGGGGGTGGGGGGATGGGTGGGACATCAGCGCACGGGCAGGGCGAACTCGGCGCTGACCGCTTCGAACTCGCCGATCCGGCCGGTGACCTCGATGCGCCAGGTGCCCGGGAGCGGCAGCAGCAGGCGCTCGTCCGTGTAGTGGTTGGGACCGGCGAGCTGGAGCGGGAGGTCGAGCGGACCGATGTCGCCGGCCGGCAGCGTGGCCCGCACGCTGACGTCCTCGACGCGCTGCACGGTGCCGCGAGTCGACGACAGGTACAGGTGGGCGGTCGACGGCGAGCCGGCGCGGATCGGGTCCACCGCAAGCGTGATCAACGTGCCGCCCGAGACCGCGTTGGCGCTGAAGGGCTGCGCCCGCTGGTCGATGGCGGGCACCGCGTGCACGAGCAGCGCGGTGAGCACCACGACCCCGGCACCGAGGCCCACCTCGCCGCCCACGCTGGCGCGCAACGTGGGCGGCGAGCCGCGGCGGTGCACGAGCCAGCGGCTCACCCCTCCCCCCGCGACCACGACGGCGACGACGGCCACCTTGGCCAGGAGGAGCTTGCCGTAGGCGGTGCCGGTGAGCTCGTCGAGGGAGCCGACCTGCCGCCAGCCCTGGGCCACCCCGCTGACCACCACGGCCACCACGGCCCCGGAGGCGACCGCCGAGAAGCGGCGGCCGAGCAGGGCCCGGCCCTCCTGAGGCAGGGGACCCAGGGCGACCAGCAGCGCGGCCAGGCCGCCCAACCACACCGCCATCGCCGCGACGTGCACGACGTCCGCGACCACACCCAGCCAGGCCACGCGCCCGGTCATCGCGTGCCCGGAGACCACCACGCTGCCGACGATCACCGCCCCAGCGGCCGCGGCGCCGGGCGCGGTGACCGGTCGGGCCGGACGGTGGGACCGCAGCGCGCCGTCCACGAGCACCACACCGGCGGCCAGGGCCACGACCCGCACCACGGCAGCGGCGCCGAAGCGCCGGCCGACCACCGAGCCCCATGCCGAGAGGTCGGCTACGTCGCCCAGCGC
>Ga0180215_1001732_pt1 | contig 23305 bp, 20 predicted proteins | sample eDN3rd37CBELigBY_FD_128871 | JGI IMG/M metagenome (GOLD analysis project Ga0180215, IMG submission 128871) | Enriched backyard soil microbial communities from Emeryville, California, USA - eDNA 3rd pass 37_C BE-Lig BY (version 2) (version 2) | ecosystem: Environmental > Terrestrial > Soil >...
CCGGTGGCGGCGCGGTGTCGTTCACGACGCTGCGGCTGGTCTACAACGAGGCGAAGGCCAATTTCGTGGAAGGCCGTGGCAATTCGGTTCTGGTGATCACCACCGGGCCGCACACCGACCGCAGCCTCGACGGCCCGGGGCTGCAGGAGTTCATCCGCAGCAATTTCGATCCGGCGCGCCCGATCGCGGTCAACGTCATCGACTTCGGTGACGATTCCGACCGCGAGACGTGGGAGGCGGTCGCGCAGGCCAGCGGCGGCGACTACGTGAACCTGCCGACGTCCACCGCGCCCGAACTCGTCACGTCCGTCGCGACGATGCTGGGCTGAGCACCCGGATCGTTCCGGCCGCCCCGCCACATCGGTGTGAGGTGACGGGGCCGGCCTGACGGACGATCAGGCGAACGCCTCCACCGGCGGGCACGAGCACACCAGGTTGCGGTCGCCGTAGGCACCGTCGATGCGGCGCACGGGCGGCCACACCTTGGGACGCCAGCCCTTTCCGAGCGGGTAGGCCGCCTCTTCGCGGGTGTAGGGACGGTTCCAGTCGGCGACCAGCAGGCAGTCGGCGGTGTGCGGCGCGCCGCGCAGCGGGTTGTCATCGACAGGCCACTCCCCCGAGCCCACGCGGTCGATCTCGCCGCGGATCGCGATCATGGCGTCGCAGAACGCGTCGACCTCGGCAAGGCTCTCGCTCTCGGTGGGCTCGACCATCAGCGTGCCCGACACCGGGAAGCTCATGGTGGGAGCGTGGAAACCGAAGTCCGCCAACCGCTTCGCCACGTCGTCGACCGTCACGCCGGTGGCCTTGGTGATGCCGCGCAGGTCCAGGATGCACTCGTGGGCGACCATGCCGTTCTCGCCCGTGTACAGCACCGGGAAGTACTCGTCGAGACGCCGCGCGACGTAGTTGGCCGACGCGATTGCGGTCAGTGTGGCCGCGCGCAGGCCGTCGGCGCCCATCATGCGGATGTACATCCACGTGATGGGCAAAATCGACGCCGAACCGTACGGCGCGGCCGACACGGTGTGGTCGTCGGACAGTTCGTCGGCGAGCGGATGTCCGGGCAGGTACGGCGCGAGGTGGGCACGCACCGCCACCGGGCCGACGCCGGGGCCACCGCCGCCGTGCGGGATGCAGAACGTCTTGTGCAGGTTCAGGTGGCTGACGTCGCCACCGAAGCGTCCGGGGCGGGCCAGGCCCACCAGCGCGTTGAGGTTGGCGCCGTCGACGTACACCTGACCGCCCACGTCGTGCACCGCCGCGCAGATGTCGGCGACGTCGTGCTCGTAGACACCGTGCGTCGACGGGTACGTGATCATCAGCGCCGCAATGCGATCCGCGTGTTCTTTGACCTTGGTGCGCAGATCGTCGAGGTCGACGTCGCCGTTCTCACGGCATGCCACGACCACCACGCGCATACCGGCCAGCGCGGCCGAGGCCGCGTTGGTGCCGTGCGCGCTCGACGGGATCAGGCAGATGTCGCGGTCGGCGTCACCACGCGCCTCGTGGTAGGCCTTGATGGCCAGCAGGCCCGCGTACTCGCCCTGCGAACCCGCGTTGGGCTGCAGCGACACCTCGTCGTATCCGGTGATCGCGGTGAGCCAGGACTGCAGATCGGCGATCAGCTTGCGCAGGCCGGGCGTGTCGGAGGCGGGCGCGAACGGGTGCTGGCGCGAGAACTCGGTCCACGTGATCGGTTCCATCTCGGCGGCCGCGTTGAGCTTCATGGTGCACGAACCCAGGGGGATCATGCTGCGGTCCAGTGCGATGTCCTTGTCGGCCAGCGACCGCAGGTACCGCATCATCTCGGTTTCGGTGCGGTAGCGGTGAAATGCCGGGTGGGTGAGGAATTCCGAGGTGCGCGTGGCGATGTCGGTGCCCGCGCCGTCGGTTCGCGTGGCGCCGAACGCCTCGATGACGGCGTCGATGTGCGCATCGGTGGTGGCCTCGTCGCACGAGACCGACACGTGGTCGTCGTCGACGCGCCAGAGGTTGATGTTCTTCGCCTTCGCGGCCGCGACCACCTCGTCGGCGCGGCCGGGCACGCGGACCAGCACGGTGTCGAAGAACTTGTCGTGCACCACCGCGTCACCGAGCGCGGATGCGATGGCGTCGGCATGGGCGTGCACGCGGCGCGCGATCGCGGTGAGGCCGGGGGCGCCGTGGTAGCTCGCGTACATCGCGGCGATCACCGCGAGCAGGACCTGCGCGGTGCAGATGTTGCTGGTGGCCTTGTCGCGGCGGATGTGCTGTTCGCGGGTCTGCAGCGCCAGCCGGTACGCGGGCGAGCCGTCGCTGTCGACCGAGACGCCGACGAGGCGTCCCGGCAACTGGCGGGCGTGGTTGGCGTGCACCGCGAGGTAACCGGCGTGCGGACCGCCGAATCCCATTGGCACACCGAACCTCTGGGTGGTGCCGAAGGCGACGTCGGCGCCGATCTCACCGGGCGGGGTGATCAGCGTCAGCGCCAGCAGGTCCGCACCGACGGCCACGAGCGCCTTGCGCTCGTGGGCCTGTTCGATCAGCGGTGCCCAGTCGACGACGGCGCCGCTCGCGCCGGGGAGCTGCACGACGACGCCGAAGAACTCACCGTCGGGCAGGCCCTTGCTCAGGTCGGCGGTGACGATCTCGATGCCCAGCGGCCTGGCACGGGTCGCGAGCACCGCCGCCGTCTGCGCGTACACGTCGGTGTCGACCAGCAGGCGGTTCACCTTGCTCCTGGTGGCGCGGTGCATGAGCGTCATGGCCTCGGCGGCCGCGGTGCCCTCGTCGAGCATCGATGCGTTGGCGACCTCGAGGCCGGTCAGATCGCACACCATGGTCTGGAAATTGAGCAGCGCCTCGAGCCGGCCCTGGCTGATCTCGGGCTGGTACGGCGTATAAGCCGTGTACCAGGCCGGATTCTCGAGGATGTTGCGCCGCAGCACCGCGGGCGTGAGCGTGTCGAAGTAGCCCTGACCGATCATCGACACGGCCACGGTGTTGGTGTCGGCCAGCGCGCGCAGCTCGGCGAGCGCCTCCTCCTCCGTCGCGGCAGGCGGAAGCTCGGCGAGCCCGGGCGCGCGACCCGCGGCGTCGAGCGCGTCGAGGATCCCGGTGGGCAGGGCCTTGGCGGCCAGCTCGTCGAGCGAGGACACACCGATCACGTCGAGCATGGTGGCGACGGCAGATTCGTCCGGGCCGATGTGACGGTCGACGAACTGCGGGTTACGCGCTTGTGGCTGGTCGGACACGTGATCTCCCTGTGGGCACGCGGCTCGGCCGCAGGGGTCGAGGCGCAGACGTACGTACTGGTCGTACTACTGTCCCTCTCCCTCTGTCGTCGACCCGATCGGGCGCCTGAGAGATTCGGCCCACGACCGTGCGAGCCTTTCCCCATGGGCGGGCGCCTGCCGGCGCCGCTTTCCAGAGGCATCGTGGCCTGGTGCGGTCCTGGGTGCCTGAGAGGTTGACGGAGAGGTGTTGCTCCTTCGGCGCCCGTGACTGGCGATCACGGAACTCTCCCGCACAGGTCGATGCGCTGCAAATTCTACCGCTCGACCCGGGATGTGGTGAGTCGGTGCGTCAGCCGATCTTGCGGTCGCGGCTCTTGCGACGCGACGCCAGCTCGTCCTCGGGCGCCGCGATCGCCTCGCCGCCATCGGCGCGCTCGCTCGGGAAGTCGGCGATGACGCCGGTCAGCTCGCGCATGGCGCCCGACACCGCGATGCCGAACACGCCCTGGCCGCCCTGCAGGAGGTCGACGACCTCTTCGGCCGACGTGCACTCGTAGACGGTCGTGCCGTCGGAGAACAGCGTGATGTTGGCGAGGTCCTGCACACCGCGCTGGCGTAGGTGGTCGACCGCGACGCGGATGTTGTGCAGCGAGATACCGGTGTCCAGCAGACGCTTGACGATCTTGAGGACCAGGATGTCCTTGAACGAGTAGAGCCGCTGGCTGCCCGAACCCGCCGCGCTGCGGATGGACGGCACCACCAGCGAGGTGCGGGCCCAGTAATCCAACTGCCGGTAGGTGATGCCTGCGATCTGGCACGCGCTGGGACCGCGGTAACCGACGAGTTCGTCGGGCACGGAGTCGTCGGGGAACAACCCTGCCTGCACGGGTTCGCTGGACGGCCTGACAGGTGGCTCTGCCCCAGTGGTCAGATCCAACTCTCCCTGCCGTGGCGTGTCACCCACTGTGAATCCTCTCGCCGATCGAACTCGTCCGCCGTCTGTCGCAGCAACTCGCTCCTGCGACGGTCCGCCCCAAGCCCGAATGTGTCGAGCATACGCTTCCCGCCGGGTCCTGACTGCTGGCTGCTGTGAAAAGTATGGCTGCCGAAATCCCCCTCGGATGCCACCACAACCGCGTGTCGAACGCGATAGTCCCAGTTGAGACGCTTCCGTGACCTACCCGGCACTACAGCGAAATCCGTCGGAACCCGCTACCTCAGGTGGCCTTGAAATCGTCCGGCGACACGCTGTCGAGGAACTCCTTGAACTTCTCCACCTCGTCCTCGCGAACGGTGCCGGACTCTTCCTCGTCGTTCTCGTCGGGGATCAGCAGGCCGGCCTCGGCCAGCACCGCCTCTTCCACGTAGATCGGGACGCCGACGCGCAGCGCGATCGCCACCGAATCCGACGGCCGTGCCGACACCTTGATGTCGCGGTCGAAGATCAGGTCGGCGTAGAACGTGCCTTCCTGCAGATCGACGATGCGCACCTCTTTGAGCGAATGTCCCAGTGCCGCAATGAGATCTCGGATCAGATCGTGCGTCAACGGCCGGGCGGGTTCGACGCCCTGCTGTTCCAGCGCGATCGCGGCCGCCTCCGACTGCCCGATCCAAATCGGCAGGTAACGGTCGCCGTTGGATTCGCGCAGCAGCAGTACCGGCTGGTTCTGCGGCTGTTCCACACGAATGCCGACCACCCGAACCTCAGCCATCTGTGCCTACCCTCCGCACCGCTGTGCTGTATCGTCCGTGCCTTCGAGAGCGACCTGTCATCACGACCGAGCCGCCGAAATCGAGTCTAATCCTCAGCGATCCAGAACGTCGCGTACGGCCGACTTGATCAGCGACGTGTGAAGCGTGATCGCCAGCGCCGCGACCTCGCGGGCCAGATCGTCGGCGCGGTCACGCGCACCGGCCTTGCCCGCCTTGACCACCGGTCCGGCGATCTGCGCGATGAGATCGGACTGCCGGTCGGCCGCGGAGCGGAACGCGCGCAGGTGCCGGGGTTCGACGCCGTATTCCTCGAGCGCCTTGGCGCACTGGGCGATCACCACCGAATGCTCGTCGAACAGACCGCCCTTGCCCGGTGTGATCACGCCGTTCTTGATCAGCGCGCCCAACAGCGTCTCGTCGACGCCCGAGCGCTGGAGCAGATCCTCGCGCGTGAGCCGGATCTGTGTGGGCGCCATGCCCGACGCGGCCCGTGACACGCCGTCGGCCGTGGTGGTGCCGCCGTCGGCACCACCGTCACCGACGGGTACCAGCCGCGGCACCGCGTAGGCGGATCCGGTCTGGGGCAGTTCACCGTCGGGCAGCGCGTCGAGTTGCGCCTTGATGACTTTGAGCGGCAGGTACTGATCGCGTTGCGCGGTGAGGATGAACCGCAGCCGGGCACAGTCGTAGGCGGTGAACCGCCGGTACCCCGAAGCGGTGCGCTCCGGGGTCACCAGACCTTCGGCCTCCAGGAACCGGATCTTGGAGATGGTCACGTCCGGGAAGTCGGACCGGAGCAGGTCGAGGACCGCACCGATCGACATCCCGGCTGGTGCTGATCTGTCCGGATGGGTCATCGGCTGTTCGCGCAGGCGCTCATCGCCGCCATGGGTCAGGCGTTCGAGCCGCTGTCGTCGGACTTGGGCCCGGTCAGGAACACCAGACGGAACTTGCCGATCTGCACCTCGTCGCCGTTGGCGAGCACGGCCGAATCGACCGGTTCACGGTTGACGTAGGTGCCGTTGAGGCTGCCCACGTCGACCACCTGGAACTCGCCGCCCTCCAGGCGGAACTCCGCGTGCCGACGGCTCACGGTGACGTCGTCGAGGAAGATGTCGCTGTCGGGGTGCCGACCGGCCGACGTGGTCGGCTGGTCGAGTAGGAAACGTGACCCCGCGTTCGGTCCACGCTTGACGACAAGCAAAGCCGACCCCGAGGGCAGGCCCTCGACGCCCGACACGGCGCCTTCGGTACCCGCCGCGGCGGGGGCGTCCAGTTCGTTCAGGAAGTCGGCGCGGAAGACCGATGTGGTCTCTACCGTCACATCCTCCGACTGGTCCGCCCCCAAATTGCTGTCTTTGTCCGTCACCCGCTGCTCCTCACTGGCTGCTGTGGCGTTGCCCGACGGGGCCTGGGCCGTCGCCGGTCTAACGTTGACCGTACCGCGCAATGGGCGTCGCTGTACTCACCACCGCCGGATCCGATGGGGTGGATGTCTGCGCGCCGGGCACGGTCGATCCGGTCGTGCAAAACCCTAACAATCCGTCACTCGGTGACGACCGCGCGGTAGCCCTCCGCGTCCAGCAAACCGCCGAGCGCCTCGTCGAGGGTGCCCGCCTCGACCCGCAGGTCGACCAGCCAGCCCTCGCCGTACGGATCGGAGTTGACCAGCTCGGGGCTGCCTTCCAGATCACCGTTGACGGCAACGACTTTCGCGGTGACCGGTGCGTAGAGATCCGACACCGACTTGGTGGATTCGACCTCGCCGAACGCGTCGCCCGAGGCGACGTCGGCGCCGACGTCGGGCAGCTGGACGAACACCACGTCGCCGAGGGCGGACTGCGCGTAGTCGGTGATGCCGACGCGCACCGTGTCGTCACCGGTGCGCAACACCCACTCGTGCTCGGAGGTGTAGTACAGGTCGGCTGGGATCTCGCTCACGGCGCTCCTTGTGTTGTCCGGGTCATTTGACGGGCTGAGCGTATTGGCGCGGTTTCGGTTGCCGCAAGGCGGTGACGTCGACCTGCTCGGCTTGTTGTATCACCATCGTGCCGCCGACACGCTTGACGCTGTCCATCGCGCCGCCGGGGATGTTCATCGCGGCGGCCAGGGTGGGCGGATCCCCAATGGCGAGAACCGAATAGGGCGGACGCACCGTGACGTCGTCGAAGATCAGCTCGCCGGGCGTGCCCGCGATCCAGGTGTCGACGCCGACGCGCACCGCGGTCTGCTGGTCACCGCCGCCGCGGATCTCGATGGCCTCGGCTCCGGCCGCGCGCAACTCGTTGATGACGTCGAGCATGGTCTCCGCCGAGACGCCGGGTCCGGTGTCGGTGATGGTCAACGTCACACCGGGCCCGGTGGCCGCCACCGTGCCGATCTGGATCGACAGCGCGGCCAGACGGGCCTGGGCGTTCTCGATCGCGGCCTGGTCGCTGCTGCCGGAGGCCTGCAGTTCCTGCAGCGTGCGCCGCAGATCGGCCACCTCGGTGTTGAGCGACGCCTCGCGTTGCTGAAGTGAATCGAGCAACACGAGAAGGTCCGCGGGCCTGGCGGTCTCCAGCGAATCGCCGGATTCGTTCTGGCGCACCTGCGTGACGATCGCGACGCCGAGCAGCAGGCACAGCAGCACGCCGAGCGCGCCGAACATCAACTGCGAACGGGTCTTGGGCGCCGCGGCGGGATCGCGCTTGAACATCCGGAACCGCGAGGTGGGTTCCGGCATCTCGTGGCGGCCGTGGTGTTCGGCACCGCGACCGGTGGGTGCCGCGGTCGGGTTCTCGGGGTTCTCGGTCATGTCAACAATCCGGACATCGGAAAATCTCAGGCTCCGAACAGTCTGCGCCGCAACGCCGCGGCGTTTCCGAAGATCCGGATTCCCAGCACCACGATGATCGCGGTCGACAACTGCGTGCCCACCCCCAGCTGGTCACCGAGGTACACGATCAGGGCCGCCACGAGCACGTTGAACACGAACGACACCACGAACACCTTGGAGTCGAAGATCTTCTCCAGATAGGCACGCAGCCCGCCGAACACCGCGTCGAGCGCCGCGACCACGGCGATCGGCAGGTACGGCTCGACGACCTCCGGCACGTCGGGGCGGAACACCAGCCCCAGGACGATGCCGACGACAAGAGCAACGATCCCGATCATCTAGTCCGTCAATCCCGTTCTACCCACTGCTATCCAATCTGCTTGCCGAACCTGACATCTCGCACCGCGACCGCGGGCACGTCGAGGCCGTCGCCCATGCTCACGTTGACCCCTGCGCCGTACGAGGTCTCCAACAGCCGCAGGCGCTGCAGCGCGGGGCTGCGGTCGAACACCTGCGCCATGGCGTTCGGCGGGCCGATCGCCACGATCTCGTACGGACTGGTGATCGGTTGATTGTCGACCAGGATGCCGCCGCCGGCCTGCCGAATGGTGACCCCGGCCCCCACGCGCACGCCGCCCACGGAGATGGCCTCCGCTCCGCTGGCCCACAGCGAGTTGACCACCAGTTGCAGATCCCGGTCGAGGATGACCTGCTGGCTGCCCGCGACGCGTTGCTTGGACACGTCGCTGAGATCGCGCGACATACCCGGATCCGTGACCGTGACGGTGAGCCCCGGACCGATCATCGGAACAGCCGCGGCGGCGACGTTCGCCGAGTCGAGATCGTCGAGCAACCGCTGACCGTCGGCGTCCATGCCGAGGCGCCTGCGCTGCTCGGTGTCGACCGCCTCGGCCAGGGCGTTGCGCTCGGCGCCGGACTGATCGGCCGCGGTCTCGGCGGCGCGCACCCGCGCCGCGAGCGCGTGCTGGGCCTCCCGCGCCGCAGGCGCAGCGAGCTGCACCTGGGCCGCCGCGATCGCGAAGACCGCGGCGATCGCCAGGGCCGCGAGCACCTCCCAGCCCCATTCGAAGACACGCTTGCGCGGGGGCTTTCCGGCCTTGCGTTCCTCGGCGGCCGCGGCGTAGCCGGGATCGAGGTGCTCCGACAGCAGCGACCGCAGCAGCGACGGCACCGGGATGCGGGTCGGCGCGCCGGCCTCGTGGCGGTTGAGGCCCGCGTTGGGGTCGGTGTACGGACGGGTGAACGAGCCGTACCCGCCGAGCGTGCTCATCGGGCCCTGCTCATCGAACCGGATCCATCCGCCGCACCACCAGGACGACCTGCATCAGGTACAGCACCGCCGACCACAGGTACAGCAGCAGCCCCCAGATCAAAAACGCCCAGCCGCACGCCAGCACGACCCGGCTCCACAGCGCATCCCACTGTCCCAGCAGCACCAGCGGGAATCCCGACATCAGCGCGAACGTCGCGGCCTTGCCGATGTAGGTGACGGGCAGCGCCGCCAGACCGCGACTGCGCAACACGGGAAGCGTCGCGGCGAGCACGGCGTCACGGCCCAGAAGCGTCAGCACGAGCCACCACGGCACCGCGCCGTAGAGCGCGAGCGCGACCGGGACGGTCACCATGTAGATGCGATCCACCAGCGGGTCGAGCAGCTCGCCGAGCCGCGACGACTGGTTGGCGACCAGCCGGGCGATCTTGCCGTCGGCCCAGTCGGAGAAACCGCTGAACATCAGGACCGCGACGGCCCAGCCCTGCGCGTGCGCGACCAGCAGCAGGTACAGGAACACGGGCACCAGCAGCAGGCGCACGAAGCTCAGCACGTTGGGTACCGTCAGCACCCGGTCGCGCCCCTCGTCCGCCGCAGGCACCGCGCTCCCGCCCTGGGCAGCAGGCGCGTCTTCCATGCCTAGAACCTAATGGCTGGGGCCTAGCGGAACACACCCGGCAGGCTCAGCGCCGACATCGTGTCGTCGGCCAGCGGGTTGTCGTGGACCATGTAGGTCCACGTCGAGGTGGGCCGCGCGAGTTTCGACAGGTCGACGCCCGGTTCGTCGGCGACCGACTCCGCGGTCTCGAACGTCTGCTGGGCGGCCTCGATGGCGTCGGCGGCCAGTGAGGCGAACGCGTCGACGGCCATGCGGTGGAACTCGTCGAGCGGATTCTGCCTGCCCAGTGCCCGCAGGTGGATGCTCTCGCGGATGTCGGCGAGGAACGCCAGATGCTCACACCAGCCACGGTCGAGGTGGTACAGCATGATCAACCGGCAGATCTTCTCCAGCCGCTCCTCGGCGTCCTCGCCGAGTTCCTCGGCCAGCTTGGCGTACCGCTCGGGCGAGCGTTCCTTGAGCTCTTCGCGCGCGGTGTCGGTGCGCAGCAGGGTCTCGCGGCGCTCGACGATGATGGCGCGCTGCTGGGCGATCAACTGGTTGTAGCGCCACGTGTTGGCGTGCACGTCGAGCAGCCGGCCCTCGGCGACGCGCTGCGCGTGGTCGAGCAGGCTCGCGGCGCGCGGCGCGATGATCCGGCCGTCGCCGGCGTCCGGGTCGGTCTCCATCGGCAGCTTGCTGCGTTCGAGGTGCGCGGCGACGACGTCGTCCTCCCAGCTGGAGAAGAACACCGACGAACCGGGGTCGCCCTGGCGTCCCGCGCGCCCGCGCAACTGGTTGTCGAGCCGCTCGGTGTGGTGCCTACCGGTGCCGACGACGTGCAGGCCACCCAGTTCGGCGACCTTCTTCTTCTCGGCGTCGTCGTCACCGACGTCGGAGCCGCCGAGCCGGATGTCGGTGCCGCGGCCTGCCATCTGCGTCGACACGGTGACGGCGCCGAGCTTGCCTGCCTCGGCGATCACCGCGGCCTCTTCCGCGTCGTTCTTGGCGTTGAGCACGACGGCGGGCACCCCGGCCTTCAGGAGCTTCTCGTGCAGTTCCTCGGACTCGGCGACGTCGTGGGTGCCGACCAGCACGGGCTGCCCGGTCTTGTGCACCTCGGCGATGTGCTCGACGATCGCGTCGATCTTGGCCGCGGCCGTGATGTAGACCCGGTCGGGTTCGTCCTTGCGGATGTTGGGGGTGTTCGGCGGGATCGGCGAGACACCGAGCTTGTAGAACTGCCTCAGCTGCTCACCGGCCGCGAGCGCCGTGCCGGTCATGCCGCACACGCGCGGGTACCGGTTGATGAGCGCCTGCACCGTGATGGTGTCGAGCACCTCGCCGGTCTCGGTGGTCTCGATGCCCTCCTTGGCCTCCACCGCGGCCTGCAGCCCGTCGGGCCAGCGCTGCAGCGACGCGATGCGCCCGCGCGACGCGTTGATCAGGTGCACGGCGTCGTCGCGCACGATGTAGTGCACGTCGCGCTGCAGCAGCACGTGGGCGTGCAGCGCCACGTTGATCTCGGTGAGCGTGGTGCCCACGTGCTCCTCGGAGTACAGGTCGATGCCGCCGAGCTTGGCCTCCATGACGCGGGCCCCGGCCTCGGTGAGGTGCACGTTGCGGCTCTCGGCGTCGGTGTCGTAGTGCTTGCCCGCCTCGAGCTCGCCGACCATCCGGATGATCTCGACACGCGGCTGTTCGCGGTGGCTGGTGCCCGCCAGCACGAGCGGCACGAGCGCCTCGTCGACCAGCACCGAGTCGGCCTCGTCGATCAGCGCGACGTCCGGGTTCGGCGACACCAGGTCGGCGACGTCGGTGACCAGCTGATCGCGCAGCACGTCGAAGCCGATCTCGTTGACCGACGCATACGTCACGTCGCACTGGTAGGCCTCGCGGCGCTCGTCGGCCGTGGAGTCGGCCGTGATCCAGCCGACCGTGAGCCCGAGCGCCTTGAGCAGCGGGCCCATCCATTCGGCGTCGCGGCGCGCGAGGTAGTCGTTGATGGTGATGACGTGGACGCGGCGTCCGCCGAGCGCGTAACCGGCCGCGGCGATCGCACCGGCCAGCGTCTTGCCCTCACCCGTGGCCATCTCCACGACGTCGCCCGCGAGCATGCGCAGGGCGGCCAGCAGCTGCACGTCGAACGGGCGAAGCCCCGTGGTGCGCTCGGCGGCCTCCCGCGCGATCGCGAGAAACTGCGTGATGTCCGACGCTCCGGCCAGGTCTTCGAGTTTCAGCAGCTTGGCGGCCTTGGTGAGCTGCTCGTCGTCGAGGTCGGCGGCCTTCTTCTCGAAGTCGGCCGCACCTTTGACCTCCGACAGCGAGCGGGCCTGATTCCGCTCGATGCTGGCACCCAACAGCTTCCAGAACTTGCTACTCAAGCGCCCCGGTTTGGCGCTGGACGTCTTCGGCACACGTTTACGGTACGCGGAGGTTCGCCAGGACTCATTCGCCACGGCGTCAGTTGTGCCTCGGCCACGCCTGACGCAGGATCGCGCGGTACCTTGCCCGCATGGGAATGTTCAGCCCCACTCTCGACTGGAGCAACGAGCTCCTCACATCGCTGATCTGGATCGCCAAGGGCTGGGCGATCGCGGCGGTGTGCACGTTGGCGGTCCTCGCACTGCTCGTGCGCTTCACGACGTGGGGCAGGCAGTACTGGCGCATCACCAGCGGATACTTCACCGGCGCCGACAGCATCAAGGTGTGGGTGTGGCTCGCGGCGCTGTTGCTGTCGGTGATCACGGGTGTGCGCCTTTCGGTGCTGTTCACCTACCAGGGCAACGACATGATGACCAGCTTCCAGGTCATCGCAGAAGGCGTCGCGAGCGGCGACGAGGCGGTCCGCACGTCCGGCAAGGACGGCTTCTGGATGTCGCTGACGGTGTTCACGATCCTTGCCGCGCTCAACGTCGGCCGCATCATGCTGGACCTGTTCATGGCGCAGCGGTTCATGCTGGCCTGGCGCCAGTGGCTGACCGCGCGGCTCACCAGCGACTGGCTCGACGGCAAGGCCTACTACCGGTCGCGGTTCATCGACGACACCATCGACAACCCGGATCAACGTATCCAGACCGACATCGACATCTTCACCGCAGGTGTCGGCCCGACGCCCAACACGCCGAACAACACCTCGACCGCGACGCTGTTGTTCGGTGCGGTCAACGCGATCGCCTCGATGATTTCGTTCACCGCGATTCTGTGGAACCTGTCGGGCAACCTGACCCTGCCGCTGATCGGGGTCGAGCTGCCGCGGGCGATGTTCTTCATCGGCATCCTCTACGTGGTGGTGGCCACCGTGATCGCGTTCTGGATCGGCCGCCCCATCATCTGGCTGGCGTTCGACAACGAGAAGTTCAACGCCGCGTTCCGTTACGCGCTGGTGCGCATGCGCGACGCCGCCGAGGCCGTGGCCTTCTACCGCGGCGAGTTCGCCGAACGCACGGGCCTGCGGCGGCTGTTCGCGCCTGTCGTGTCGAACTACAAGCGCTACATCAACCGGATGGCCAAGTTCTACGGCTGGAACCTGTCGGTCAGCCAGGCCCAGGAGCTCATCCCCTACATCGTGCAGTTCCCGCGGTTCTTCAACGGCGAGGTCACCCTGGGTGGGCTGACGCAGACCGCCAGCGCGTTCCGCAATCTCATGGACGGCCTGTCGTTCTTCCGCAACGCCTACGACCAGTTCGCCGGCTACCGCGCGGCGATCATCCGTCTGCACGGTCTGGTGGTGGCCAACGAGGAGGCCCGCGCGCTGCCCGAGGTGACCACCACCGCGTGCGTCGACGGCACGGTCGAACTCAAGGACGTCGAGGTCCGCACACCGGACGGCCGCCAGCTCATCAAGCCGCTCGACATGCGCCTCGAGGTCGGCGACACGCTGGTGATCACCGGCCCGTCGGGAAGCGGCAAGACCACGCTGCTGCGCAGCCTGGCCGAACTGTGGCCGTTCACCTCCGGCACGCTGACCCGACCGTGCGGCCCCAACGAGACCATGTTCCTGTCGCAGATGCCGTACGTGCCGCTGGGCGATCTGCGTGCCGTGGTGACCTACCCGGCACCGGAGGGCTCGGTGAGCGACGAGAAGCTCGCGCACACGCTCAACAAGGTCGCGCTGCCACATCTGGTCGAACGCCTCGACGAGGTGCAGGACTGGGCCAAGGTGCTCTCCCCCGGCGAGCAGCAGCGCATCGCGTTCGCGCGCATCCTGCTCACCAAACCCAAGGTGGTCTTCCTCGACGAGTCCACCTCGGCGCTCGACGAGGGGCTGGAATTCCTGCTGTACCAACTCGTGCGCACCGAGTTGCCCGACACCATCCTGGTCAGTGTCAGCCACCGCACCACGGTCGAGCAGCATCACACCCACGAACTGCAGCTGCTGGGTGACGGCGACTGGCGGCTCGGCCGGACGAACGAGAACCCGAAACAGGCGCTGGTCTAGGTAATCTCCCGCCATGGAGATGTTCACCCAGTCGCTCGACTGGGGCAACGAGATCCTGGCGTCGTTGATCTGGGTCGCAAAGGGGTGGGCGATCAGCGCCGCGGTGCTGATCGTCGTGCTCACGCTGATCGCGCGGTTCACCACCTGGGGCAGGCAGTTCTGGCGCGTCACCGGAGGCTATTTCGTTGGGCGCGAGAGCATCCCGGTGTGGACGCTGCTGGGCGTGCTGCTGCTGTCGGTCATGGTGTCGGTGCGCATGGACGTGTTGTTCAGCTACTACGCCAACGATCAGGCGACCGCGCTGCAGGTGGCCTTCACCGGCGCGGGCGCAGGCGACGACGCGGTGCGCGACTCCGGGATCGCCGGGTTCTGGAAGTCGATCCTGATCTTCGGCCTGCTCGTCGCGGCCGACATCACCCGCACGCTGCTCGACCTGTATCTCATGCAGTACTTCATCATTCGCTGGCGCGTGTGGCTCACCGACCGCCTGACCGGCGACTGGCTCGACGATCGGGCGTACTACCGCGGCAGGTTCATCGACGCGTTCGGCGGTGAGCCCGTCGACAACCCCGATCAGCGCATCCAGCAGGACATCGACATCTTCACCACCGGCACCGGACCCGAGACCAACACGCCCACGGTCGCCACGTCACAGACCCTGCTGTTCGGTTCGGTGTACTCGATCATCTCGGTGGTGGCGTTCACACCGATCCTGTGGAATCTCGCGGGGCCGTTGACGATTCTCGGTGTCACGGTCCCCAAGGCCCTGTTCTGGATCGCCCTGCTCTGGGTGGCGGTCACCACGGTCATCGCGATCTGGATCGGCAGGCCGATCATCCGCCTGACGTTCCGCAACGAGTTGACCAACGCCGCGTTCCGGTACGCGCTCGTGCGGATCCGCGATGCCGCCGAGGCCGTCGGCTTCTACCGCGGCGAGCGCAGCGAACGCGCCACGCTCGCAGACCGGTTCGCCCGCATCATCGCGAACTACCGCAGGCTCGTGCTGCGCGGCGTGGCTTTCCTCGGCTGGAACCGCTCGATCAGCCAGATCATCGAACCGCTCCCGTTGATCGTGCAGGCGCCCCGGTTGTTCGCAGGCGAGCTGCAACTCGGCGACGTCACGCAGTCGTCGAGCGCGTTCGCCAGGGTGCAGAGTTCACTGAGCTTCTTCCGCGCCGTGTACGACGCGTTCGCGGGCTACCGCGCGGCGATCATCCGCCTCGACGGGCTGGTGGCCGCCAACGAACAGGCAAGGGCGCTACCGCGTCTGGCGACCGGGCGAAGTACCGACGGTGGTGTCGAACTCGAAGACGTCGAGGTGCGCTCACCGTCTGGCGAGGTGCTGCTGGCAGACCTGGACATGCGGCTTGCGCCAGGTGACTGGCTGGTGGTCACGGGACCGTCGGGCACCGGGAAGACGACCATGCTGCGCAGCCTCGCGCAGCTGTGGCCGTACAGCGCCGGGACCGCGCGCTTCCCGGGCGACAAGCCCGGTGAGCAGACCGGCGAGCAGTACAGCGTGATGTTCCTGTCGCAGCTGCCCTATGCCCCACTCGGGGATCTGCGCAGCGTCGTGTGTTATCCGTCGCCGCCGGATGCCTACGACGACACCAGGATCCGCGCGGCGCTCGACGCGGTGACACTGGGTCATCTGGCCACGCAGCTGGACACCGTCGCGGACTGGGCGAAGGTGCTCTCGCCCGGCGAGCAGCAGCGCATCGCGTTCGCGCGGTTACTGCTCGCGCGGCCGTGCGCGGTGTTCCTCGACGAGGCCACCTCGGCACTGGACGCCGGACAGGAGTTCGCGCTGTATTCGACGCTGCGCCATGAACTTCCGGAGACCATCGTGGTGTCGGTGAGCCACCGTGACAGTGTCAACCGGCATCACGACCGGCAGTTGGCACTGCTCGGCGACGGGCGGTGGGAGCTCACCGCCGTCGCCGAGCGGCCCTGAGAGACGGCGCCGGTCAGCCGACGCGCACGCGCGACGCCGCGTGGGCACCGGCGCGCCTGCCGAAGAACGATCCCTCCCCGAGCTGGGTGCCGCTGGCGTACCCCTTGCCGTCCTGGGCGATGTTGGACGCGCACGCGCCCGCGGCGTACAGACCGGGGATGGCGCTGCCGTCCTCGCGCAGCACCTCGCCGTCGATCGACACGGTCAGCCCGCCCATGGTGAACCCGGAGTACATCGCGCGTCCGAGCGACAGGTCGAACGCGGCCCACGGCCCGGAGTCCTGCGGTGCGACGTAGGCGGGGTCCTTGTGGAAGTCCGGATCCTCACCGCGCCTGGCGTTCTCGTTGTAGCGCTGCAGCGTCGCGGTCAGGTTTTCCACCGGGATGCCGAGGGCCGTGGCCATCTCCTCGACGGTCTCGTAGCCGTCGATGAACTTGATCAGCGGCATGGCGGGCATTTCCATGTGTGCCTCGTCGACGATCAGATAGGCCTCCTGATCGGGTTGTTCGAGTACGAACGCCGAGGTGCGGGAATGATAGGAATCCTCGGCGACGAACCGTTCACCACGGTTGTTGACGATGATCCCGGTCAGCAGGATCTCGGGCGGGTAGGCGGCCGCGGTGATGAACAACTGGTCCATGTCCCTGGCCACCCCGCCGGCCGAGACACCGAGGCGGATGCCCAGGCCGTCGTCGTTGGGATTGCCCAGGATGTAGGGCTCGACCTCACCGTGGTGCTTGGTCTTGCGTTTGGCGCCCAGAGCGGGCGTGTACTGCGCGACCATCTCGGGGTTCATCGCGAAACCACCCGCGGCGATGATCACCGATCTGGCTTTGACACAACCGGTTTCGCCGAAGTGCTTCCACTTCACCCCCGCCACGGCACCGTCGTCGACCACGAGGTTGGTCACGCCGTGCTCGTAGCGGATCTCGACGCCGAGTTCCTCGGCGCGCTTGAGCAGCAGGTCGATCACCATCGCGGCACCGCCGAGTTCGCCGGGCACCGGAACCGAGTGGCCGCGCGGGGCGGGCCTGGCCTGTTCGCGGTACGGCCACACCTTCTCGTTGCCGGTGTAGGACAGGCCCTCGGTGCCGGGCGGCACCACGACCTTGCCGGGGTAGTAGGTGCGCTCGAACTCGAATCCGAGGGCTTCGAGCCAGTTGAAGTGTTCGACGCTGCCGTCGCAGTACGCGCGGATCTTGGCGTGGTCGGGATCCTTGGCGACCGCGACGAGGTACTTGTACATCTCGTCGGGGGTGTCGTCGTGTCCCGTTGCCCGCTGCACCGCGGTGCCGCCGCCGAGGTAGAAGTGGCCGCCGGCCATCGCGCTGGTACCGCCGGCTGCTGCCGCGCGTTCCAGGACCAGGACCCGCGCGCCCGCGGCAGCGGCGCTGACCGCAGCACAACCGCCTGCGATGCCGAAGCCGATCACCACGACATCGACTTCGTCGGCCGCCTCGTCACGCCAGGCCTCGACATCGACGGCGTTGACAACGTCGGGGATCTCGTTCACTGTTGCTCCTGTTTCACATAATCGAAGAACGCCCGGATCTCGGGCGGGAAGTAAGCGATTTCCTGATACGGCACACCGGCGTCCGCGGCCGACAGGTACGCGAAGCGCATACCGCCGGCCAACTCACCGTGGCACACCGCGGGGGTGCCGTCGCGGGCGGCGGCGCGCAGCCGCTCGTCGAACGCCTCGGTGTCGGGCATCTCGAGGCACACGTGGTGCAGGCCCGGGCCGCAGCGGTCCAGGAACTCGGTGTACACGCTCTCACCGTCCACCGGTGCGATGACCTCGAGCTGGATGTCACCTGCGTAGCTCAGCGCGACGTCGGCGGTGAAGTCCGCGGGGCGGCCGCGGTGCGTGCATGTGTCCGGGCCGAAGCGGACCGCGGGCATGCGGATCCAGCGGCGCGCCCCCAGCAGCGTGGTCAGCGCCTGCTCGGTGCGGTCCAGGTCGCGGGTCACCCAGGCGATCTGGACAGGTGTCTGATTCGGCACGCCATGAGGATATCCCCGTACCGACGCGAAGGCTAGAACGTGTTCTAGTTTGTGAGCGCGCCGGTGAGTGAATCGATCTGGAGGTCGAACAACTGGCGCGGGTCGGTGAGGGTGTCGGCGCCGTACTGACCGAACACCTCGAGGCTCACCGCCCCGATCAACCCGGCCCACAGCGCGAAGCACCTGGCCATGGTGGCGTCGTCGACGTGGAGCCCGAACTCGGCCCGCAACCGGGCGAAGTCGCCCGAAAGCGGTTGCGCGACGGTCTCTTCGGTCGCCGGTATGTCCCCTTCGGCAATACCCCTGGCCACCGCGGCGAACAGCGCGACCACCACCCGCGTACCGGGCACCACGGTGCGCTCGGCCGGGGCGTGGTAACCGGGCACCGGGCTTCCGTAGAGCAGCGCCCAGCGCGCGGGCTGATCCAGTGCCCAGTTCCGGGTTGCGTGCGCGATCGCGCGGATCTGCGATCGCCAGCGGGCCCCGCCGACGTCGGCGACCGCGGCCGCCACGGCGTCGGCGAGTTCGGTGTAGGCGTCCACCACGAGCAGGGTGAGCAACTCGTCGCGACTGGCGACGTACCGGTAGACGGCCGACGACACCATCCCGAGGTCGCGGGCGACGGCCCGCAGCGAAAGCCCTGCCGCCCCCTCGGTCGCGAGGTGCCGCCTGCCGATCTCGACGATCGCCGCCTCGATGCGTTCCCGGCTCTCCTGACGCTTGCCCACGCGGTCAGTGTGCCAGAAACGAGATCACCGCTCTTGAATTTCCCGGGGCCCCGTGCCACCATCAAAACGAGAGCACTGATCACATTTGTGGATATTCACGAAGGGACATCCCGCATGACCAGGTATGACGAACCCGGCCCAGTGGCCCGCGCAGCCAATACGCTCATCCGTTGGCTGGCCGAACACGGCGTGAGCATCGCGGGTTCGACCGCGCTGCGGGTGCGTGGCAGGCGCAGCGGCAAGTTCCGCAGCGTGGTGGTCAACCTGATGACGGTCGACGGTCACCGGTACGTGGTCGCACCGCGCGGCGAGACCGAATGGGTCCGCAACGCCAGGGCCGCGGGTGTCGTGGAGATCGGACCGCGCCGGCGCCGCCGCACGGCACAGATCGCCGAGATCGCCGATGACGCGAAACCCACACTGCTGAAGCGCTATCTCGACCGGTGGTACTGGGAGGTCAAGGGGCACATGGCCGATCTGACGCCGAAGTCGTCGGCCGAGCAGTTGCGCGCGGCGGCACCGCACATCCCGGTGTTCGCACTCGTCGAGACGAGCTGACCGAGATCACCGACTTCGGTTACTGCACAAACAGATCGGCCGAGTCGGCCGATGCCTGCACGATGGTGTGGCGTGCCGCGCCGCTCACACTGGGCCAGGACACCGCGGCCGGATACTGACCCCAGGTGCTGTTGAACAGGCCGAGGATCACGGCGCGTCCGTCGGGCGTGACCGTGTAGACCGGGCCGCCGGAATCACCACGGGCACTCACGACGCCGTTGGCCATCGTGAACCACCCGTTGTTGACGGCCTCGACGGTGCCGCAACTCTCGCCGGTGACGACGCCGAAGTGGCACACCGGCATTCCGGGTGCGGCACCGATCGCCGGATCCTCCACCAGGATTCGCCCCGTGGGCAACGCCGGGTTGATCCCCACGTCACCCGCGAGCTGGATCGTCTCCCAGTCGGAGATCACATGGTTGGTGTCCACGGTGGCCCCGTTCGGGGTGTTGTCGTGGAACGCGGCCTGCATGCCGATGACGTTCCCGTTGCGATCGCCCACCGAACCGCTGCCCCGGCAGTGACCGGCCGTGAACGCGACCCGGGCCACCGGATCGATGAAGCCGATCGTGCAGAGATTGCTGTCCTGCCGTATCTCCATGCCCGGGAAGACCTGCACTCCCGGGTCCGCATGTGAGGGCCAGGCGGAAAGCGCTGCCATCATGAAGAACACCGGCAGTGCCCGCAACGTGTGAGATAACAACTGACGCACAGTCGTCTCCGTTCGTTTGCGGTGTCGTTATCTTGACAGCGTACCGGTGAGGCGAATGTTGCGCCTGCGAATGGTGATGCCGGACGTGAGAACTGGCCCGCAACAGCGGACGGCGGCCCGGACCAGATGGCCCGGGCCGCCGCTCGCTACCGGCGCTGTATTGCGTTACCGCAGGTCAGGGGATCGTCAGGACCTGCCCGGGGTGGATCAGGTCGGGATTGGCGATGCCGCTGGCATCAGCGATCTGCTGGTACTTGCTGCCGTCTCCGTAGAACCGCTCGGCGATCGCCCACAGCGTGTCGCCCGAGACCACGGTGTACGTGCGGGGTGCGGGCGGAGCCGGCGGCGGCGCAGCCGGCGCCGGCTCGGCGGGCGCGGGCTCGGCAACCGGAGCCGGAGCAGCCTCTTCGGCCGCCGCGGGGGCGACCTCGGCCTCCTTCTCGGGCTCGGGCGCCGGTGGCGGCGGCTCGGTGGTATCGGTCTTCGACGACCACGCCGGTCCGTCCTTGGCGTACAGCACCAGGTTCCGGTCGTCCTGAAGGACGAGCTTGACTTCCTTCTTGCCCTTGGTGTCCGTGTGCCACACGGGCTTCTCGGCGGTGTACAGCACGAAGTTGCCGTCGGTCTGCACCTCGGCACGCACGACGTCCTGCCCGTTGGTGCCGGTCGACCAGACAGCCTTGTCGCGGGCGTACAGCACCAGGTTGCCGTCGTCCTGCAACGTCAGCGTGTAAGCGCCGTTGCCGGATTGCAGCGACCCCCCTCTCTCCAATTTCTGTCCTGCCGTCAAAGTGTCGCCCACGCGACTCCCCTTTCCTTCGTCACTGACCCGCACGAGCTTACTGACGATAGCTTTGCTTATGGGGCATTACTCTCCACGAAATTCAAACTCGACACGCATATATGACGGCTTCAACGATCAAAAAACGCAGGTAGAGTGCCGTTCTTTGGTCACGAATCGAAACCGAGCCCCAGCGTGTCGAGTGCCCGAAGGAAAAAGTTGCGTTTGCCAGCAGAGTGGTCGGCACGGTCCAGCGACCAGCGTGTGGCCTGGATCCCGATGCTTGCCAGAGGTTCCGGAGGGAACGGAAGAGGGCGCTTGCGCACCATCTCCAGCCCGGTGCGTTCGGTGCTGCGGCCGTCGAGCAGGTCCAGGCACACGTCCGCGGCGAAACGCGTCGCCGCGACGCCCAGACCGGTGAACCCGTTGACGTAGGCCACCCGACCGTTACGGGCCAGCCCCCAGTGCGCGCAGAAGCGGGTGTTGGTGTCGATCGCACCGGCCCAGCGATGGGTGAACCGCACGTCGTCGAGTTGCGGGAACGTGAGGAAGAAGTGCGCCGCGAGCTTGCGGTAGGTGGCGGGCCGATCCTCGTAGGCGTCCTTGACCTTGCGGCCGAAGTGGTAGATCGCGTCGTAGCCGCCCCACACGATGCGGTTGTCCATGGTGAGCCGGTAGTAGTGGAACTGGTTGGCGCTGTCCCCCACCCCCTGGCGGCCCTGCCACCCGATCCGGTCCAGCTGTTCTGGGGTCAGCGGTTCGGTCGCCAGCACATAGTCATAGACCGGGACCGTGTGGAAGCGGTTGCGCCGCAACAGGCTCGGGAACACATTCGTGGCCAGCACCGCCTGGCGCGCGGTGATCACGGTGTCGCCGGTGTCCCCGGTTTCGATGCGCAGCACCGCGCCACCGGAGTTGATGGAGCGCGCGGTGGTGTGTTCGTAGATCTGCACACCGGCCTCGGTGCACGCGCGTGCCAGTTCCAGTGCCAGCTTCGCGGGGTGCACGATGGCGCAGGTGTCCGCACTGAACAGCCCGGCCTGATACGTCGGCGAGTTGACCTGGGCACGCACTTCGGCGGTGTCCAGGAAAACGCCTTCCCCCTCGGCGGCCGCTTCGGCCAGCCACGCGCGCTGGTGCGGTTCGGTGGCCACGGTGAGCATGCCCGTGCGCTGCCACTCGACGTCGAGACCCAGACGCTCGATGTCGGCCTGCATACCGTCGAGGTTCTCCAGGCCCAGGGCGTCGAGTTTGCCGATCTCGTTCGGCCAGCGCGACTTTCCGTTCTCGGCGCCGTGGGTGAGGCTGGCGTCGACGAAGCCTCCGTTGCGTCCTGACGCGGCCCAGCCGACCCGGTTGGAATCGATCACCACGATGCGCCGGTCCGGATGGCGTTCCGCTGCGTGCAGGGCGGTCCACAACCCGGTGTATCCCGCGCCGATCACCACCAGGTCGCAGCTGACCGGCTGGGTCAGGGCCGGATACTCCGGCCGTGGTACGTCGAGCCACATCGAACCGAACGTCGTCGCGGCGAGGGCGCGGTCGAGCAGGGCAGGGTCCACATCGGCATCGAAGACGGTTTGCACGATGCGCAGACTACGGGGTGGCACCGGCCGCCGCGTGCGTTCGGTGCCGGGTCACGTGCGCACCACGGGGCGCGCACCCAGGTAGCGGGTCAGCACCGGCCCGGCGATGGCGAGGATGAACACGTACGGCGTCGCGATGGCCTCCAGGCGCTCGTAGGTCTGGCCGACGAGACCGATGATCACGAGCGAGAACTCGCCCCTGGCGATCAGGGCGGTGCCCGCGCGCAACTGACCGGCCCGCGCGACACCGTCGCGTCGCGCGGCGAATTGTCCCGTGAGCACCTTGGTACCCGCGGTGACCACCGCGAGCACGAATGCCGCGGGCAGCATGGGTATCAGGTCCGAAGGATGCACCGAGAGACCGATCGCGAGGAAGAAGATCGCCGCGAACAGGTCACGCAACGGGCTCAGCACCAACCGCGCGCGGTGGGCGGAGTCCCCGGTGAGGGTGAGGCCCACCAGGAACGCCCCGACCGCGGCGGAGGCGTGGATGAATTCGGCGAGGGCCGCGACGATCAGCGTGAGGCCGAGCACGCGCAGCAGGAGTTGTTCGTTGTCGGGGTGCGATACGAACCGTGTCACGTGGTGGCCCCACCGGTAGGACACCACGAACGCCACCACCAGCGCGGCGATCGCGACGGCCATGCCCAGCAGCGCATGCAACAGGGTCCCGCCCGCGGCGAGCACCGCCAGCAGTGGGAGGTAGGCGGCCATCGCGAAGTCCTCGAGCACCAGGATCGACAGCACCGCGGGCGTCTCGCGGTTGCCGAGCCGGCGCAGATCGCCGAGCAGGCGCGCGATGACACCGGACGACGAGATATAGGTGACGCCGGCCAGGGCGAGGATGCCGACGGCGCCGAGATCCAGCAGCCAGCCGGCGATCGCGCCGGGAAGTGCGTTGAG
>Ga0180215_1001734_pt1 | contig 23272 bp, 23 predicted proteins | sample eDN3rd37CBELigBY_FD_128871 | JGI IMG/M metagenome (GOLD analysis project Ga0180215, IMG submission 128871) | Enriched backyard soil microbial communities from Emeryville, California, USA - eDNA 3rd pass 37_C BE-Lig BY (version 2) (version 2) | ecosystem: Environmental > Terrestrial > Soil >...
ACCTGGTCGCAGACGCTCGAGAGCGACGGAAAATCGCAGGGCTACCGCGACATCCTGGTCTCCGCACTGACCCGGCAACTCGTCGCGGCCCGTCCCGCGGTGGTGTCGACCCGAACCATCGGGCTCATGGGTCAGGCATTCGTCTGGAACGCGATGGGCACCGTCCCCGCCTACGGCCACCTGGACAGGCTGTTGTCCGCGCCGACGAACGAGGCCTGGATCGACCCGTGGGCGCAACTCCTGCGCGACCTCGGCGTCCGGTTCCAGATAGGTTGGGCAGCACAGACATTGGAGATGTCCGGTGGCCGGATCAGCGAGGCGCGCATGGTCGATCGCTCCGGCGGCACCAGGACCGTCGAGGCGGACTGGTTCGTCGCGGCGATGCCCGTCGAACGCGCAGTGCCGCTGTGGTCGCCGGAGATCCTCGCCGCGGATCCTCGCCTGGAGGGGATGCGGCAGCTCCACACCGACTGGATGGTGGGCATCCAGTACTTCCTGCGCCGCCCCACCCCGATCGCGAAAGGCCATGTCGCCTACCTCGGTTCGCCGTGGGCGCTCACATCGATCAGTCAGGCACAGTTCTGGCGCGGCGACTTCGCCGCGCGCTACGGCGACGGCACCGCGCACGACTGCCTGTCGGTCGACATCTCGGACTGGGACACCCCCGGCATCCTGTTCGGCAAGACCGCCAAGGAATGCACTCGCGAGGAGATCGCGAAGGAGACCTGGGCGCAGATGTCGGCCTGCCTCGCCGACAGCGCCGGAACCCTCGAGGAGAACGATGTGGTGTCGTGGTTTCTCGACCCCGGATTACGCTGGGGTGCAGGAGGAATCACCAACGACACGCCGCTGCTCATCAATACCGTCGGATCGAGGGCGAACCGGCCCGAGGCGCGGACCGCGATCCCGAATCTGTTCCTGTCCGGCGACTACGTGCGCACCGACATCGATCTGGCGACGATGGAATCGGCGAACGAGTCGGCCCGCGCCGCGGTGACGGCACTGCTCGAGGCCGCCGACTCCCCCGCCGCCCCACCGGCGATGTACCGCCTGCACGAGCCACCGGAACTCGAACCCGTGCGGCGCATCGACGCGGATCGGTATCGGGCGGGCCTACCGCACCTGCTGGCGTAGCAGCGCAACAGGTCCGAAACGCCACGAGACCGGCATACCGGAGACGACAATCGTCGCGGGAGTCCTCGACGAAAGGCCGGACGATGACCGACGCACGCACCGACAGCGACGTACTCGTGGTGGGCGCCGGCCCCGTGGGATTGACCGCGGCGCTCGAACTACGCCGGCGGGGCGTCGACGTGACCGTCGTCGACCGGTCGCCCGAACCCATGCAGTACGCGAAAGCCGTTGGTGTGCAGCCTCGTACCCTCGAGATCTGGGACACGATGGGGGTGGTACGGCCCGCGCTCGATGCCGCGACCCCGTTCCGGGGTCAGCTGACATTCGTCAACGGAGAACCGGCCGGGCGGATCGACCTGTCGTTGCCCGACGACGTGCCGTACCGCTTCGTCGCACTCCCCCAGAACGAAACCGAACGGGTGTTGCGGCAGGCACTCGCCGACCACGGCACCGTGGTGCGCCGCGGCATCGAGCTGACCGGGTTCACGCACGACGACACCGGGGTGGTGGCGACCCTGCGCGACGACTCCGGCGCTTCGTCGCCGTTCACGGCCCGGTACCTGGTGGGATGCGACGGCGCCCACAGCACCGTCCGGAAGGGTCTCGGTCTTGCGTTCGAGGGCGACGCGTTCCCCGAGGAGTACATGCTCGCCGACGTCGAGGTCGATTGGTCGCTGCCCGAGGGTTACGCGGTCCGGTCGACCCGGCAGGAGAACGGTGTCGTCACCGATGCGCTCGTGTGCATCCCGCTGCCCGGCACCGGCCGCTACCGGGTGTCGATGCTCGCCGCCGATGATCTCGTCGTGGGTGCGCGGAGCGGCGAGGTCGCGCACGGTCTCGAGGGCGGCCGTCGCCCCGAACTCGGCCACATCCAGGCGGTGCTCGACCGGCTCGCTCCCGAACCGGTGCTTGCGCGAAACATGCGGTGGTCGTCGGTGTTCCGGATCAGTCATCGCCTCGCCGCGCACTACGGTTCGGGCCGGGTCTTCCTGGCCGGGGACGCCGCGCACATCCATCCGCCGACCGGCGCGCAGGGAATGAACACGGGAATTCAGGACGCCTACAACCTGGGCTGGAAACTGGCCCTCGCGGTCCGCAACCGCGCCGCGGACGGACTGCTCGACAGCTACGACGCCGAACGCCGGCCCGTCGGAGAGGAGGTCGTCGGCCGCACGGTCCGCGCCGCACGCAGCGGGGTCGGTGCCGGCGAACAGGACGTCGCGACGGTCATCGCACGCGAGGCGCAGTTGCTCGTCGGATATCCGGGAAGCCCGATCGTCGATACGTCCCAGGCGGACGGTCGCACTCCCGCACCCGGCGAGCGGGCACCCGACGCGGCCGGGTTACGCCAGGACAGCGTGGCCCACGACCAGCGGGTCCACGAGTTGTTCCGGCACACCGGCCACACGGTGCTGCTGTGGGCGCCCACCGAACCGGCGATCACGACGACGAGCGAGCTCGCGGCGCGGCTGATCGAACGTTTCGGGGAATGCCTGCGGGTGTACACGCTCGTGCCGCCCGATCTGCCCGTCCCGGCCTGCGGCCGCGTGCTGCGCGACTCCCTCGGCGGCTTTGCCCGCGGCTACCACCTCGACGGGACCACCGCGGTGGTGGTGCGCCCCGACGGATACGTGGGTTCGCGCGCGCAGGATCCGGATCTCGACACGCTCACGGCGTATCTGGACCGGATCCTGCGCGCTTGAACTCAGGCGTTCGCCGTCCGCAGATCCTTGCGGAGGATCTTGCCGGCGGCCGACTTCGGCACCACGTCGATGAACTGCACCTGACGGACCTTCTTGTGCGGCGAGACACGCTCGGCGACGAACGTCATCACCTCGTCCTCGCTCAGCTCGGCGCCGGGTTGCCGCACGACGAACGCCTTGGGAACCTCTTCGCCCTCGTCGTCGAGCACACCGATCACCGCGGCGTCGGCGATCTGCGGGTGCGTGAGCAACAGCGCCTCGAGCTCGGCCGGCGGCACCTGGTAGCCCTTGTACTTGATGAGCTCCTTGAGCCGGTCGACGATCGTGACGACGCCGTGCCCGTCGACGGTCGCGATGTCACCGGTGTGCAGGTAGCCGTCGGCGTCGAGGGTTTCGGCGGTGGCTTCGGGGTTGCCGAGGTAGCCGACCATGATGTTCGGGCCCTTGCACCACAGCTCGCCCGGCTCGGAGACGCCGTCGCCCTCCGGGTACGCGACCTCTTCCCCGGTGACCGGGTCGACGATCTTGCATTCCATGTTCGCGATGGTCGGGCCGACGGAGTCGAGGGCTGTGTCGTCGTCGTCGAACGGGATGGCGTGGCTGACCGGGCTCATCTCCGACATGCCGTAGCCCTGCCGGACCTTGCATCCGAGCCGGCGCGCGACGGCGCCGCCGAGTTCCCGGTCCAGCGGTGCCGCACCCGAGAAGATCGTGTGAACGCTGGACAGGTCGTATTCGTCGACGAGGGGGTGCTTGGCCAGGGCAACGGCGACCGGCGGAGCGACGAACACGTACGTGCACTTCTGCTCGGAGACGAGCGTGAGGAACTGGACGAGGTCGAACTTCGGCATCGTCACGAGCGACGCCCGGTTGTACAGGGCGGCGTTGAGCAGGACGGTCATGCCGTAGATGTGGAAGAACGGCAGGACGGCGAGGATGCGGTCGTCGTCGTCGATCCCCATGCGGGGGGTGATCTGACAGACGTTGGCGACGAGGTTGGTGTGGGTGAGCATGACGCCCTTGGGCCGCCCGGTCGTACCCGAGGAGTACGGCAGCACCGCGAGGTGGGTGGCGGGATCGAAGCTGACCTCCGGGGCCGGGGCGCCCTCGGTGAGCAGGTCACGCAGCGAAGGATGCCCCTCGGCACCGTCGAGGACGATGAGCAGCTCGTCCGGGATGCCGACCTTCGCGGCAGCCTCCTTCGCCTGCGGGAGCAGCGGCGAGACGGTGACGAGCGCCTTGGCGTGCGAGTCCTCGAGCTGCTTGGCGATGTCCTCGGCGGTGTACAGCGCGTTGACGGTCGTCGCGGTCGCGCCGGCCCGCAGGATGCCGTGGAACACCGAGCCGAATGCGGGGATGTTCGGTGAGAGCAGGCCGACGACGTCTCCGACTTCGATGCCGCGCGCGGCGAGTGCCCCGGCCACGCCGTTGATCTGCCCGATGAGCGAGCGGTAGTCCGTCACCTGACCGGAGAGGCCGTCGACGAATGCGGGGCGGTCCAGGTCGGCCTCGTCGACGGAACCGAAGAGGAAATCGTAGACACTCAGTGCCGGAATCTCGACGTCGGGGAACGGGCTGCGGAAACTCATGACATGTCCTCCGGTACAGACGTGGTGGCACTCGGTGCCAGGTGGGTCGTAGGCAACTTTACCCGAACGATGTGAATGACGTCACATCAGGATCCGGACATTACCCGCGATCGCCCCAACGGTCACGCAGTCTGTGGCCACATGCACGGAAGCCCCCGGACGCGAATGTCTCGCGCCCGAGGGCTTCGTGGATGCGTCACCGGCGACAGCCGGGAGACGATCAGAGGTACTGACCGCAGACCGGCCACGCGCCGCGGCCCTGGCCGGCCAGGACGTTCTCCGCGATCGCGATCTGCTGCTCGCGGCTGGCCTGGCTGGCGGTGGGGGCGTACTGCGTGCCGCCGTACGCGGCCCAGGTGCTCGGGGAGAACTGGAGGCCACCCTGGTAGCCGTTGCCGGTGTTGATGGCCCAGTTGCCGCCGCTCTCGCACTGCGCCACGGCATCCCAGTTTCCGGAGGCGGCGTTGGCGGTGCCGGCGCCCAGAGCAACAGGGGCGACCAGGAGGGCGGCGCCTGCCGCGATGGAACCGAGGGTGCGCTTGGTGAAGGTGAGCTTTGCCATGTGGGGTGGAATCCTCTCCGCGTCTGCTGACGGGACGATCTGCGAAAAGTGCACCCGGAGAACACATGCACCTGAAAACCGGCTCTGGTGAGCGCTGGCTCCCGAAACACGCGGGTCCGGAACTGCGGATCGTGCCGCCCCTGCCCCTCGAAGGTTTTGTGTGACCGATCCCGCGGGGGCAGAGCAAGCGGCGGCGGGTCGGTATTCGGTAGGGCCCGTTGGGTTCGGGCCGGGCTCGTCGTTTCGAGCCGATAACGACGTTAAGCGCCCGTCTCGGAAAGGTCACGCCCCAATTTTTCGGGACGCCCGTCCCACATTTCAAGATCAACCGTGGAGAAACGCCAGGTCGCTCCCGAATTATCGGCGCACACACACCGTTTCGTTACAGCAGCATTTCGTGACGAGCGTCACATGGTTTCTGTGGACCGGGTCACGCGTATCGGACAGATCACGAACCGTCCGGCGTGGCTTCCTCGGACGTGACATTCCCGGCCGTGCCGGGCGTGTGATCGCCGGCCTCGCCGGAACGATTGTCGGACTTGCCCGGTGATTCCGTTCCCGCACCATCGTTTTCGATCAGGTGACGGAAAGGCTCCAGATTGCGCAACGACTCCCCGCGTGAGACCCGCCAGTCCCATTCCCGCTTGATCGACGTCAGGAAGCCCAGTCCCAGCAGCACATTGAAGTCGTAGTCGGCCGCCTCGAGGATCTGCCCGAGCACCGCGTCGAGTTCCTCCGGCGTCACCGACTGCTCCGACAGCCGGCCGACCAGGTAGATGTCGCCGATCTTGTCGAGCGTGTACGCCACGCCGTACAGGCGGCGATTGCGCCGCAGCAGGTACTTGTAGACGCCCTCGAAGTTCTCGTCGGGCTTGCGGCACACGAACGCTTCGAAACGCACCCCGTGGTTACCGAGCGTCAGCAGCGTCGTCGTCTCCAGCTTGTTCTCGCCGGGGAGCGTGACGACGAAGTGCCCGCCCTCCTTCCGGGAGAACTTCAGGCCGCGGTCGCGCAGCGTCGACTCGATCAGTTCGCTCAGGTCCGCACTCATGCCTTCACCCCTCCTGTCCGACGCAACTTCCACAGTCCGCGCTGCCTGCGCATCGAGTACTCGCCGGTCCCGAACGCCCGGTTCCGTCGCGCACCGGCCCTGCGGTAGGCGGCGAGCAGTCCGTCTGCGGTGTGTTCCCACGAGAAGTTCTCGGCATGCCGCGGCGCCGCGGCCGCGAGCACCTCACGGCGACCGCGGTCGGCGACGAGCGATCCCAGTGCCGCGGCCCAGTCCTCGGTGCGGTGACCGTCGACGAGCACACCCGTCTCGCCGTCGCGCACCGCCACACCCAGACCGCCGACGTTCGCAGCGATCACCGGGACACCGCACGCCTGTGCCTCGATGGCAACCAGCCCGAACGACTCCGAATAACTCGGCACGGCAACGAGATCCGACGCGCGATACACCTGCACCAGCCGATCCGAGGGCTGCGGCGGCAGGAACGTCACCCGCGCCGTGATACCGAGTTCGGCGGCGAGTTCGATCAGCGAATCCGGGCGTTCGAGACCGGTTCCGGACGGACCGCCGACGATCAGCACCCGCAACGGCAGGTCCGGTGCGTCGGCAACGGCACGCGCGGCGGCACGTAGCAGCACGTCGGGCGCCTTGAGCGGCTGGATCCGGCCGACGAACGTCACGATCGTCTCGTGCGGATCGAGCCCGAGTTCGAACCGGGCGCGGGCGCGGTCGCCGGGGCGGTAGCGCGAGAGGTCGGCGCCCGGCGCGACCACGTCGATCTTCGCCGGATCGGCTCGGTAGATGCTCTCGAGCGCGTGCGCCTCGTCGACGGTGTTGGCGACCAGCCGGTCCGATTCCGCGACGACCTGCTGCTCACCGATCTGCCGGGCCACCGGTTCCGGGGTGTCCCCCGCAGCCAGCGACGCGTTCTTCACCGCGGCGAGCGTGTGGGCGGTGTGGACGAGCGGCACTCCCCAGCGGTCCCGTGCGAGCCAGCCGACCTGGCCGGACAGCCAGTAGTGGGAGTGCACCAGGTCGTAGTATCCGGGCGCGTGGCGGGCCTCCTCGCGCAGGACACCGGCCGCGAACGCACACAACTGGGTGGGCAGATCGTGCTTGTCCAGACCCTCGAACGGGCCGGCCTCGATGTTGCGGACCAGGACACCGGGTGCGGCTTCCTGCACTGCCGGATCCGCCGACGACGTGGCCCGGGTGAAGATCTCGACCTCGACACCGCGGCGGGCGAGCTGCAGCGACGTCTGCAGCACGTAGACGTTCATTCCGCCCGCATCCCCGGTGCCGGGTTGCGCCAGCGGGGAGGTGTGGACCGAGATCACGGCCACGCGTCGGGGTCTGCCGGGCTGAGACGTCACGGGCTCCATACTGCCCTGTCCGGCACCCACGCTCCCATCTGCCCCCGTTGCCGCCCGCGCGCCTACCCGAGCGTGTCGACGAAGCGCACCACGTCCTCGGCGAACCGCCGCGGGTCCTCGACGAAGGGGCCGTGCCCGGCACCGTCCCAATAGGAGGTGGTCGCGAGGGGCAGGAGGCTCGCCGCATGCTCTGCCGCCGCGAGGTCGACCACCGCATCGGCCGTGCCGTGCAACACCAGGACCGGGAGGTCGAGTTCTCGCAGCAGGTCGTCGTTTCCCACAGCGCGGGCGAACAGCGCGGACCGGACCCGCGGCGGCGTCCTCAGGCTGCTGCCGAGCAGTGCCTGGGCGGTCTCCCCGCTCGCCTCGGACCGACCGGCCCCGACGAGGGATTCGGCGAACGCGCCGAGGGCCGGGACCGCGATCTGCGGGTCCTCGGACATCGCTGCCGGGATCGCCGCGCGCATCGCCGCACCGACCTTGCCGCCCTTCTCGCCGCGGCCGATGCTCGTGATCGCACCGACCAGCACGACACCGGCGACGTTCTCGGTCCCGTGGACGGCCAGGTAGTCGCAGACGACGAGGCCGCCGTAGGACCAGCCGAGCAGTACCGCGCCGGTGCAGTTCTCGGCGGTCAGCACGGTCCGCACGTCCGACGCCCACGCGGCGCGGTCGTCGTATCCGTCCGCGGGCGCGGCGGAGCACCCGTGCCCGCGCAGGTCGACGGCGATCACCCGGTACCGGGCGGCGAGGTCTTCGAGGAGCGGGTCACCCCAGCAGTGCGACGACTGCGCCCATCCGTGCAGCAGTACCAACGGCCGCGACGAAGGATCCCCGAAGGTTCGGTAGACGATGCGAGTGCCGTCGGCACCGCGAACTTGATGCACGGTCATGGCGGCTACGTTAGCCGCGTCCGCATCCGGATCCCGGCGGCCAGGGTGCAGGCGATCAGTCCCGCGGCGAGTGCCACCCCGATGCCCGCGGACGTGCCGGACCGGTCGATGACCTGCCCGACCAGCGCGGATCCGGCGGCGACGCCGACGCCGAGCCCGGTGACCGTCCAGGTGATGCCCTCGGTGAGCCGGTCGGCGGGGACGAGACGTTCGACGAGCGACATCGTCACGATCATCGTCGGCGAGATCGTCATCCCGGCCAGCAGATACAGCGCGGCCAGGGCGGGGACGGTGCCGGCGAGCAGCAGCGGCCACAGCAGCACGGCGACCGCAGCGGTGGCGATCAGCAGTTGCCGGGTCAGCGGGGCGGCCACGCGGCGTGCCCCGAAGACGAGTCCGCTCACCGCGGACCCGGTCGCGAACAGAGCGAGCACGAATGTCGCGGCGCCGGGCGCGTCGCGCTCGGCGGTGAACGCGACGCCGACGACGTCGATGACCCCGAAGATCGTGCCCATCGCGACCATCACGGCGGTGAGGGCGATCAGCGCGGGGCTGAGCAGTGTGCCGTGGCGTGAACGCTCCGAACCGGCAGCGTCGGGACGCTCCGGTTCCACAGCGTCGGGACGCTCCGGTTCCACAGCGTCGGGACGCTCCGGTTCCACAGCGTCGGGATGCTGTGCGGTCACGGGTGGTTCGGTGCGGCGCTGGGCCGCGAGGGCGAGGGTGCCCACCAGCAGCAGCACCGCCCCCAGCAGCGGTCCGGCCTCGGGGAACAGGGCGACGCTCAGACCCACCGACAGCACCGGGCCGACGATGAAACACACCTCGTCGATCACGGCCTCCAGGGCGAACGCGGTCCGCAACCGATCGGTGCCTCGGTACAGCTCGGTCCATCGGGCCCGGACCATCGCGCCGATCGTCGGCATGAGCCCGGCGGGGACGGCGCACAGGAACAGCAGCGCGGTCGGCGCTTCGAACCGGACTCCGGCGAGCATCGCGACGGTCGAGGCCGCGCTGATCGCCGACGCCGCCGGCAGTACCCGGTACTGGCCGTGCCGATCCACCGCGCGGGACACCAGCGGCGTCAACGCCGCGTACGACAATGCGAACACCGCCGACAGGGCACCGCCGAGCCCGTAGTCACCGCGGAGCTGGGAGAACATCGTGACGATGCCGATCCCCACCATCGCGATCGGCAACCGCGCGACGAACCCGGCGGCGCAGAACGCGGCCGCGCCCGGCGCGGCGAACAGTGCGCGGTAGGAACCGTCCGCTTTCGGTGTCACCGACGCTCGTCCTTCTGTGTCATTGCTGCTCGCCCTGTGTCACTGATGCTCGTCCTTCTCTCCGGTCCCCCGCGTGTCGGTCATTCGTGCCAGCATGCACGGTATGGGTGTCCTGGTCTGCTTTCACGCACATCCCGACGACGAGGTGTTCGGCACCGGCGGGGTGATGCGCCTGGCTGCCGATGCGGGCCACCGGGTGGTACTGGTGGTCGCGACGGACGGCGCGGCCGGTGAGGTCCCGGAGGGTCTGCTGCGTCCCGGCGAGAGCCTGGCGGATCGGCGGCTGGCCGAGGTCGAGCGATCCGCCGACGCGCTCGGGGTGGCCCGGCTCGTTCCGCTCGGTTACGCGGACTCGGGGATGGCCGGCACGCCCGAGAACGCGAACCCCGCGGCGTTCTGCAACGTCGACGTCGATTCGGCGGCCCGCCGGCTGGCTGCGGTGCTGGACGAGGAGGGCGCCGACGTCGTCACGATCTACGACCCGAACGGCGGATACGGGCACCCCGACCATGTGCAGGTGCATCACGTCGGGTTGCGGGCGAGCGAGATGGTCGGTCATCACGCCGTCTACGAATCGGCGTTGAACCGTGACCATCTGCGGCGCCTGATCGCGGCGAATCCGGACATGACCGAGGGCCGGACGCCCCCGGATCTCGATTCGTTCGGGCTGCCCGAGTCGGAGCTCACCACGACGGTGGACGTCTCGGCGACGATGGCCGCCAAACGTGCTGCCATGCAGGCTCATGCGTCGCAGGTCGGCGACTTCGGCCCGATGCTGTCGCTTCCGGACGACATGTTGCAGGCGGCCTTCGGCATCGAATGGTTCCGCCGGCGCGGTGCCGAACCCGGTTTCGCGGAGACCGCCCTCCCCCTCTGATCCCGGCCGACTCCGACTCCCGCCCGTACCGAAGGAGCGCACATGGAACACCGGATCGCACTGAGTCGATCGATCGCGGCGCCGCCGAGCGCCGTGTGGCGGGTCCTGACCGACATCGACGAGGCCGCACGAACATTGAGCGGTGTCACCGGAATCGAGCGTCTCGATGCGACGGGGTACGAGGTCGGCACCCGCTGGCGCGAGACCCGGGTGATGTTCGGCAGGTCCGCCACCGAGGAAATGCGGGTAGCCGAGGTCGAACCGGAGCGACGCACCGTCGTCACAGCGGAATCGGGAGGCACGGCCTACCGCACGGTGTTCGAGTTGGCACCCCGGGCCGACGGCACCGAACTGTCGGTCGAGTTCTCCGGTGCCACGGACTCTCCCGGGCTGTTCACGCGGATCATGATGACGGTCTTCGGTTCCCTTGCGATGCGCGCGACGAGCAAGGCGCTGCAGCGCGACCTCGACGACATCGCCACCACGGCGGAGCGCACGACGTTGTGACCCGAACGTCGGCACTCCCCCGGGGCGGAGACATACCCTAGCCGCGCGACCGCCGCATCGAGCCGAGCGGGTCGGAGTACAGCGAGCTCAACGACACCACGCCGGCCGCATGTGCCTGCACCCGGTTGCCGAACCCGGTGATGCGAATGTCCTTGCGCGGCAGGTTCGATGCCCGCGCGAACGCCTCGGCGACGTGCGGCACGCCGGCGGGGTACTCGGTGAACGCCTGGCCGCCGAGGGTGACGCGGTCGGGGTTGAACAGGTCGCGGAGCATCGCGACGGTGCGGCCGAGGACGGTGGCACGGTCGACGAGGATCTCGTGTGCGGGCGCCGAACCCTCGCGGGCGAGCTTGTAGAGCGCGCCGATCGTCGGATCCTCGACGTCGCCGAGCAGGCCGGCCTCGCGGGCCTTCAGCAGCACCGCTCGGTCGCTGACGGTGGCCTCGAGGCAGCCGGTCGCACCGCACGAGCACACGGCCGTCGAGCCGGTCGGCAGGTGCGCGATCGATCCGGGACCGCCGTTCGGGGTGTGCACGCGCCCGTCGAAAGTGATTGCGATACCAGTAGTTTCGCGGGCGTAGAAGTAGAGGCCGGTGCCCTTGACGTCGGCCTCACGGTCGGGGGTGAGCAGCAGTTCCGACGCGGCCATCGCCTCGACGTGCGCGGCGACCGAGACGGGCAGACCCATGCCGCGGCCGATGATCGCGCCGACACGCGCGCCGCTCCAGCCGAGCCGCGGGTGGTCGACGAGGCCGGTCTCCGAGTCGACGCGGCCGCCGAGCGCGACCCCCACCCACAACGGGGTGCGGCGGTGCCAGCGGGACGCGAACGACCGCGCGCTCGCGGTGATCGCCCCCAGGACGACATCCTGATCGCCTCGGGGCGTGGGGATTTCGACGGCACCGATGATGCGGCCGCGCAGATCCGCTGCGACGATCCCGGTGACGACGGCGCCGATGTGGATGCCGATGGTCAGATACGGCTCGTGGTCGACCTCGAACGGGACGCGCGGACGGCCGATGGCGCCCGAGGCCGCGAGATCGGCACGCTCACGGAGCAATCCGGCCGAGAGCAGGGCCGACACCTGCCGGTTGACGGTGGCGATGCTCAGGCCGGTGACCTTCGCGGCGACGTCGCGGGACACCGGTCCGCGGGCCGCGGCGACCCGGAACACCGACGCCGCGGTGCCGTCGGCGATCCGCAGGTCCGGCGCGACGATCTGCACCCGAGCGGTGGAACGGGCCCGGGCGGTCGCGGTCTGCGCGATGCGACGGGAGCCGGTGGTGGAGGTGCGAGCGGACTGGACGGGAAGCGTGGAAGTCGACACAGGTGTGGAATCCTCGTGATTCGGCCCGGACGGGCTGGCGTGACACGGTCATGAACGCGCCGAACCGCTCCGACGTGCGTGGACGTCGTCGAACAGTCGATCAGAGGGAAAGCCAGAACAGGCTCGGACCCGGCGCGAAACTACTTGATGGCACCGTGACGACGACAACAGAGTTCCCGTGCCAGAGGCAAGCGCGAGCCCAGCGCGGCGGTCACGTACGTGACCCGCGGGGCGGAGTGGCGGCCTGCTGACATGCCGTCGAACATAACGCGTGTGGACGCGGCTGTCCAATTCAGGCCGAGACGGTAGGGAATTGCCGCGGCGCCCGCCACTCCCCGAATCATGCTGAGCCGAATGGTTCTGCCACGAGGGACCCGGTGTTTGCATGGGCGCATCCACCCACTTCGTCGCGAAAGGCCCGTCATGTCCGTCGATTTCGCATCCCCCACCACCGCATCGACCACCCCGACCGTCGTGAAGCTGGGCGCACATCTCGGTGCCCGCATCGACGGCGTCCGGCTCGGGGGCGACCTCGACCCGGCGACGGTCGCCCTGATCCGCCGCGCGCTCGGCGAACACAAGGTGATCTTCTTCCGCGGGCAGGACCACCTGGACGACGACGCGCAGTACGCGTTCGCGGAACTGCTCGGCACACCGACGACCGCGCATCCGACCGTCAAGTCACGCGGAGTCCGGATCCTGCCGATCGACTCCGACTACGGCAAGGCCAACAGCTGGCACACCGACGTCTCGTTCGTCGACCGCATTCCGAAGGCGTCGATCCTGCGTGCGGTGACCCTGCCCGAGTACGGCGGGTCGACGGTGTGGGCGTCAGGTGTCGCCGCGTACGAGGGACTGCCGGCGCCGCTGAAGGCGCTCGTGGAGAACCTGTGGGCCGTCCACACCAACGTCTACGATTACGCGGCCGAGAGCGCCGAGCGTGCCACCGAGCGGACTGCCGAGTACCGCGACGAGTTCCGCTCCGAACTGTTCGAGACCGAGCATCCGGTGGTGCGGGTGCACCCGGAGACCGGGGAGCGGTCGCTGCTGCTCGGCCACTTCGTCAAGAACTTCGTCGGTCTCAGCGGCAACCAGTCCCACGCCCTGTTCCGGCTGCTGCAGGACCACCACCAGAAGCTCGAATACACCACTCGCTGGAACTGGCAGCCCGGCGACGTTGCGATCTGGGACAACCGCGCCACCCAGCACTACGCGGTCGCCGACTACGACGAGCAGTACCGTCGCCTGCACCGGATCACCCTGGCCGGGGACGTCCCGGTGAACATCCACGGCGAGCGCAGCCGCCCGCTCGCCGGTGACGCCGGCGAGTACTCGATCGTCGAGACCGACACCGCACCCGCCCGATAGGCGACGGGTCGCACTCCGGCCGGCACCGCCAAGAGTGATCGATCCGATACAGCCGTCCCCGACCGCACCCGCCACTATGGAATGCGGTGACACGGTGAGCGGGACGGAGTGGACGGATGTGGTGGCCGAGCAGGTGCGCGTGCGGCCGATGGGCGCGCCCCGGAGAGAAGGTCGTGGACGGCCTATGCCCCCGATGCCGGGCCGCCCGGGACCGGTACCGGCCGCGGCCTGTCCGGGCCGGGTCCGAGCAGTACCGGCCGGCGGGTCCCCAACGGTCCCGGACTCCCGGCACCGCGGCACCCTGGTCCGCGCCGCGGCCGGGACCGCCCCCGAATCCGCAGTCTCGGACGCCACCGCAGTCATCGCCCCGCCGCGGGCTGCGGTGGCGTCCGGAGCCGGCCCGGCGGTGGCCTCCGGAGCCGTCCCGGCCGAGCGGCCCGACGTGGCCGCGCCCCGCGCAACCCGAGACACCTCCGGTCGCCGGCCGGCGGCGTCGGCGGCTGCGTGTCGCGGCACTTGCGGCCGCCGGGGTCGTGGTGGTGCCGTTGTCCGGGATGGCCGTCGCCGCGGCGTCGTTGCGCTGGTGGACACCGGCACAGTCGAACTTCATGCGGATCGACGACGGGCCCATCGCCTACCAGTACGTCTCGATCGACCACATCAGCCGCTACGTCATCGCGTCCGCCGTCGCCCACGAGGACGACCTGCTCGGACTACGGAAGCAGGCATTCCACTGGGGTGACTTCGCCGACCGCGCCGCCGCCGTCCTGTCCGGCGAGCGTCAGCAGACGTATTCGACGATTCCCCAGCAACTCGCGAAGAACATGTTCTTCACCCCGGACCAGAGCATGCTGCGCAAGGCCGTCGAGGTGGTTCCGTCCGTCGCGTTGCGGGCCACCATGTCCGACGCGCGGATCATGGAGCTGTACCTGAACTACGCGCAGTTCGGCCCCGACCTCTACGGGGTGTGCGCAGCGAGCTGGTACTACTTCGACACGCCACCGTCGGAGATGTACCCCTATCACGCGATGCAGCTGGCCGGGATGCTGCCGAATCCCGAGGACGTCGTGCGGCTGCCCGGCGGTGGCGTCGACACCTCGCCGGACGCCCCGTATCCGAGCGCGGCGTTCCACATCAACGGTGCCGCCAACGTCGACCTGCCGGCCCGCTTCGACGCGTGGGGTGGCTGGCAGAACATCACGGCGTCGCTCGGGATCGAGGACTCCGCAGCCGATCACGCCGACGCCCGCCCGAGCGCGGACTCGTGCTCGACGATGCCCGACTCGGTCCGTGAACGGCTCGCCGTCGAAGATCCCGGCTTCGTCTCCGCCGGGGGCATGTGAGCCCGAGGCCATGTGAGGCGCGGCGCCGCCGCCCGGTGACGGGCACAGGCGCGTCCTAGGATCGACGCATGAGTATCTCCCCAGATTCGCGCGTCGCCGTCGTCACCGGGGCATCGTCCGGCATCGGCGAGGCCACCGCCCGCACTCTCGCCGCGCAGGGCTACCACGTCGTCGTGGGTGCCCGCCGACTCGACCGCCTCGAGAAACTCGCCGAGGAGATCGGCGGCACCGCACTCGAACTCGACGTCACCGACGAGGACTCGGTCACCGCGTTCACCACGGTCCTGCCGCGAGTGGACGTGCTGGTCAACAACGCCGGTGGCGCAAAGGGACTGGCGACGGTCGCCGAGGCCGACGAGGACGACTGGCGCTGGATGTGGGAGACGAACGTCATCGGCACCATGCGCGTGACGAAGGCGCTGCTGCCCAAGCTGATCGAGTCGGGGGACGGCCTGATCGTGACGATCACGTCGGTCGCGGCGTTCGAGGCGTACGACAACGGCTCCGGTTATACCTCCGCCAAGCATGCCCAGGCGGTGGTGCACCGGACGCTGCGCGGTGAGCTGCTCGGCAAACCGGTGCGGCTGACCGAGATCGCCCCCGGCGCCGTCGAAACCGAGTTCTCGCTCGTGCGGTTCGAGGGCGATCAGGAGCGTGCCGACAAGGTGTACGAGGGCATCACGCCGCTCGTCGCACAGGACATCGCCGAGATCATCGGGTTCGTCGCATCGCGTCCGTCGCACGTGAACCTGGACCAGATCATCGTCAAGCCGCGTGATCAGGCGAGCGCAGGCCGGTTCCACCGCGTGAGCAAATAACACCGCATGAGCAACTAACCTCTGGAGGTATGCAGCAGCAGCGTCTTTCGCCCGGGCCACTGCTCGACGACCGCGGCCACCTCGAGCAGGCGGGCTGGGCCACCGCCGAGATCCGCACCTACGACCGGGCGCGGATCTCGGCGTCGCGGCTGCGCATCAAGGAGTGGGACTACTACTGCATCGTCTCCGACCCGACCTCCGACCCCGCTTCCGGTCCGGTCGGTCTCGCACTGACGGTCGCCGACAACGGATACATGGGCCTGGTCGGGTTCAGCTGGCTGGACCTGGCCGTCGGCACGGAAGTCACCGAGAACAAGCTGATCCCGTTCCCGCTCGGCCGGATGCGGATGCCGTCCAGCGCCGATGCCGGCGACGTGGTCGTGCGCCGGGGCGCGTTGCGCGTCGAGTTCCGGCACGAGACGCAGGGGCGCCGGCTGATCGTCGACCATCCGGGCTTCGACGGCGGCCGCGGCCTGTCCGGGGAACTGCTGCTGCAGCAGCCCGCCGACGACCGCATGGTGATCGCGACACCGTTCCCGCGAGCCCCGAAGGCGTTCTACTACAACCAGAAGATCAACTGCCTGCCCGTGGCGGGCACGATCACCGTCCGCGGCGTCCGGCACGAGTTCGACCCGGCGTCGACGTTCGGTGTCCTCGACTGGGGCCGCGGCGTGTGGACCTACGACAACACCTGGTACTGGGGTTCGGCGTCCGGCCTGCACGAGGGAAAGCGGTTCGGCTTCAACATCGGCTACGGCTTCGGCGACACCACCGCCGCCTCGGAGAACATGCTCTTCCACGACGGGGTCGCGCACAAACTCGACCGCGTGCACTTCCACCGTCCGCACGGCACCTACGACGGCGCGCCGTGGCGTTTCACGAGCAACGACAGCCGTTTCGAGATGGACTTCCAGCCGATCGTCGACCGCGCCGCCGACGTCAACGCGCTCGTCGTGCGGTCCACCCAGCATCAGGTGTTCGGGCGGTTCAGCGGGCACGTGCTGCTCGACGACGGCACCCGCCTCGAGATCGAGAACCTGCTCGGTTTCGCCGAGGAGGTCCGCAACCGCTGGTAGACCGCCGCCGGTTTCTACAGCGCGGACATCGACTGCCAGGTCGGCCAGTCCACGGCCCAGTCCCACAGGTCCCCGTCCGCCTCGGACAGGTCGATCGAGGTGCCGCTGACCTCCACCGGATCCCCGTACATCGCGATCGCGAAGTACTCCTGCGCGTCGGACATCGACAGGTTGATGCACCCGTTGGTGACGTTGGAGGCGCCCTGCTGGCCGGTGGTGAGCGGGTTGGCGTGGATGAACTCGCCGTTGTTGGAGATCCGCACTGCCCAGCGCTCGCGCACGTTCTCGTAGTACGGCGGGTTCGACATGAGGAAGTCCTCGTGCTTCTCGGTGACCACGTGGATGCCGCTGCGCGTGACGTTGCGGGCCTCGGAGCCCTCGCCGTAGCTCACCGGAATGTCCATGACCGTCTGCCCGTCGCGCACCACCTGCATGCGGTGGCTCTGCGCGTTCGCGACGACGACCTGGCTGCGGCCGATACCGAAGTCGAGGGTCAGGTCCTCGGCGCCGTATGCGCCGTCGCCGTAGGCGAGTCCGTAGAGCCGCGCGTCCAGGCTCACCGTCGTACCGGGCGCCCAGTACTGCCGGGGCCTCCAGTGCGCCCGCGCGCCGCCGTTGTCGTCGGGCAGCCATGCCCAGGCACCCTCGGTCGGCGGGTTCGTGGTGACGACGAGCGCCTTCTCGACGGCTGCCTTGTCCTCGATCGGACCGTCGAACTGCACGATGATCGGCGCGGCGATCCCCACCTCCTGGCCGTCCGCGATGTTGAGGGTCGCGGAGACCACCTCGTCCGGTTCGACGGTCGAGAAGCTGCCCTCCACCGCGATCTCGTCGCCGTCGGCGGCGATCACGGACCCCGACCATTCGTAGGTCGCGCCGTATCCGAGCGGTTCCGTGACGGTGTAGCTGTGGCCGTCCGCGGCGAGTTCACCGTCGACGACGACCCCGGATGCGGTGTTGGTGAGCGCGATGTCGGTGAGGGTGCCGGTCGCGGTCACCGAAATCGGGTCCGTGGGGGACACGTCGGTGGCGCCGTCGGCCGGGTTCGTGGTGACTCCGACGGCCGGTTGCGGATCGCCGGCGATCGCCCCTCCGTCCGAGGTCGAGCAGGCGGCGAGCACCGCCACGAGAGCGAGGCACCAGAGCCACACCAACCGATTTGTCCGTTTACGCAGGTCGTGCACCCTTTTCACGGTACGCGCGGAGCCGGTGTGGCCCGGATCTCGCCTGGTTCAGATCTCGAACCCGACCGGCACCGGTTCCGGTTCGAGCCGCACACCGAACGCCTTCTGCACCCCGTCCCGCACCTGCCGGGCCAGCGCGACCAGGTCCGCGGCGGTCGCGTTCCCGCGGTTGGTCAGGGCCAGCGTGTGCTTTGTCGACAGCCGTGCCGGGGCCTCCGCCGACGGGAAGCCCTTGCCGAATCCGGCACGTTCGATGAGCCAGCCGGCGGACAGTTTGGTGCCTCCCTCGGCGGGAAACTGCGGTATCCGCACGTCGGCACCGACCCGGTCGGTGATCGCCGCGAGCACCGAGGGAAGGACGTCGTCGGGCACGACCGGGTTGGTGAAGAACGATCCGGCGCTCCACGTGTCGTGATCGGCCTCGTCGAGCACCATGCCCTTGCCGCGGCGCAACGCCAGCACCTGCTCACGGACCTCCGCGGCCGGCCGGCGTTCACCCTCCTCCGCGCCGAGCGCGGTCGCGAGTTCGCGGTAGCCGAGCGGCGCGCTCGACCCGTCGGGCCGGACCTCGAGCTCGACATCGACGACGAGCGCTGCGTCGGAATGCTTGAGCACACTCGTCCGGTATCCGAGACCCAGGTGTTCCGGGCCCACCCAGCGCACCTCACCGGTCCGGCGGTCGAGCAGCCGCACCCGGCGCAGCACCGACCCGACCTCGACCCCGTACGCCCCGACGTTCTGCACGGGGGTCGCACCGGCGGACCCGGGAATCCCGGACAGTGCCTCGAGGCCGCCGAACCCCGCCGAGACGGTCCGGTCGACGACGTCGTCCCACACCGCGCCGGCTTCGATGCGCACCGTGTCGGTGTCGAGTTCGACGCCGGTGGTCGCGATCTTCACCACGACACCGTCGAATCCCGCGTCGCCGACGACGAGGTTGGATCCGCCGGCCAGGATCAGCGTCGGCACCTGCTCGGCGTCGAGCAGGCGTACGACGTCGACGAGAACGTCGGTGGTGGCGCATTCGGCCAGGACTCGGGCGGGTCCGCCGAGCCGCAGCGTCGTCAGGGTCGACAGCGGCACCTGCTCGGACACCGTGGCTCCCGACTCGGCGAGGCGAGTAGCGATACGTGGATCGGGCACCAGCAAACGGTAGCGTGACGAGCCATGGGCACCCCTATCGACCATTCCGCGCACTACGAGTTCCCCGCCGCGAGCGTGCACGCGGCGCTCGTCGACCCGGAATACTGGCGTGAGCGCCTGGCACGGGTCGGCGGCCCCGGCGCCACCATCGAAGACGTGAAGACCGCCGCCGGAACGATCGACCTGCACATGACGCAGGCCATCCCCGCCGAGCACCTGCCGAGCGTGGTCACCAGCCTCCGGCCCGGCGACCTGGTCATCCACCGGCACGAATCGTGGGAGCCGCTCGACGGCGAGCGTGCCCGCGGCCGGTTCTCCGCCGGTGTCGACGGGATGCCCGGCAAGGTCGAGGGTGCCTTCACGCTCGCGCCGGGCCGGACCGGAACGGTCGTCGAGATCGACGGCGAGGTCGAGGTGAAGATCCCGTTCCTCGGCGGGAAGATCGAGGGCATGATCGTCGAGCAACTCGTCGAACTGTTCGACGCCGAGCAGGAGTTCACAGCCGGCTGGCTGGGCCGATCCGGCTCCTGACGATTTCCGCGTGACCGGGGCGAACCGGTACCCTGGCCCGCTGTGGCACGGCGCATGAACTACTCCGCCCGCTATCCGTATCCGGCGGAGCGGGTGTACGAGGCGCTGCGCGACCCGGCCCACTGGGAAGCCCGGATGGTGGAGATGCGCAAGTATTCGCAGAACCACGTGGAGTCGTTCGAGGCGTCGGATTCCGGCATCTCGCTGGTGCTGCACCACATCCTGCCCCGGTCCGAACTGCCGGAGATCGCGCAGACGGTGATGAAGAAGGACCTGGTCATCACCCGCAAGGAGTCGTACGGCCCCTTCGACGGGAAAGCCACCGGACGCTACGAGGCGTCGATCCCGGCCGGCCCGGGCAGCCTCACCGGCACGATGGAACTGTTCGCCGGCGACGGCGGGTGCACGCTGCGCACGACGTCGGAGGCGAAGGTGCATCTGCCGTTCATCGGCGGCAAGCTCGAAGAGCTGATGCTGCAGAACCTCGTCGACCTGTTCCGCACCGAAGCGGAGATCACGGCCGACTGGCTGGCAGGACAGTAGGCCGGTCCCGACAGTGCGAACGCTACGCCCGGAAGGTGTCGTCACCCGCGGCACCACCGGCATCAACCGGCTGCGCCGCAGCGACCGCTGGGCCGTGCACCATTCCGGCATCGCCCGCGTCCTGCGGTCGGCACCGGATCCGCTGGTCGTCGATCTCGGCTACGGCGCGATGCCGGTGACCACTCTGGAACTGGCGTCGCGGCTGCGAACCGTGCGCCCCGACGTGCGGATGGTCGGCCTCGAGATCGACCCCGAGCGGGTGGTCCCCGGCCGCGACGGAGTCCGCTTCGCGCGCGGTGGCTTCGAGCTGGCCGGGTTGCGACCGGTGCTGGTCCGCGCGTTCAACGTGCTGCGGCAGTACCCGGAGGACGCGGTCGCACCCGTGTGGGAGCGGTTGCGGTCGGGGCTGGCACCGGGCGGTCTGCTCATCGACGGCACGTGTGACGAACTGGGCCGGCGCTGCGCGTGGGTGCTGCTGGACCGCGACGGTCCGCGCAGCCTGACACTGGCGTGGAGTCCGTTCCACATCGACACCCCGTCCGACCTGGCCGAGCGGTTGCCGAAGGCGCTGATCCACCGCAATGTTCCCGGCGAGCGGATCCACGACCTGCTGCAGGCCGCCGATCGGGCGTGGGCGACCGCCGCTCCGCATGCCGCGTTCGGGCCGCGCGTCCGCTGGCGGGCCACGCTCGAGCTGCTGCGCGGGCAGGGAATTCCGGTTGCCCCGCAGCGTCGCCGGCTGCGCGACTGCGTGCTGACGGTGCCGTGGGAGGCGGTCGCCCCGGCGTAGGTGCGCTACGCGCCGGTGTGCCTTTCCGGCGGCCCCGGGCGCCACAGAGGCACACGACTCAGCCGGCCGCCAGCAGCGCGAGTTCGATGCGGTCGGCGACCGCGGCCGGTTGATTCGCGACCGCCGCGTGCAGCTGGTCGGAATCGACACGACCGATCGCGAGGGCGTCACCGACCAGTTCGTCGAGCACCTCCTGGGACACACCACCGGCGGCGAGATCGACGGCGGTGCGGGCGGGGGTGGTCACGCGGAAGCACCCGACCATCTCGCAGTCCTCGTTCGACAACGCCCGATGGTGCAGCGCGAGCCGGTTGCTCGGCACGGTGCGCTGATCGAGCGTCGACAGGTGCAGGAACCGCGGTTGCAGGTGCCCCATCGCGTGCAGTTCCGCGGCGCTCTGGTGCGACACGACCGCGGCACCCTCGTACCAGGCACACCACTGCGCGAACTCGTCGAACTTCGTGCGGGGGCTCTCGGCGAGCCGGAACAGGTCGTTCTCGACGCGCATCCACAGCCCCGCATCGATGCGCGTGACGAACGCGTCCGCGTCGATGCCGTGCCCGATCGCCTGTCGGGCGGTGAAGAATCCGGCCTGCGTCAGTGCGAGCCGACGGAGCGCTTCGTCCGCATCGGCTCGCCCGGAGGCCCCGTATCCAGAACCCGTCCAGCTCGTCATGCCGCCAACAGTACCGAACAATTGTGGTCCAGCTCACAAATTCCGGGGCAGCTCGCCGCGCGCGGCTCAGAAGATCCTCAGAGTTGTCGGAAACAATCGGGCTCATGCCCAACTCGAAGCGCTCCACTCTCGCCACCGTCGCCGCCGTGGTCGTCGTCGCGCTCGTCGCGGTGCTCGTCGGCGCCGAGGTCTATGTCCGCAACCGCGCGACGACGTGCCTCGCACAATCGCTCGAATCCGAACTGGGAACCGGCGTCGACGTCGATCTCAGCTGGAAACCGGTGTTGCTGCAGGTGATCGACAAGAAGGTTCCGTCGGTGACGCTCGACAGCGACGACACCGCGTTCGGTCCCGCGAAGGAGATGACCGTCCACGCCGTGGCGAAGGACGTCGATCTGAACGCGACGGCCGACAGCGCTGGCACGATCGGCAGCTCCCGCGCCGACGTCGTGTGGCCCGCCACCGGCATTCTCGCGACCGTTCAGAGCCAGGGCCTCGGCTCTCTCGTCACCGCCGTCACCCCCGACGCCGACGCGGGCACCCTGCGGTTCACCGTCGGCGGTGCCGGTCTCGCCGAGTTCACGGTGCGGCCGGTCGTGCAGAACGGCGTGGTCTCGGTCGAGACCGTCGACGCGTCCGTGCTGGGTTTCGGTCTGCCGACCGCGCTCGTCGACGGTGTCGTGCAGATCCTCGCGACCGGTCTGCAGCAGTATCCGCTCGGCATGCAGGCCACCGCGGTCGCAGTCGACGACAACGGTGTGAACCTCACCCTCGAGGGCGGCCGCTTCACGATGCCGGCCCCGCAGGAAGGTCAGCAGCAGGAGAGCTGCGGCCTGATCTGAGGGAACCGCACGCTCAGTCCGGCAGTCCGTCGAGCACCGCCCGGGACGACGACAGGCCGAGCCGGGTGGCGCCGGCGTCGATCATCTCCAGCGCCGCCTCGGCCGTGCGGATGCCGCCGCTGGCCTTGACGCCGAGCCGGCCACCGACCGTCTCGGCCATCAACCGCACCGCGTGCGCCGACGCCCCGCCCGCCGGATGGAACCCGGTCGACGTCTTCACGAAGTTCGCACCGGCGCGTTCGGCGGCGCGGCACGCTTCGACGATCGCATCGTCGGACAGCACCGCGGATTCGATGATGACCTTGAGGACGGGGTCGAAACCGATCGCCTCGCGGACGGTGAGGATGTCGGCGAGCACCGCGTTCCAGTCCCCCGCGACCGCCGCGCCCACGTCGATGACCATGTCGACCTCCCGCGCACCCTGTTCGACGGCCAGCCGCGCCTCGGCGCCCTTGACCAGCGAATGATGCTTGCCCGAGGGGAATCCCGCGACGGTCGCGACGGTGACGCCCTCGGCGCGCAGCGGCAGCATCGACGGGGACACGCACACCGCGTACACCCCGAGTTCGACGGCCTCGTCGACGAGCGCGCGCACGTCGGCGGCGGACGCCTCCGGCTTGAGCAGGGTGTGATCGATCATTGCGGCGACCTGGGCGCGGGTGTGTGCGGTGTCCGGCATGCCGCCAGCCTCCCACACC
>Ga0180215_1001735_pt1 | contig 23267 bp, 13 predicted proteins | sample eDN3rd37CBELigBY_FD_128871 | JGI IMG/M metagenome (GOLD analysis project Ga0180215, IMG submission 128871) | Enriched backyard soil microbial communities from Emeryville, California, USA - eDNA 3rd pass 37_C BE-Lig BY (version 2) (version 2) | ecosystem: Environmental > Terrestrial > Soil >...
ATGATCTTCGCATATCGTATGACCGATTGCTTCTCTCTGAGCAAGGGAGGAAGAAGCTCCTGGCTTATATTACGCATGATCTGCGGTTGCCGCTATCCAGTATGCTCGGTTATGTCGAGGCTGTACAGGACGGGGTCAAGCCGGAACGTAATGAGCAGTATCTGAAGTATATCCGAGATAACACGATCAGGATTAACCGCATGATCGAGGAGTTGTCCTTTCTCTCTCATCTAGAGACGGGTCAAGTCTCGTATCGCATGGAGCAGGTGCATGTGGTTCAGTTCTTGCATAGGTTCTATGAACAGTATGAGCTAGTTGTGCGTGACGCAGGGTTGGCATTCATACTGGATGGAATCGATGTGAATGGTCAGGAGCCATATTCGCCGGTTGTCGCGTTGGATATGCAAAGGATGGAGCAGGCGTTGTTCAATCTTATATCGAATGCGATGAAGTTCACCTCTAGTGGCGGGGTGATCCGTATGACATTAGCTGTAGAAGAGGTGACCCACGCCCGTTATGCGGTCATTCGCGTGCAAGATTCCGGTATAGGTATCCCGCCAGATCAGCTCGAGCAGATATTCGATCGCAATTACAGATATGATCGACCGGATATGGAGAAGGGCATAGAGGGGAGCGGGCTTGGACTGGCGATATGCAGAGAGATCATACAAGCACATGGGGGAACGGTCCGAGCGGAGAGCGATGGCAAGACTGGGTCGAGCTTCTATGTGTCGCTTCCGTGTATCCAAGAGGAGGGAGTGTGATCCTATCGTGGATCAATATAAGATCATGATCGTTGATGACGATCCCCATATATGCGAGATTATACAGGTGTATTGTGAGCGTGAGGGCTTCATATCCTCGTATAGCCACAACGGGACAGAAGCCATGAAGCTGTTAACATCGTTCAAGCCGGATCTCATCGTACTGGATGTATTGCTGGCGAATGAGAACGGCATCGATTGGTGCAGGAAGGCACGAAGCTACACGGATGCACCGATACTGTTTCTGAGCAGTCGAGAGGAAGACGAAGTGAAGATCAGCGCATTATCCTATGGCGGCGACGATTACGTGACCAAGCCATTCAGTCCGGGCGTACTCATGGCGAAGATCAAGGCGCATCTCCGTAGAGCGTCGACGGGTAGACGGGAACAGCTGTTGGAGCTACCAGGATTGACGCTGGATTACTATGCGCAGTCCGTCATCATAAGGGGAGGAGACACCGTCTATCTATCGAAAAAAGAATTCGGTCTATTGGCCTATATGGCCCAACACGTTAACCGCGTCGTCAGTGTCGATACGTTGTTTCAGCTCATATGGGGTATGGAGAGTGTAGAGGATACGAGAACGGTCGCCGTACATATCAGTAATCTACGTAGGAAGATCGAGATTGATCCCGCCAACCCTGAGCGAATCGTAACGATTCGGGGCACAGGCTATATGCTGGTGGCCAGAGGAGAGTTATGAGTTATGAGCACGAGTATAAAGTTTTCTTAACATACCAATATAGGTTAATCCACCAACAAACCCTCGCGCGAAAATACCAAACCAAATTCATGACACAACAAAGGCGATCATAGCTTATGAACAGGCGAAGTCTATCGGGACAACGGGCCGTGGATTGAATGGGTGAGAATATAACATCGATCTGCAAGGATCTTAATCGTAAACAAAAGACCGCATATGAAAGCGGTCTTTTACCACGAGGTAGAAATTTGCGGTGTGGAGAGTAGCTCTCCTTTGCCTGATTCGTCGTGAGATCACTATCTGTGAATATAGAATCGTAGGATTATGGCCGTATTATAAGTGTCATGACTCTCGCGATATAAGTTGCCAAACGAATCCCCTTATTCTCTTCAAGATAGACTAATTTATCAGGTAGACGACAACATGCTGTCAGCGAATGAATGTTCGTGAGTATGTTTATTTGTTTTTAAAGTTTTCTTTAAGATTCGAATTAAGAAGATATCGATTTGATAAAATAGGACAAATCCATGTCAATATTATATGAAAATTTGCTAGGAATGCTGGCTATTCGGATTGAGAGAGTTGCATGGTGATAACATCATAGAAAGGATGAGGAATAGTGAGGCAACGAATAAAACGGGGTTGGAAGTCACGACCACAGATCTTGGCTTGTGTACTCACCATCTGTATGTTGGTGGGTCTGTTGCCGACAAGCTTACTGCCCATGCAGCAGGCAATAGCGGCCGAATCAATTGAAACGCAGCATAATCGTCCAATGGACGGGCCGCAACATAGCAGCCCAGGGGATGGATTTCAGGATGTCCATCCAGCAGACTGGTATTATGATGCGGTGAGCTACGTCCAGAGGAACAATATATTCAACGGCACAGGGGAGGATACCTTCTCGCCACTAGGTACGATGACGCGTGCTATGTATGTGACTGCGCTCGGGCGTATGGCGGGTGTGGAGATAAGTGAATACGCGACCTCGACATTCGCCGATGTGCCACAGGGGGTGTGGTATGCGCCATATGTAGCGTGGGCGGCGCAGATAGGGATTACGGCTGGTACTGGCAACGGGAATTTCTCCCCTGATGTAATCGTTACTAGAGAGCAGATGGCAACGATGATTGTACGGTATTTTGACATCTATCAGATACCCTATCAATCGGATACTCCTCCTGTAACATCGACGCCGGCCGACATCGGAGATGTTTCCTCGTGGGCAGTGGACGCTGTCGTTAAGCTGTGGCAAGCGGGCTTGTTCATCGGGGATCAGCATGGGAACTTCAATCCACACAACGAAGCGACGCGCGGGGAAGCTGCAGTGACCTTCATGCGCAGCAACGAGGTTGTGGAGACGTGGCGAGCTCAGGACGAAGAGACGTCGGTAACTTCACCTGAACCTGAACATGGTAGCGACAACGACCACGGCGAGGACGATGGCGGAGGAAACAGTGGTGGTGGAGGTAGTACTATCGTCTACGAGTATACGATTACCTTCGAGAGCAACGAAGGTACACCGGTAACGGGGCAGAAGGTAGGGAGTGGATCGCAGGCTGAAGAGCCAGAAGCACCGACCAAGGAAGGTTATACGTTCGGTGGCTGGTATAGCGATAGTGATCACACGGTCGCCTACGACTTCGAGACACCGGTAACGGCGAACATTACCTTATACGCGAGGTGGATTGCCGACTATACAGTGACTTTCGACAGTGACGGTGGTACGGTAGTAGCTGCTCGCACAGTAAGTGAAGGGGATAAGCTGGTCGATCTACCTGTCCCTACTAAAGAGGGGTATATATTCCGAGGCTGGTTTACCGATAGCGATTATACGCACATCTTTACAGAGAATACCAAGGTTACAGCTGATATGACGTTGTATGCAAAATACATGGAGCAAATCATCCAGGCCACGAGTTACACGCCTAGCTACTCCGTGTTGGATGTTGCTCCGAGCTTCAGCATTACCGTTCTCGATGAGAGCGAAGCGATGACAGCATCTGAGGTGCTGGATCACATCACGTTCGAGGATATCTCGAATCCGAATTCTCAGGGCATTATCGTTACTGGCGGAGATGGACGATATGAGATCGCATCGGCAGCTGAGGATGGCGAGTTTACAGAAGGCAACACCTATCAACTGACGCTTAACGATGATAACCTGACCTTCGAAGATCAGGACGAGACGACGCGCATCTATGTGTTCAGTGTGGCCAAGCAAGAAGCATTAACGGTACCACTGAATCCAGATATGATCTATCTGCCTTTCGCAGATGTCCAGAATATGACACTAGATGGCAGGGCAGTCGATTCACCAGCGATCTCGATCATCTCCACGACAGTGAGTGGCAGTGAGAACGGACTGGGTGCTGTGAATTCGGGTAGCGGCACGTTCACATACGCCGGCAGTGCCGTGTTGCAATTAGGCGATGTCGTGGTCATCTACGAAGGTGTGAGACCTGACCTGCGAACGGTGGATTCAGATGGGCTCGACGATGGCGAAATCGCTTATGTGGAGATTACGTCGATTAACGGCACCACATACACGTATCGTCATGCAGATACCTCGCAAGTGCTATTCAAACCGGATATTCTACCCGTGAGTGTGAATGCCGATCAGGATGGCGATCCGAGTAATAACTCCATCACGGTAGAGCGCATCGACATGGATTATAGTGACAGCCTGTATGAAGCTTATGGACTGAGTCAACTCACTACCGTCGATGTAGGTGATTTCATCGGCTTTTACTCTGGTACATTTGACGACGCAGGATCTAGTGTTACGGGATACGGACGTATTACCTCAGTCGTAGATGCGGCTGAGATGATGATCATCACGTACACCGAAGTTGCTATAGACGATATCGAGCATGCCTTCAATATCTATACACAACAAGCGGTTGACGGCGATCTGCTGCTCACCGATGAAGATATTGCCATGCTCGAAGGCCAGCTGGAGCAACAAGCGATGGCGAGTGGGTTTGTGGATCAGGCAGTGGGTTATTTGACAGAACTAGCTATGGAGACGAAGTCGTTCAAGTCTTACGATGTGTCGATCGCCTCCGCCAGCAAGGTGTCGGTTCATAATCTGACCGTCGTAGCGTCCGTCAGCAGATCACCGAGACATATCCCTGGACTGGATCATGGGGTCAGTGCCACATTACAGGTAGGGGCTGACATCGTGATCGATCTGAATGAAGACAGTACGCTCGTCATCCATCTGACCGGGACGTTCCTCCAGGAGATTGGTCTCAGTATTAACGTCAATGGGGATGTGCAGGGGCATTGGCTTACGAAATATATATGGCCAATCGGTGATATCCCGTATTGGTACGTGATCGATGATTATGTCGTTACGGCCAGTATGGATGCTTATACGTATACCGGAATCCAGATTGATGCAGAGATCGCGACAGTCAAGAAGAATAAACTAGAGGAAACACTCTTGGACTGGGGGAACTCTAAGACGAGCGGCAAGCTCGGCTATGTGCTAGATATTGCCAACGAGATTCAAGCCGTAATGGACGGTATACAAGATACTGAGGTAGATACGGAATATCTGAAGGCGCAGTATAAGGAAATGTTAAGCAACGAAACAGAATGGGTGCCACTAATTGAGAAGAAGCTACTCGAGAAGAGCTTCCGTGTCGCGCTCGGAGCCGTAGAAGTAGCATTCGAGGCAGATTTTGTCGTCCACGCGAATGCTAACCTCTCGCTAGGGATCGACTTCAACTACAAAACCGCGAAGCGTTACTCGGCCACGCTATACGTATTTGAAGCTACTGGCACGAGCAACACTGTGAGTTTGCCGGGCGATGAAGACTATTCGTTCACCTTCTATGTGATGGGTACGCTCGGATTGAAGGCTGGCGTCCGTATGGAGCTCAAGGCAGGTCTAGGGAGTGTTAAGCTGAATAGCGTCGGCCTAGCTGCAGAGCCCGGAGCATATGTACGGCTGTGGGGATATTTCTATTATCAATTGATTCAGCAGAGTATGGAGCAGATAACACGTGCTGCGGGCGCTCTGTTAGTGGAGTTGGGAATCTATCTGGAGATCGAACTAGGTGCTCAGTTAGGCGATGGACTCGTCGAGGGCAATGTGCCGGTCTACGAGGACTCATGGCCGTTATATACAGTGGGCTCGGAGATTATCGTGGATGATTTCGCCTACCCGCAGGATGAAGCATTGGGAATCAATCTGTCAGGCAGAGCGACGTCGATGGTCCTGCCAGACTCGTTGTTCACCATGAGCACCTTCAATCTGAAATCAGGGGAGACAGGTACCGCAACGTATACCGATATCCTTCCATATTTTGATATTCATGTTGACAATCCGAGCTTCAGGTTCGATCCGACTACACGGACAATCGAAGTGGTAGATCCTAATCTGATGGTCGCCGAAGGGAATGTGGTCATCACTTGGAAGGGTGCGCCGCTCACGTTCACGTATGAACCGGTCAAGCGCACGATCCCACTCCTCTGGCTCTCTAGAGAAGGGGATTATACCTTACAGCTCGAGCCGCAGAACGGTAGTATGACACTGGTGTCCTCACTTGCGTATAACGCGCCTGTCCATGTGACGACTCCTGATTATCCGGGATACACGTTCGTCGGCTGGTATTCGGAACCTACCGGCGGCATAGAAGTGACCGTTCCGAGTCATATGCCTGCCGAGGATATCACGCTCTATGCGCACTGGGTCGCAAATACGGATACACCATATACAGTTCAGCATTACTGGGTAGATCCGAACGCGAGGCAAACGCCTACACTAGTGCATACAGAGACGAGGAGCGGAACGACTGACACCGAGATTATGATCAGCTCAGACATATACAGTGACGAAGGCTATACAGCAGGTTCGGTGAACAGCGTCTATCATATTAAAGGAGACGGTTCGACGGTAGTCAAGATTGAATACTTCCCGACCAATCGAACGATGACCTTCGACTGGGGCTTTGTAGGTGCGCCTACCAGCAGTATAACGGATCAGTTTGGCAAGAATATCGCAAAACGTTTGCCGCTACCGAGCAGGGAAGGCTATGTATTCACCGGCTGGGAGCCTGAGATACCGAGTATCTTGCCGAAGGTGAATACGACATATACCGCTCAGTGGGAAGCACGCGAGGATACGCCATATCAAATTGTGTACCTGCAGCAAAATATCGCGAGCAATACGTATACTGTAGTGGACAAAGAGCTGTATCGTGGTACGACGGATGGGATCGCGAATGTGACAGCCGACATGGAACGGACCTTTGAAGGCTTCGTGTTGGATAAGACGGTTCCAGACACTGTTCTGAGCGCGAACATCGCGGGCGATGGTTCGACGGTTCTGAAGCTGTACTACAAACGCGATACTCACAAATTGACGATCAATTATGATGCTCCGGGCATGAATGATAGGGAGGTCGAGGTGCCATATGGAGCAACTACGGGGTTGCATCTGGGCACGCCAACTCGCACAGGGTATACATTCGCTGGATGGTCACCGGCCCCTCCGGAGAGGATGCCAGCGAGTGATCTCGAGGTTACCGCACAGTGGGTATTGAACATGTACACCGTGAGCTTCGACACTGGTGGCGGTATGCCAGTCGATGCGCAGACTGTAGGATTTGGCGGTAAGGCGGCTGAGCCTGTTGAACCAGAAAATAACGGATATGCATTCGGCGGCTGGTATTCAGACCCTGAGTATACGAGGCCGTATAACTTCGATACTCTGATCACGGATCACCTTACCTTGTATGCGAAGTGGCTGGTCCGTTATACGGTAAGCTTCGAGACGGGCGAGGGATCACCTGTCGATGATGTGCTGGTAAACGAGGGCGCCAATATTTCACCCCCAGACCAACCGGAGTGGGAAGGCTATGTGTTCAGCGGATGGTACCTCGATGAAGACTTCACAACCCCATACGTCTTCACGAACGAAGTGGTAACAGGCAACCTGACGTTGTATGCGAAATGGACGGAGGAAGTGAAGGTTACGTACACGGTAAGCTTCGATACTGGCGGGGGATCGCCTGTGCAGGAGCTGACGGTGGTCGAAGGCGCCGTGGCGCAGAGGCCTACTGACCCGACCCGACAAGGGTATACGTTCAAAGGCTGGTATAGTGACAGCAGTCTCTCGAATCCATACAGCTTTAATGAAGCGGTAATCGAACATATCACACTGTATGCGCAATGGGAAGTCATTCGTTACACGGTAAGCTTCAACAGCAACGGTGGTACAGAGCTACCCGAACAAACGGTCGAATATGGCAATCGAGCAGTACCTCCTACGGAACCGACGATGGAAGGTCATGCATTCGCTGGTTGGTTCCAGGATATTAGCTTCACGAACGCCTACGACTTCGACGCGACGGTGACAGCTGACTTCACGCTATACGCCAGATGGGTAGCCGTCTATACAGTAAGCTTCGAGAGTAATGGCGGGACAGAGGTGTCTAGACAGACGGTGGAGTACGGCGACACTGCTAAGGAGCCAGTCGTACCGACGAATGCAGGTTATTCATTCGGCGGTTGGTACATTGACAGCGAGTTAACCCAGGCTTATAGCTTTGCAACACCGGTAACGGGCCCTATTACCTTGTATGCGAAGTGGACGCTGAACAGCTATACGGTGACGTTCGACAGCAATGGTGGATCGATTGTCGCGAGCCGGACGGTGAATCCGGATGAACCGGTGACGGCATCTGAAGAGCCGATCTGGGATGGTTATATGTTCGAAGGATGGTATACTGACACAACCTGGGCGACTAGATATGATTTCATGAATCCGGTGAACTCTGACATCACGCTATACGCTAAGTGGACATTGTCTCCATGGCGCCAGGTCAGCAACTTCATGCACAACACCACCTCTGATCGTTCAGATATCATATTTGACAGCACAGGCACACCTTATATCGCTTATGTAACGAATGACTATTCGCCTGACTACTACTACCTGGAAGGTCAATCGGTCTACCTGAAGAAGTATGAGAATGGCATGTGGCAGGACGTCGGAGTTCCGGGCGACCTTGAAGAGCTTGATACGACATACTTTAATTTCTACATGATGTTGGCCTTCGACAGTCAGGACAATCTCTACTGGGTTCTCTATGGTGAAGAAGACCTCGAGGTATATAAACTTGCTAGGAACACAGGCGTGTGGCAACACATAGGCACCTTGGGCTTCGAAGACAGCTATGAGTTCCCGACATCCATTGCGGTGGACGATAGCGATCAGGTGTATGTCGCTTATACGCGCAATGATACGTATAGCATCGTGATCGAGTCATATAACGGCTCAACTTGGGAGACGTTGAACGGACTTGATACGTTCCCTGAGAATTCTAATAACCCGATTATCGCATTCGACCAGAACAATATCTTGTATATGCTCTATTCACCTTATGACGATGGTTATCAGCAACGGTTGGCGAAATATGAGAATGGCGTATGGCAAGATATTACGGATGCCAATTTCCTGAACGCGGAAAAAATCACATTTGCGATCGGTCCGGATAACTTACCTTACGTCGTTTATCGTACGGGTAATCAATTGACGGTAACCAAATATCGGAGTGGTTCGTGGGAAACCGTTGGTGATACTGGGTTTGCGGAGGTTTCGAATGGCAGCGATAAGGTACTGGGGATCGACTTCGACAGCTATGGAACCATATATGTTGCTTATCAGGATCGTGCAAGTGATAATAAGGTGACCGTCATCAAATACCAGATGGGATGGACGATCTTGGGTAATGCCGGCTTCTCACTTGGTCAGGCCGATTCTATCGGAATTGCAGTCGAATTAGACGATAACATCTATGCATACTATCTCGATGAGACCAATGCCCCGCCAGAAGCAGTGTTTTTCATGGGTGGCGCTGAGTTGATCATCAAGAAGTATACTCCATAATACCAACAGAACGGGGCGTCCAGAAGTCAGTTTTCACTGACTTTCTGGACAGCCCCGTTCTGTTATGAGCCGCGAAGATCAAGGATCACCTTCGTCGAGTGTCCACGGTCAGGAGGGAACAGCTGTTGGAATTGCCGGTATGGAGAGTGTAGAGGATAAGAGAATGGTCGGGCTTATGACAGAGGTCTTGTAACCGTATATTAACCCAGCACCCCAGCACACCTACGCTAACAACTGTGCTCTCTGCTCTTCGCGTTTGTCGAGCATGATCTGATCCGCAGGAATACCGTTCTCGCGCAGAAGTGCGATGTTGTCTGCTAGAAATTCATCGCTGCCAACGATATAGAATAGCCCATCCTTGTCTGCAGCCAGCTTCTGAACCTCCTCATAGTACTCTTGGCGAGAATCTACGAACTGTACTGTGAAGTTTCTATCCGATGCGGATGTCATAATATCGGGAAACAGGTATTGCTTCGATGAATCGATGTTCAGGGAATGCAGATGCTCGACGCCTTCCGGACGGTTGAGGTAGTCAAGCACGATCGACCGGTACGTCGCAAGCCCGACACCAGAGGAGAGCAGGTATACTTTTCGCCCGATTCGCTTGAGCGGTAGATTAGTGTGAGTTTTGAAGAGGGCCACTTCATCGCCTACACGGAGCTGCTTCAGTATGGACTTGAACTCGGAGCATTGCTCCTTGATCCGTGTTGTGATCCCGATCGCATCTTCAGACGGTACAGTAGAGATCGACATATGGCGGATGAGACTGCGATTGGGCTTGTCACCTGCATTGAACCCCCTCAACGCGAAGTGCGTATGAGCGCCTTCCTCCCATGTGAAGTCCTCCGGGCGTTCCAGTAGGAATGTCTTAATGTCAGGTGTTTCCTGGATGATGTTCTTAATCTTAAGCCAGTAGATTTGCATCGTATTGCCTCCTGTGGCGATTTATATCTTGGCAGAGCAGGCATCTGCAACTAGTCGATCGAAAATGAACTGCCGAGGTCTCGATGATAATGATTCTCACTGTCATCTGTGATTATGATTATAACAACTTGATACATATTTGACAATGCTCAATATCTAATTGCGTTGTTGCGCGTTACAATGGTCATGGTTATCGATTACCAATTTTAGCGGGGGCATACCAGCACTTGTATATATCCGATTAGCCGATCTTCGAGGCACAGTTTAATAGCGTATACATCTTTGCTGACAGCGTGTTATCATGATCATAATGCAGTTTCGATATATGGGTGTCGACAGAAGGAGAACGGAGAGATCGGTCATCATGCTAGCGAAATTTTTCTCGTATTATAGACCACATAGGCGATTGTTCATCATCGATTTCTCGAGTGCGGTCATCGTAGCCGTGCTTGAGCTGGCATTCCCTGTAGCGGTACAGTGGTTCATCGATCAGCTGCTGCCGACGAATGATTGGAATATGATAATAACGGTGAGCATCCTATTGCTGTTGGTCTATATATTGAGCACCGTACTGAACTATATCGTGAATTATCTAGGACATAAGCTCGGAATCAACATCGAAACGGATATGAGACAGGAGCTGTTCAGCCATTATCAGAAGCAATCCTTCCGGTTCTTCGATAATCATCAGACAGGCAATCTGATGAGCCGGATTACGAATGACCTATTCGACATCGGGGAATTTGCTCACCATGGCCCGGAGGATTTCTTCATCGCTTGCATGACCTTCGTCGGAGCCTTCGCGATTATGTTCCATATTAATGGACCGCTGGCCTTAATCGCACTAATATTCGTGCCATTCCTCATCGCGATCGTGACGTATAGTAATAAGAAGATGAATGCGGCTTGGAAGAACATGTACAGCAGAGTAGCAGATGTGAATAGCCGAGTGGAGAACAGCGTCTCCGGTATCAGGGTCGTGCAGTCGTTTACGAATGAAGATTTCGAAGTGGAGCGTTTCGCGAAGCAGAATGGACTGTTCAGACTAGCGAAGATCCGAGCTTATAAAGTGATGGCCGGGGCACTCTCCGGTATGCATATTATGACGCGGCTTCTGACGCTGATCATCCTCGTCGTCGGCGCTTGGTTAACATTCAACGAGCAGCTATCCTATGGTGGACTAGTGAGCTTCGTCCTGTTCACGAACGTACTTATCAAACCCATCGATAAGATCAGCGCGCTGTTGGAGCTCTATCCTAAGGGTATGGCAGGCTTCAAGCGTTTCCAGGATCTACTCGCACAAGAACCGGATGTTCAAGAGAAACGGGGTGCGGTGGAGGTTCCTTATCTGCGGGGAGATATCGAATTCCAGCATGTGAGCTTCAGCTATGATGAGAGTGATCCCATACTCGATCAGATCTCATTCAAGCTGCGCGCGGGAGAGACGACGGCCTTCGTCGGACCGTCCGGGGCAGGCAAGACGACGATCTGCTCTCTGATCCCAAGATTCTATGATGTCACCAGCGGATCGATCCTGATCGACGGGATCGATGTGCGAGACATGACGCTGCGCTCTCTGCGGGAGCAGATCGGCATCGTGCAGCAGGATGTCTTCTTATTCACCGGGACGATCAGGGAGAATATCGCATATGGGAAGATGGATGCGTCAGAGAGCGAGATTCGAGCAGCGCTAAGGCGGGCACATCTGGAGGAATTCGTGGATGAACTGCCCGAAGGATTAGATACGCAGATAGGAGAGCGCGGATTGAAGCTGTCTGGCGGGCAGAAGCAGCGACTGTCCATCGCACGCATGTTCCTCAAGAATCCGCCGATCTTGATATTGGACGAAGCGACATCCGCCCTAGACATCGAGACGGAGAAGATCATCCAAGCATCCCTTGCGGAGCTAGCGAAGGACCGGACCACTCTCGTCATCGCGCATCGACTGTCGACGATCATGGATGCTGATCGTGTATTGGTCGTGACGAAGAACGGGATCGAGGAAGAAGGGACGTATGCTTCCCTTATCGAAGATGACGGTATTCTAGCGAAGCTACATCATCTGCAGTTTAGATGAACAGGAGGAGTGAAGCGATGCAGGTCGACTTCACTCTTCCTTGATATAAGCAACGATAGGCTAACACCATCCACGCTCATCTGAATACACTAACAGGGATGAATACCTATCTGGGAGTGATGGTGGATGGTTAACGGATATCCGTATGGTGGACATGGCTTTCCGTGGGGCGGAGGATTGCGTGTAGGATACGGGATACCATATCGTCAATCGGTGATCGTAAGCGAGGCGTATGGCGATGTGAATGGGGATGGAGTACCTGATCGTGTATATCTGACAGCGGTGAAGTCGAACGATCCTTCCAGTCCATATGTGACGCAGATTGCGTTGCATGTACAGGACGGGGCGACGCAGAGAGTCTATAACGTAGCGCTGGATGAAAGCGGGAATGCCGGTTACAACCCGACGTTATTCCTGGGAGACTTCACGGGTGATGGTGTGCAGGATATATTGATCTCGATCGACTCTGGTGGCTCTGGCGCGTTTACATTCGACTACATCTATTCCTTCGTTCATAATCAAGCGCGGAAGCTGTTCGACTATAACGAATACAATGAACAGAATAAATATACGGTAACGTACTTAGATCAGTACAAGGTCAAGGTTGTGAGCGCGGCAACTGGTCAAACCTACTTCATCGATATAAGCGGTCGAGGCGATGAGTATCTGACTGAAATCTACAACGCGGACGGAACTCTGAAGGATCCGATCGAAGGATGGGCCGATGGCGTAAGCGGCTTCTATCCGGTCGATATCGATCGGAATGGGGTGTATGAGGTGCAAGCTTATCAGCAGTTAAGTGGACGTTATCATGCCGATTCCTTAGGGTATATGGTGAATACCTTGCGGTGGGATGGGAACCGAATGGCCATCCTGCAGCAGTGGTTAGCGATATTCGGGACGTCGAGCGAGAGTTAAAGGTTCAGTGATCCCACAACAACAGCAGGACGGAGACGCGATATGCGATCTCCGTCCTGCTGTGTTCGTGCAGGTTCGCCATTCATCTAGTCTACAGTTCCATGTCCTAGTCGGGGCAGTTACGGCAGCACATTGCCGGCGGCGCGGTAGATCGCATACCATTCCTCACTTGTCAGCTGGATCTCGCTCGCCCTGCAGCAATCGCGCAGGCGCTCGATGTTCATCGTCCCGGTGACCGGTTGCATCCGGGCCGGATGGCGCAGGATCCATGCGAGTGCGATCGTCGTATTACGAACTTCGTACTTCTCTGCTACCTCATCGATCACCCGGTTCAGCTCCGGGAACTTCTCATTCCCAAGAAACACACCTTCGAAGAAGCCATACTGGAATGGTGACCACGGTTGAATCGTAATATCATGCAAGCGGCAGAAGTCTAGTATGCCGCCGTCGCGGTTCACCGCGGCGTCGTTCTCCATGTTCACGTTCAGCCCGCTATCGATCATCGTCGTGTTCGTCACACTTAGCTGCAGTTGATTCGCGACGATCGGTTGCTTGACGTATCTTTGTAGCAGCTGGATCTGCATCGGATGTTGGTTGGACACACCAAAATGCCGTACCTTGCCCGAACGCTCCAGTTCATCGAAGGCTTCCGCGACTTCTTCCGGCTCGACCAGCGTATCCGGACGGTGCAGCAGCAGTACGTCTAGGTAATCTGTACGCAGTCGCTTCAGGATTCCGTCGACCGACGCCAGGATATGGTCCTTCGAGAAGTCGAACATCCCTCTGCGAATGCCGCATTTTGACTGCAGGATGATCTGTTCGCGCACGTCGTCGTTCATCCCGATCGCATCCGCGAATATCTCCTCGCAAGTCCCTCCACCATATATGTCTGCATGGTCGAAGAAGTTAGCGCCTTCCTCCATTGCCGTACGAAGGAAGCGCTCCGCCTCGTTCTTCTCCAATCCGTTGATTCGCATGCACCCTACAGCGATGACTGGCACCTGTAATGTGCTTCGTCCGAGTTGAATCGTTCTCATCTGCATGATCTCCTTTCCTCGTGCGATATGTTTATCGCCCAGATGGTCACTTATTCGCGCTTGATGCTCAAGTTCCTGCACCAATATTCGATTTGTGAAAGATTGATAAAACACTTGGACACACGTAGGTGACCCAAGCGATTTTGATAAACTTATTTGATAGGTATTAACTTCGCCGGTACCCCATAAGTGTCCACAGAGCTGTAGATGTAATCCCCTAACATGATGATATGGGTCGGTTCATTATTCAGCTTCGTCACTTCTCCAGTCTTCAGATTGTATGTATGGAGATGGACGTTGTCGGTATAGTAGAGTAGGTCACCCTTTATATGAAATGAAAATAGGTTGCTTCCGTAGAGTGGTGTGCCTACATAGGTTTCATGTCCAGCTTCGTCAACCTTCAGATCCCCTGGAACGAGTTGAACAATCTTGCTTTCATCCAATGTTGCCTTCTGCAAGTCGCGATACATGGAATAGTAGATCCAGCCATCCTGGATGATGAATCCGGACAAGTCACTAACACTTACATAATCGTATTCGTGGTGCTCGGTTCCGTCTACTTTAACGCGATGAAACCCATTAAATCCCGTACCATAATAGATGTAATCATCGACAACCTGCATCTGGTACAAACCAGCGGAGGCATCCTCTAACTCGGTGATGAAGGTTTTATTCTTTCCGTCGGTATCCATTCTGTATAACTCTCGCTTACCAACGGGTCCATGAATGTTAATATCGGGAGAATAATATATCCAATCATTATCGATGAACGTCACATCAGAAGGGTAGTGAAGGTCTAGCAGCTTCACTTTCTTCTTTCCATCGAGCGATACTTTATAGAGCTCATAGGGTCCTTCCGTCACCCGGCCATATTGATCGTCACCATATGATGTATAGTAGATCCAATCACCGACCAGTGTTAAACTGTATATTTCTTCTTTTGCTAATTGAACTCGATCGGTTCCATCCAGTGTTCCGTCTAGTCTCTCTTTAAACAATCCATTGGCCTTAGGGTCGTGCATATTAGAGCCACCGGAAGATCCCCATGTTTTGTAGTAATAGATCCAGCCATCCTTATGGGCAGCGCGGGCCTGTCGTAGCGACTGGAAGTTTTTGATGCGATTCACCTCATCGTCATCAGAATGAGCAGCGGATTGACTTGTTCCTAGCAGAACATGAATACGTGTGTCAGTTGTCGTGATCTCAACTCTGCTATGCTCTTGATTCCATATCACTTCTGCCCCAAGTGCCTCGCTAGCAAATCGGGCTGGCACCATGGTCTTGTTATGGCTAATCATCGGTGGTACGTCCAGCGTATGTACGGTATTATTAATGGTTGCTGTCGACGAGTTAATCTGCAAGATTACGACAATATCCTCTTTGGTCGCAGTTACGGTCCTGGTTGGATTATCCCATAGCACTTCGGCACCTAGAGCTTCAAATATACTTCGCATTGGTAGCATGGTGCGTTGATTAACGACTTCAGCCCCGTCCAAGATAAGGATGTGATCCTCATGTGGCGCTTCGGCGTAGGCCGTCTCTAATAAGGTGAGAAGCATGATGATAGCTAGAAGATAGGTTGTTAGCTTTTTCAAAGTATGTCCTCCTTGATGTAAGTATCGTGCGCTAACCAGACCTATAATATAGCAGAGTATGATGAATCCGATCAAACTTATAACTTGAAACAGATGATACGGGGTGGATGGTTATATGTGCACTAGCATTCATAGGTGGTGGAATATCTATGGCGATTTGATATAAGAGGGGGGAGCAAACCATCATGAACATGTCGGAACGAGTCACAGCACGATGAGAAGTTGAACGGAATAAGTGATATGATAAGGGATAGTGATATGATAAGAGATATAGATGCGACACTCGAAGGTTCATACTTGTTAGGGAGCGTGAATGATCGATGACCTATGAAGAGATCATGCAGGCATTGGCTAGCATGGGCAGTGAACAGACGAAAAGTACCTATCTTCGCCATGGAGCGGTAGAGCCGTTCTTTGGCGTCAAAATCGGGGATATGAAGAAGCTAGTAAAACATGTGAAGAAAAATCAAGCGCTCGCTCTAGAGTTGTATGCGTCCGGCAACTATGATGCGATGTATCTAGCAGGTCTTAGCGTCAATCCGAAGAAGATGACCAAAGAGCAACTGCAAGAATGGGTGGCGGGAGCCAACTGGCATGGGCCTGCTGAGTATACCGTAGCGAGAGTCGCTGCGGAAAGCGAGTATGCGACGGAACTGGCGGTGGAGTGGATCGCCCAAGAAGAATTGGTTGCCGTAAGCGGGTGGAGCACCTATGCGAACTATGTATCGGTTGCGCCGGACGAATCCCTCGATATCGAGGAAATCCGCCATTATCTGAATAGAGTGCGCGACACCATCCACAGAGAGCGCAACTGGGTCCGCTATGTGATGAATTCTTTCGTTATCTCGGTCGGTGTATATGTGGAGGCACTGGCAGAGGAAGCGAAAGCAGTCGCCGAGACGATCGGTAAAGTGCATGTGGATGTAGGCAATACGGCTTGCGTAGTGCCACTTGCCATGCAATATATCAGCAAGATCGAGGCGAAGGGCCACATCGGTAGCAAGAAGAAGACGTGCATCTGCTAATCGAGGGTTGGGTAGAGTTAGCTCCAATCGGTTCAAGTTAGTCTAGTAGACCCGCCACATAGTCAGGTCAAGGCTGAATGAACGGTGCAGCCTTGGCCTTTTCTTTTTATCGAACATTTTTTTGTCCTACACCGATGAATACTGCGATCCGCGTACGTCTATATAGATGAAAACAAATACGAGGATGAGGTGATGAATCATGTCTTTGCAACCTAACATGACGTTTATCAATTTACCGGTCAAGGATCTTAAGAAAGCGATGGGTTTTTTCTCGCACATCGGCTTCACGTTTAATCCACAATTTACAGATGACAACGCGGCTTGTATGGTGATCAATGAACAGACATTCGCGATGCTACTCACAGAAGCTCGATTCAAGGATTTTACGAACAAAGAGATCATAGATGCATCGAAGAGCGTGGAAGTATTGCTAGGATTTTCGGCGGAGAGCCGCGAGCAAGTGAACGAAGTTGTGAACAAAGCGATCGATGCGGGCGGAAGCCCTGCGTATGATTCGAAAGACTACGGTTTCATGTACCAGGCAAGCTTTATGGATCTTGACGGGCACGTGTGGGAAGTCATCTATATGGATCCAGAAGCTGTACAATAAGGCACGAGTGAGAACATAACATAGGTAGCATTAGAAAACGATAGTGAACCGTGGGGAGCCGCGGTTCACTATCGTTTTTTTTACCACATCCTTACTCGATGCATTTACAGTAGATTGAGCTCGACATGTGCTGGATGGCGGATGCTGCAAGCCGGCACAGACATTCGGGAGTATGCTTCCATCATTTTATCTAGTCTAGGTCCATGGTTTGTAGTACGATATTCCTGTGATTATGGATCGTGAGTTTGTCACATTGGCGAATTCGGCAGATTAGACGGGGATGGGGTGACATGGTTGGCTAAGAGACTGTTCGTACTTTCGATCATTGTAGTAGTAGCAGTATTCGCATTGCTAGGATCGCTTGCTACTGATGATCGGTACGCCGTTCATGATATCCGAGCAGTGGCTGGTGTCATCGACATGTCCGCATGGAATCCAGATCAAGCCGAGATCATCGCCTTAGACGGGGAATGGGAATTCTACTGGGGGCAGTTGCTGTCATCGACGGATTTTACGATAAGCTCAGAACCTAGGAATAAGCCTCACTACATGGAGGTTCCTTCAGACTGGAACGGTAAGCTTATCGACGATAACGTTCTTCCGGGTGAAGGATACGCCACCTACCGATTGAAGCTGATTAATCTTCCTGCTGAGGAGCGATCCTATGCGATCAAGAAGTCGAATATTCGCTTCGCAAGCACCGTGTTCGTGAACGGTAACAAGTTAATGGAAGATGGAATGATGGCGAGTTCAGCAGCTCTATTCCGTCCTGGAAATACCCCTCAATACGACTCTTTCTTTGTTTCTGGTGACGATGAGATTGAGATCATCATTCACGTGTCTAATTTCGAATATCTGAATGCCGGAATTACTGGGCCTATATACTTCGGTGAACAATCAGACATGCTGATGTATCAAGACAAGATCGTTGCTCGTGATTATATAATCAGTGGCATATTATTCACGCTATCTGTCATTTTTATGCTATGTTTTATTGCGACGCTCATCTATCACAAGAAGGATTACTCTCTATTGTTCTTCTCCTTTATCTGCTTGCTGTTTGCCGCTTACAATGGCTTGATGGGGGAACGATCCCTTGTTATGTTTTTTGAGAATGTCTCGTTCGAATTCGTGTATCGTATGAAGGACATGATCTCGCTGCTAACCTTTATCGTACTGGCGGTCGTGTTCCATTACTTGCAGAAGAGTCTGTTCACACTACGCGTTGCGCAAGCTCTGGCAGCGATATTAGGAGCGATCTGTCTGCTTGTCGCTTTCCTGCCGCTTCATATATATATCAACTATTATCTAGTCGCAATCGTCATCTTTCAATTCCTGCTGTTATCGTTGCTGATACGGATCGGATATCACTATGTACGCAGTCTAGAGAACAGGATGAGGATCTTGATGGTGTTCATCGCTGTGATGTCCATGAATGTGTATTCGGTCGATCTACTGCTATTTTCCTTATCCTTCAAGCATAACTATAGCATCGGCCAGCTCTTCCTGATTCTCTTCAGCATATTGTTGATTGCCACCGTCGTGATAAGATTCTTCGAAGCATATCGTGCAGTGGATGACTTGAAGAATCAGCTTCTTCTCGCAGATCAAGTGAAAGATGAGTTCCTGTCCAACACATCGCATGAACTAAGGACGCCGCTCAATGCCATCGTGAATATCGCGGATACACTGCTCAAGGGAGTGTCCGGTTCGTTCGACGAAGAACAGACGAAGAATCTTCAGATTATCTCAAGAAGCGGGAGAAGATTAGCACATCTTGTGAATGATCTGCTCGATTATTCCAGGATGAAGCATGGAGATATTAACTTGGCTCAGGAGGCAGTTGAGCTAAGAGGCGCAGTGGACGCTGTCATGACGATGCATCAATTCCTGCTGCAGGGCAAACCTGTTATGATCAAGAATGAAGTCCCATCGCAGTTTCCTGCTCTGATGGCAGATGGGAATCGGTTAAATCAAATATTGCACAATCTGATCGGGAATGCGGTGAAATATACGGAAAGTGGAAGCGTGTCCATAACAGCGAGAGTGGTTCGAGATCAAGCGGAGATCCGGGTCATCGACACGGGTCCGGGTATCGATCCTGCGATGCATGAACGCATCTTCTTGCCATATGAACAACTGGAACACGCCAGAGGGATGGGCGGCAGCGGTCTGGGGTTGAACATCACCAAGAACTTGGTTGAGTTACAGGGAGGTACGATCCAGATCGAATCCGAAGTCGGAAGGGGAACTACTATACTATTCACGTTACCTGTATACCGGCTGACGAGCCATCCGGTGATGCAAGATTCCGTCCAGGATGTTGTAGCTTCTATGGCAGTGACGGCGAGTGAGGTCGCGAGCGGCTTATCGTTTCCTTATCATGAGCGAGGGACGATCCATGAATCGATCCTGATCGCGGATGATGATATCGCCAATCTGCAGACGATGATGAATCTGATGAGAATAGAGGGTTATTCGTTCACAGTAGTGAATGGTGGGCAAGCGGTATTGGCCGAGATATCACGTAATCCGAAGCACTCACTAGTCGTGCTAGATATTATGATGCCCGAGGTGTCTGGGTTTGAGGTGTTAAGACAGCTGCGAGAGCGATTCTCCCCATATGAACTGCCGATCCTGATGCTGACCGCGAGGAATCGTTCGCAGGATGTGAGGCTTTCGCTGGAGTATGGAGCGAATGATATCGTCGGCAAACCGTTCGAGCTGGAGGAATTAACTGCGCGCATTCGGAGCTTGATGAATCTACGAGCGTCTGTGAGTCATGCTAATCAAGCGGAGATCTCGTTCATCCGATCCCAGATTAAGCCGCATTTCCTCTATAATGCGCTCAATTCGATCGCGGAGATGTGTGTCGTAGATCCACCGCAGGCAGAGAGGCTGATCATCTACCTATCTCGCTACTTGCGGAAGAGCTTCGACTTCAAGCAGCTAGATTCGTATACGACGCTCGATAGTGAGCTTGAGCTCGTGCAGGCGTATGTCACGATCGAGCAAGTGAGATTCGGCAGTAGATTACATGTCGTATATGAGGTGGATGCAGATGGGATGATGTTGATCCCGCCATTGATTCTGCAGCCGCTCGTCGAGAATGCGATTCGCCACGGTATTACGACCGGAACAGACGGAGGAACCGTTAAGGTGACCGTGAAGGCGGATGGTCATGCGCGAGTCCGATTCGTCGTCGAAGATGATGGATGTGGGATGAGCGAGCACAGGCTCGAAGAAATCGTGGAGAGAGAAGAAGGAAGCCAGGGGGTCGGGCTATGGAACATACGCAAACATCTCAGGTTATTGTACGGTACGGACATTCGGATCGAGAGCTGGATCGGGATCGGAACGAAGGTATCATTCGATCTACCGATACGGATGAAGGAGGGAGCTTAGTTGCTGCATGTGATGATCATTGATGATGAAGAATGGGCGATCAAACGGTTGGTTCGGTTATTATGTGAGACTGACTGGATCAAGATCGTCGGGACGTTCCAGCATCCCCAGGAAGCTTATGAATACGCTCGGTCGAACCGAGTGGATATCGCGTTCCTAGACATCTCGATGCCACATATTAATGGGATGAGGCTCTCTTCCTTGTTGACCGAGCTTAACGTCGAGATCGGCATCGTATTCGTGACGGGCTATGAACAATATGCGGTACAAGCGTTCGAGATGAGTGCCTTAGATTACCTGATGAAGCCTGTCGATGAAGACCGACTTGGTAAAACGCTCGCAAAAATTAAAAAGCTCCGACGAGTTACGGTGACAACACCAACGCCAACACCAGAAATATCAGTGTATTTGTTCAATGGATGTAAGATCTATTCGGGTGGGGATAAGAAAGTACCTTTGAAACTAAGAAGTCCAAAGACAGAAGAACTGTTTGCGTATATCGCCTGCAAAGGGACGGTTAGCCGCGATGAGATCATCGACGTCTTGTGGCCATCGCTAGATAGTGAGAAGGCAATGAATAATGTGAACACTCATCTATACTATATCCGGAGAGCGCTCGGAAACGATGCATGTATCGAAGTGAGCCGTAGCGAGATCCGTATCGTGAGCAATCGTGTCTACTGCGATCTCTATGAATTCGATGAGATTGTCAAACAAGTACGAAAAGACGAAAATCCGAATCTATCGTGGATCGATAAGGCGGAATCCCTATATGTTGGACCGCTGCTCCATGGTAGGACTTATGGTTGGAAGGATGAACTGGCTAATTATTGCGAGCTTGCATACATCGGACTATTAGACATCGCGGCAAGAGTTAGTATCGCGGGCGATCAGCAGTATACGGCACTCCGTTATTACGATGAGATCCTCAAGCTGGATCGACTGAGGGAGGATGTGTACAACGACGCCATTCGCTTATGTATCCAGATGGGTAGGAAAGGGGAAGCGATCATATACTACCGCGTCTTGGAGTCCATGTTGCAGGCAGAATTCGGCACATCCCCCGACCCTGCCGTGACGAGTCTGATACAGAATATGATGTAGGATGAACCTGAAGCTTAAGGCTTCGGGTTTTTTTTGTAGCAGGAAGCTCGCTTGTTGATCTTGTTTAGGATTTGTTGATATGGGATGGCTATAATGGTAACTATTGTGATTAACTATCGGGAGAAACAGATGACGGTATAGTAGCGACGATGAATTCGACAGATGAGGATGAGGTGAGGATTAATATGAATTATAGTAGACGTGAGGAACCGTTCCGATATGAGTTCCCTGAGCCGTTGCTAGGTGAATTTCAAGTGATCAAGGCAAACGGTAAGGAAGTGGAAAGTCGACCGGGCATCATGAAGCTCATGGATATTAGCTTACATGGAGCAAAAATCTGCACAGATATAAACTTCAAGACGAAATCTAATAAGGTTGAGTTAGCGATCTATTTCCGGATCTTGTCGACAGACTTCATCATCCCGGGGAGCCTAGTCTATCAGGTGCCACGCGGCGCGGAATATGTCTATGGCGTTCATCTTGATACGGATAACACCACTCGTGAGCAGTTAACGGAAGAATTGAAGGCGCTGGCATGGAGGTTGGTGTAGCTGGGGGATGCAGTCGCTGTGTTCGGATGTGGAGAAGGATGAAACCAGTGCAGACTTCGGGAGAGTGGGAAAAGTGCAGACTTCGGGAGAGTGGGAGGAGAGAACGCGGTATAGAGGAGGGTTGTAACGGTCCCAGATGACACTAACTGGCGGAAAAAGGGCTGTTGTGAAATCTAACGGATTCAGATGACACTATTGTGTCATTTTACAGTGGTAAATAGGGCAATATGGTCCAATAGTGTCACGTGGGACCGTTAGAATAAAAAAAGCGAAAAAAACGTGCACTTAGTGTCTGTGGAGACCGTTAGCCGATCGCGCTCGCCGCGCATGCTGCCCGCCCGCCACCACGGCGGAGCCGTCACGCGAATCGCGCTCGCCGCGCATGCTGCCCGCCCGCCACCACGGCGGAGCCGTCACGCGAATCGCGCCCGCCGCGCATGCTGCCCGCCCGCCACCACGGCGGAGCCGTCACGCGAATCGCGCCCGCCGCGCATGCTGCCCCCCGCCACTTCGGCTGAGCCGTCACGCGAATCGCGCCCGCCGCGCATGCTGCCCCCCCGCCACCTCGGCGGAGCCGTCACGCGAATCGCGCTCGCCGCGCATGCTGCCCGCCCGCCACCACGGCGGAGCCGTCACGCGAATCGCGCCCGC
>Ga0180215_1001743_pt1 | contig 23214 bp, 22 predicted proteins | sample eDN3rd37CBELigBY_FD_128871 | JGI IMG/M metagenome (GOLD analysis project Ga0180215, IMG submission 128871) | Enriched backyard soil microbial communities from Emeryville, California, USA - eDNA 3rd pass 37_C BE-Lig BY (version 2) (version 2) | ecosystem: Environmental > Terrestrial > Soil >...
AATTCGAGAAGGCCTCGCAGCTCCGCGATCAGGAGCAGGCCGTTCGCGAGAAGATCCGCGAGATCGCGGCCGATTGGCGGACCCAGAAGGGTCAGACGGCTCAGCCGCAAGTGGGCCCCGAGGAGATCGCCGAGATCGTCGCCTCCTGGACCGGCATCCCGGTTTCCAAGCTCACCGAGGGTGAGACCGAGCGCCTGCTCAAGATGGAGGAAGTCCTCCACGAGCGCGTGATCGGCCAGCGCGACGCGATCCACATGATCTCGCGCGCGGTCCGTCGCGCCCGCGTCGGCCTCAAGAACCCCAAGCGCCCCATCGGCTCGTTCATCTTCTCGGGCCCCACCGGCGTCGGTAAGACCGAGCTCGCCAAGGCGTTGGCCGGCTTCTTCTTCGGCCAGGAAGATGCGCTCATCCGCATCGACATGTCCGAGTACATGGAGAAGCATGCCGTTTCCAAGATGATCGGCTCGCCCCCGGGTTACGTCGGCTACAACGAAGGCGGTCAGCTGACCGAGGCCGTTCGCCGTCGCCCCTACTCGGTGGTCCTCTTCGACGAGGTCGAGAAGGCGCACCCCGATGCCTTCAACATCTTGCTGCAGATCCTCGAGGACGGTCGCCTCACGGATGCCAAGGGACGCACGGTGGACTTCAAGAACACCATCGTCATCCTGACCTCCAACATCGGCGCCCGCGCCCTCGAGAAGGGGCAGTCGCTCGGCTTCCAGTCGGGCGGTGACGAGAACCGTTACCGCAAGATGAAGGACGTCGTGATGGACGAGCTGAAGCAGGCCTTCCGTCCCGAGTTCCTCAACCGCATCGACGAGATCATCGTCTTCCACCCGCTGACCAAGGAAGAGATCCGCGAGATCACCGACGTCATGATGAAGGAAGTCTATCAGCGCATGCGCGAGAACGAATTCGAGCTGCTGGTCACCGACAAGCTCAAGGACAAGCTCGGCGAGGACGGCTACTCGCCCTCGTACGGCGCGCGTCCGCTGCGCCGGTCCATCCAGCGCCTCATCGAGGATCCCCTCGCCGAGGCCCTGCTGTCGGGCACCATTCCCAAGTCGGGCCGGGTCGTCGCCGACCTCAACGACGAAGGGGAAGTCTTCTTCACCCACGAAGAAGTCAAGGCTCCCGTCGGTTCCGAGGCCTAGTCCCCGATTCCGAGACGCCCCCGCCCATGGGTGGGGGCGTTCTCGTTGCCCCTTGTTTCAGAGGATGCCGATGCCCAATTCTCCCCGACCCAAGCCCGAGCCCTCGATCCCGCCGGACGGTGAGCAGGGCTGGATCGATTTCTATCGTCTCGTGGAGCAATCCCCCGAGGGGGTTGGCGTTCACGACGGGCAAGTCGTCCTTTACATCAACCCCACGGGCGCGAGGCTCATCGGAGCCCGAGAGCCGTCCGAGATCATCGGCCGTCCCTTGATGGACTTCGTGCATCCGGACTCCGTCGAGGTGGCCAAGGAGCGCATGCGCTTGATGCTCGCGGGGGACCATGCGGTACCGCCCCTCTTGGAGCGGTTTCTGCGGCTGGACGGGACGGCCATCGATGTGGAGGTCGTCGCGGCCTCGACCATCTTTCGCGGCAAGCCCGCGGTTCAGCTCTTCTTTCGCGATTACACCGAGCGCCGCAGGGCTGCCGACGAGCTCCAGATGGCCTACGAGCGCCTCAAGGAGCTCGATCGCCTGAAGCAGGACTTCCTCAACTCGGTATCCCACGAGTTGCGCACGCCCCTGACCTCCATCCGGGGCTATTCCGAGTTCCTCCAGGACGAAGTCGGCGGTCCGCTCAGCGCTGAGCATCATGCCTTCGTCGCGCGGATCGCCGAGGGCACCGAGCGCCTTGAGCGCCTGGTGGACGATCTCTTGGACTTCGCGCGCCTGGAAGCCGGCGCCTTCAAGCTGGCCATTCGCGAGGCCAGCCTCAAGGACAAGGTGAACGAGATTGCCGCGAGCCTTCAACCGCAGGCACGAGGCCGCCAGGTCTCGCTGAGCGTCGACCTGCCCGAGGATCCCATCCACATCCCCATGGATCCGGATCGCATCGGCCAGGTGCTGCTCAACCTCATCGGGAACGCCATCAAGTTCACGCCCGAGGGAGGGCGGCTAGGCATTCGCGTCACGGAGGAGGCCGAGGCCGTCCGCGTCGAGGTCTGGGACACGGGCATCGGCATCTCAACGGGGGATCAAGCGCGGCTCTTCGAACGCTTCTTCCAGGTCCACTCCAGCCTCACGCGCGAGCAGGGAGGCACGGGACTCGGGCTTCCCATCTCCAAGAGTCTGGTGGAAGCGCATGGCGGCCGGATCGGAGTGGATAGCGACTTCGGTCTGGGAGCGACCTTCTGGTTCACGCTTCCGCGGGAGTACTGACGGGGCGCTGCCTCACGGTCTCGAATAAGCAGACGGCCGTGGCGATCGCCGCATTCAGGCTCTCCGCATGCCCCGGCATGGGGATGCGAATCTGCTCGGTGGTATGGGCAAAGGCCGCTTCCGAGAGTCCTTGGGCTTCGTTTCCGATTAGCCAGACCAAAGGGCCTTTGAGGTCCAGATCGTAAAGGGAGCGTTCGGCGCCCAGGCTCGTCGCGATGACCTGCGCTCCGGCGCCGGCGAGCGCGTCGAGGGCCGGGTAGAGGTCGGCGACGGCAATCACGGGCAGGTGGAACAAGGAGCCCATGGTGCTGCGGACGACCTTGGGCGAGTACGGGTCGACCGTGCCCTTGCCTACGAGGATGGCCGTGGCGCCTGCTGCGTCCGCCGTCCGGATGATGGTCCCGAGGTTTCCGGGGTCTTGAAGGGCGTCCAGGGCCACGATCAAGGAATCCGAGGCCAGCGGGGGGATTTCCGGGTTGGGCGGGATGGCGGCGATCGCCACCACGCCCTCAGCGGTCTCGGTCGTGGTCAACTGCCCGAAGATGCTTTCCGAGACGAGCGTGACGGGGGCGTTCCAGTCCGTGCCGTGGCGTTCGGCCCAGTCGGGCGTGGCGAAGACCTCCACGAGGGGCCAGCGCCAGAGGCGGGCCTCTTCGAGAAGCGTGGTGGTTTCCAGCAGAAAGCGCCCCTGCTTCTGACGTTCCTTGCGGGCGTGCAGGGCGCGGAGCTGCTTGATCTTGGGGTTCTGGAGGCTGGAGAGGATCACGACTCGGAGGGTTCGGGGACGAGGAACTTGACCATCCGGACCTCGTTCTTGATGCCCGGTTGGATATGGTAATCGACCTCGTCCATCAGCGAGCGCATGAGGTAGATGCCGAGGCCGCCCACTCGGTACTGGGCGAGGTACTCGCTCATGTCGGGAGGCTGTATCACGCTCGGGTCGAAGGTTTCCCCGTGGTCGGTGATGATCACGGTGAACTTGCCGAATTCCAGCTTGAGACAGAGGTGGAGCTGCTGGCACTTGGGAGTGCCGGCGGCCTCGGGTGGGTACGCGTGTTCGATGACGTTGGCGCAGGCCTCGTCGACGGCCAGCTCGATCTTGTCGAGTTCCTCGGGGCCGAAGCCCATGCCTTCGGCTTTTTCACGAACGAAGGCGCGGATCCGTGCCAGGTTGGCCGTATCGTTGGTGAAACTCGCCTGATACTGGCACGATTCTTCCATGGCTAAGCCTCTTGGAAGGCGGCCACGGCGTCTTGGCGGTTGTCGAAGATCTCGAAGAGTTTGCTGAACCCCAGGAGGTCGAAGACCTTGTAGACCTTGGAGGGCAGGTTGACCAGCTTCATGTCGCCCTGGTTCTCCCGGAAGGTGCTGATGGCGCCCATCAGGACTCCGAGACCGGCCGACGAGATGTATTCCATCTGCTGGAAGTCCAGGACGACCTTGTAGCGGCCGCCGACGATCATCTCCTGGAGGACCTTCTCGAGCTCAGGGGCGGTATGGGCGTCGATATAGCCCTCCACCCGGATGAACGTGATGTTTCCCTCGGTTTCGACGCTTTGCTTGAACGTTTTCAACGAACGGTACCTCTTACTCTCTTCTGCTTCTGTTTACCCGCTTGGCGAATCGGTCTAACGATCGCGGTTCAGGGGAAACGTGATGGTGAAGGTGGTACCGACGTTGAGTTCGGAGTCGACATCGATGGTGCCGCCGTGGGCCACGATGATGTCCTTGACGATCGAGAGGCCGAGGCCGACGCCGCCGGTGACCCGGGAGCGGGACTTGTCGACGCGGTAGAAGCGGTCGAAGATCCGGGGGCGGTCGATCTCGGGGATGCCGATGCCGGAGTCGACGACCTTGATGACGAGGGCGTTCTGGGTCGCGTCGTGAGCGATGTCCAGGCTGACCTTGCCGGAGGCGGGGGTGAACTTGATGGCGTTGTCGACCAGGTTGATCAGGACCTGCTGGATGCGGTCGCGGTCGCCGTTGTAGACCGGCAGCTCATCGGGGCAGTTGAGGACCAGGTTGACGTTGTTGAGCTGGGCATGGGGTTCGAGGGTCTGGATGACTTCCTGGGCCAGCTCGGGAAAGGTGAAGTTCGCCATGTGAAGCGTGGGGCGGCCGTGAAGGTTGGCAACCACCAGCAACTCGTTGACGAGGCGGGTGAGGCGATCGGCCTCGCGCTGGATGTTGGAGAGGAACTTGGCGCGCATCTTCTCGTTGCCCATGGCGCCGAGCTGGAGGGATTCGGCGGCCATGCGAATCGAGGTCAGGGGGGTGCGCAGCTCGTGCGAGACGTTGGCTACGAAGTCCTGCTGCATGTTGGCGAGGCGGTGCACGGCGGTCCAGTTATGGACGGCGAGGACGACGACGTCTCCCATGACGGCGGCGTTGATGCCGATCACCTGACCGGGCCACCAATCGGGGATGAGCTCGACGTCGGCTTCGGGGCGGCGGGCGAGGGAGGCGAGCATCTCGCGCACGGTGCCGTCCGCCAGCAGTTGCGCGAGGCGGCGGGGACCGGCTTCTTCGGGCCGTTCGTCGAGGTCGGTGAGGACGCGGTAGAGTTCCTGGTTATGGGACTCGACGTGGCCGTCGCGCAAGATGGCCAAGCCCGCGGAGCGATTGGGAAGCAGGGAGACTTCCTCGTCCTTTCGGGATTGGGTGGCGGGGTTGACGGCGTGGCTCATGCTTCCTCCTCAAGTGCCGGGATGGGGTTTCCCTGGGGGCGTGTTTTTAGTCGGCGGGGGCACCGGCCACGGCGAGGGCGATCGCCGCGGAGCCGCGGGCGGCCCGCAAAAGCTTGTCCACGCTGACCCGGTCATACGGGGTATGCGAGTAGTTTTCTTCACCGGGCGCGTAGCCGATGGTCGGAATGCCCAGCACGCCTGCGGTATAGCCGCCTTCGGTGGAGAAGTGCCACTTGTCGAAGCGCGGGGTTTCGCCCAGGCCTTCGAGGGCCGAGACGGCCTTCTGGACCCAGGGATTGGATTCCGGGGTCACGAAGGGAGCCAGGAGCTTGGGGACCTCGCGCGTGACGCCCGTGTAGGCGGTCTCGGCCACGATGCGGATCGCGGCCTCGCCGCGGAACTCACGGTCCTCTTGACCCGTGCGGATCAAAATGGCCTGTACCTGGCCCAGGATGGTTTCGAGGGATTCGTTGGGCAGGAAGCGGCGGTCGATCGCGGCGATGCAGCGGTCGGGGATGATCGAGTAGCGTCCCGGCGTGCTGGAAAGGCGAGTCAAGGCGATGGTGCTCTTGCCGAGGAAGGGGTGGCTGGGGAGCATGGTGCTCAATTCCTGGATGCCTTCCACGACGGGGATCATCTTGTAGACGGCGTTTTGTCCGAGCCAAGGCGTCGAGGCATGGGCCGTGCGGCCGACGGTGGTGACTTCGAGCTCCAAGCGGCCGCGCTGGCCCAGGTAGAGGTTGAGGCCGGTGGGATCGCCCATGACGACCAGCTGCGGGCGGATGGCGCGGGCGGGGAGGGTTTTCTCGAAGAGGTGCGAGATGCCGAAGCCTTCGGCGCGTTCGGCCATGACGACGCAGGCGAGGACGACGTCACCCGCGAGCGGCTGCTCGGAGGCCTTGAGGCTGGCGAGGCCGAAGGCGAAGGAGGCGATCGAGGCCTTGGCGTCGGAGGCCCCCAATCCGCTCAGCGTGTCGCCGTCGAGGTGCGCGTCGAGGGGATCGCGCTCCCAGAGCTCGAGGTCGCCGGGCTCGGGCGTGTCCATGTGGGCGCAGAAGAGGATGGCAGGGCCGTCGGCGCGCCCCTTGAGGATCGCGACGACGTTTCCGACCTCGTCGGTGAAGACGTCGTCGAAGCCCAGGTCGCGGAAGCGCGTGGCGATGAGGGTGGCGACGGCGGATTCGTCTCCGGAAGGGCTGGGGGTGCCGATGAGCTCCTGCGCAAAGGCGATCAGCGCGTCACGTTGGGGCGAAAGGGCGTCGTCCACGTCTGGCGCTGGGGCGTCAGAGAGTCGATTGGTCGAGCCTTGCGGCCCGTGGAGCGGACTCACGCGGGGCACCTCCTGCTGGGGCGGTTGGTTGGATCGCCCCGAGTATACCACAAACGGCCCTTAGAGCGGCAAGAAGGCTAGCGTCGCTTGACAGGGTCGGGGCGGGCGAGCTATGATGACGACTCGGTCCTGCGATTTGCGGGATCCACAAATTGGAGTTGGCGAAAGCAGAAGCGACCCTTCTCACCCGGCGGCAAGGCTAGCCGGGTAGCCAGAACGAATCGATTCGCTCTGGAGGTAGGTGTCGCGAGGCACCTGCCTTTTTGGTTTGGGCCCTGCTTTTTTTGAACAGGAGGAACGGCCATTCTTAGAGAGAGAGACATGACCCTGATCAACGAGCGCATCCGCGCCCGCGAGGTTCGTACGATCGATGACGAGGGGAACCAGCTCGGGATCCTTCCTACCCGCGAAGCAATGCGCATCGCCCAAGAGAAGGGCCTCGATCTCGTGATGGTCGCCGCGGACGCCCAACCGCCGGTCTGCAAGATCATGGACTACGGGCGCCACAAGTTCGAAACCGAGAAGAAGGCCAAAGAGGCTCGCAAGCGCCAGCACACGGTGAGCCTCAAGGAAGTCACGGTCTCTTATAAGATCGGTCAGCACGACTACGATGTGCGCCTGCGTTCGATTCAGAAGTTCATCACCGAAGGCGATAAGGTCAAGGTGACGGTTCGGTTCCGCGGACGTGAAATGCAGCATCAGGAGCTCGGCACGGCCTTGCTGAACCGCTTCGCCGAAGGGGTCAAGGAGATTGCCCTCGTCGAGCGTGAGCCCAAGCAAGAGGGCCGAACCCTGTTCATGATCCTCGCACCCAGGAAGAAGGAGAAGTAATCCCCATGCCCAAGATGAAGACCCACCGCGCGTCGGCCAAGCGCTACCGCGTGACCGGCTCGGGCAAGTTGGTGCGCCGCAAGGCCTTCAAGAAGCACCTGCTTGAGAACAAGAGCTCGAAGCGTCTGCGCCAGATCAGCGGTACGGAAGTGGTCCACGAAGCGGATGAGAAGCGCGTCAAGCTCGCGCTCCCCTATCCTCAGTACTTGCGGTAACGAAGGAGTTTATTCATGCCTCGCGTCAAACGCGGTAACGTCAACCGCAACAAGCATAAAAAGGTTTTCAAGCTCGTCCGCGGCCATCGCGGCAGCCTCCACAAGATCTTCCGGGCAGCCAACCAGTCGATGATGAAGGCGCTCCGGTACATGTACCGGCACCGCCGCGAGCGGAAGCGCGACTTCCGCCGCCTGTGGATCCAGCGCATCAACGCCGCTGCCCGCATGAACGGCATCTCCTACTCGCAGCTCATCAACGGCCTCAAGAAGGCCGAGGTGCAGATCAACCGCAAGATCCTCGCCGACCTCGCGGTCAACGACTACCCCGCCTTCGAGCGCCTGGCCACCGTCGCCAAGGAAAAGCTCTCGGCCTAGTGGTCTTCAGGCAAGCGCGGTCCCTTCCGGGGCCGCGCTTTCCCTTTGGCCCCTCGCCTTCCCAAGAAAAATCCCAAGGAGTCTTCTCATGAAGGTCATCGACACCGGCATCCCGGACCTCATCGTCGTCGAGCCCAAGGTCTTCGGCGACGCGCGCGGGTTCTTCCTCGAAACCTACGCCGAGAACCGCTATCGTGAAGCCGGCATCGCCGAACGCTTCGTCCAGGCCAACCACTCGCGCTCGCGCCGTGGCGTCCTGCGCGGCCTCCACTACCAGCTCGTCCAGCCCCAAGGCAAACTCGTCTCGGTCGCGCGCGGAGCGGTCTATGACGTCGCCGTCGACATCCGGCGCGGCTCCCCCACGTTCGGCAAGCATTACGGCCTCGTGCTCGACGACCAGACCCATCGCCAGATGTACGTGCCGCCCGGCTTCGCTCACGGCTTCGTCGTCCTTTCCGAGGAATGCGACTTCCTCTACCAGGTCACCGACTACTACCACCCGGCGTCCGAACAAGGCATCGCCTGGAATGACCCCGACCTCGGCATCGACTGGCCTATCGCGGACGTCCTGCTTTCCGAGAAGGACAAGGTTCACCCCCGCCTCGCCGACCAAGACCCCGAGAAGCTGCCGCTTTACCCCGGCGAACGGGTGTTGTCTTAATTCGTCTTACGGTAAGGCTTAACCGGGGCTTAAGAATATTTGCTTTGGAAAACCCGATAACCCTCCCAGTTCGTAGGACGCGACGACGTGCAGGGAGGGAGAACGTGAAGGCGATTTGGACCTTGGCAATGGTGGTAGTCCTGGCAGGCTGTGGCACGGCCCCGCAGATGGTTTCCGGCTCCTCGGAGACGGCGCAGGCGAACGGGCTCTTCGGCTCCTTCAAGGAGAGCCGGTACACCCAGGTGGCGACCGTCGACCAACTCGGCCGCCTCCAGAACGACGAGGCCACCAACAAGCAAAACGCCGGAAAGCGCTTCCAAATCTCCGGCTCGCTCGGCTACTCGATCGGCGACATGCAACTCGTGGACGCCAATGACGTCTACCTGAACCTGACCGCCGACGGCGCTTACGCCCAGATCCACCGCGAGCCCTTCGTCCTGCGCAGCCGCGCGGAAGCCTTCATCACAAAGGTCTTCGGCGACGTCAAGGGAACCACCACCGTTTACTTCACGGTGAAGACCGGCAACCTTCACGGCCGCATCCACGTGGACGCCATCAAGCGTCCCGACGGCAAGATCGTCACCCTTTAACCCGCTTCGCGGAAACCTATCAGCGAAGGCGCCCCCGGAATCCCGGGGGCGCCTTCGCTTGCAACGAGGTGAAGCTACTCGGTGAAGATGGCCTTGATCGGATCCACCGCTCCGTGACCGTAGCGAATGTCCTTGCCTGGCTTGCCCATGTCCTGGGCGGTCTCGGCCAAGTGATCGCGGATCTGGGCAGGCGTCCAGTCAGGGTGGCGCGCGATTATCTGGGCGACGACACCCGCCACGTAGGGAGCGGCCATCGAGGTGCCGGACATCTCGTCCACCTTGCCTTTCTTGACCGCGGAGACGATGTCCGTGCCCGGGGCGGCGAGGTCCACCGCGGGGCCGATGCTCGAGTTGGAGCTGAGCGAGTGGCCGTCTTCGGGGGTGGTGGTATCGAGGTTGGAGACGGCGATGACCGTCGGGTGGGTTGCCGGGAAGTTGACGTTGTCCTTGTCCTTCGAGCCGTTACGGTTGTTGCCCGCAGCGACCACGACCACGACGCCCTGTGCCTCGGCGTAGTCCAGGGCTTCCTCGAGGGCCTTGATCCCCTTCTTGTGGAGGCCGCCCAGGATCAGGTTGTTCGTCTGGGTGCCCATGCTGAGGTTGATGACTTTGGCGCCGTTATCGACCGCGTGACGAACGGAGTCGGCGACGCGAGAGAACATCTTGGGGTTGTAGATGGTCGACGTGCCGAACTCGATCGGCAAGATCGTGGCCCCCTGCGCGACGCCATGGACGCCTTTTTCGGGCAGGGAGCCCGCGACGATGCCCGCCACGTGCGTGCCGTGGCTGAAGAACTCGCCGACCTCGTTCTTCTTGGTCTTGGCGTTGTAACCCGGCAAGATCTCGCTCTTGCTGAAAGCCGGGTGGTCCACGTCCAGGCCCGAGTCGATCACGGCCACCGTGACCTTGCTCAGGTCGACCTCGGTGAGGCCATCATCGGTATGCAGGACCTCGGCCGTCTTGCCGTCCACCTTGAGCGTGTCGCCCTTGCTGATCGTCTCGTCCGGGGAACCTCCCGGCATTGACCATGGGCTTCAGGCAGAGGGCGACGACTCGACGGGCATGCCTTCCGAACGGCAAGCAAGCCTTTGAGGTCTTATACCCAGGTCATGGGCGAGTCGGCGATCAGTACCCCGCTCGCTGGAAGAGGTAACGGGCCAGCATCAAGGCTTCGCCGCCCTGGGTGACCATGCCGGACTCGGCATGGACGAGCATCACGGGCTCGCCTTCGGTCTGGGAGGGCATATCGGCGAAGACCCACATGGGGCCGTAAGTCTTGATGTCCAGGAGGACGGCGGCGCCGTACTTGTTGGGGACGTAGCCGATGCGCTTGGCGACCGCGTGGGCGTCTCTCACTCCGAACGCATGGCGATCGCGCGCCTCGTTCAGGATCAAGGTGGCCTGGTCGAAGCCGTCGGCGGGCTCCTCGTAAGACTTGGCGAAGAGGGTCGAGAGGGTGAACTCGACCTTGAATGCCATGCCCTTGGAGGGCGAGTAGTAGGCATGGCGCGTGACGCTCAGCGCCGGGATCTTCCAGTACGCCCAGATCACGTAGAGTTGTTGCGCATCGGCGGCCCATTCCTTGGCCAGGCGATCCGCCTTGTCCTGGGAGCTGCTTGGCAAGACCTGGGTCTGGTAAGCGGGCGAATCGAGCTGTCGCGCCATGGCCGGAAGATCGGTGATGAGCCCGCCTCTTTGGGCGATCGCCTGCGCGTGCACGAGCAAAGTCGACTCCGCCTCGGGCAGCGCCGTCGGCTTTTGCACGGGCGCTCGCGAACCCTCGGCTCGGACCGGCTGCTCCCAGGCCGGAAGAGGCGGCTGGGACTGGAACGGCGTGACGAGAGGAGCGATGCTCGAACGGTTGCAGCCGCTCAGTCCCAAAGCGGCGGCGAGAAGCACGCCAGGCAGCAGCCTGTGCAGCCGGAGACCGGGGCGCGAGGCGTCATTGGGGCCAGTCGAGTCGAGGCGCATGGGACGTTCCTCCTCAGGATCCTGCATGGCTTAGCTTAAACCAGTCTTAACCTAAGGATAACAGTCTGCCCTTCGCATGTCAAACCCCGGGACCGCGAACGGCCCCGGGGTTTCTTGCGTATGGAAACGGGGAGTGTTACCAGAAGCGGACCGTGTTTCGCCAGCCCTTGCCGGGATGCTCTTTGGTCGCGGCGACCGCCTTGTAGGCGTTGACGCGGCCCTCGCCGAAGTAGGCGTCGAAGCCGGCGGCTCCCAGGTCGTCCGCGGTCTCGAAGAGGGTTTGGACGACTTTCCGGGGTTGGGCGCGGAAGTGACCGCGCTTGGAGATAACCAGGGCGGCGGCGCCGGCGACGTGAGGCGCGGCCATCGAGGTGCCGGCCAGCGCGAAGTACGGGGCGGCCTGGGTGGGCATGCCTTCGATCGTCTGCGGGACGGCCTTGGTGCTCCAGGTGCTGTAGATGAAGCCCGCGGGGCTCATCTGGCCGTTCTTGATGATCACGCCGCCGCCAGGTGCCGAGAGATCGACCAGACGCTTGCCGTAGTTGCTGAAGAAGCTGGCGAACGAGTCGTAGTCGGTGCCCGTCGAGGGGCCGGTGGCGGAGACGCCGATGTTGTGGTCGAGCATCGCCGGCAGCCGGAAGTCGGTCGTGTTGTCGTAGTTCGTGCGGTTGTTGCCGACCGAGCTGACGACGACGGCACCGCGGTTGAAGGCGAACTTGACGGCGCGTCCCATGGTCCGCTTCAGCTCTTCGCCGCGGGGATCGCCCACCTGGAAGCCGCCGCCGAGGCTCATGTTGATGACGTCGGCTCCCATGGTCGAGGCGTAGTAGATGCCCTTGATGACGGTGTCGAAGTTGGAGACGGATTTGTAGTTGTTGACCTTGATGGCCATGATCTTGGCGTGGGGGGCAACGCCGGTGACGCCCGTGCCGTCGGCCTTGGCGGCAATGATGCCGGCCACGTGGCTGCCATGGCCGTTCAGGTCCATGACGTCGTTGACGTCGCCGTTGGGACCGTCGCCCTTGATGAACGACGTCGATCGGAAGTCGATCTGGCCGGCGAACTCGGGGTTGGTGTAATCGATACCCGAGTCGAGGACGGCGACCGTGACTCCGCGGCCCGTGGCGCCGTTGGCCCAGGCCTCGGGGGCCTGGATCGTCTTGAGGCCCCACTGCTGGGCTCCGTAGGGAATCTCGCCGCCCACCTGGGCTTCGAGCTCGCCGTCCACCGGGGCGGCGAAGACGAGGTCGGTCTCGCCCCAGTTGACTTCGTAATCGACCACGACCTTCTCGACTCCGGGAATTTTGCCAGCAAGCTTGACGAAGTTGGGATGCGACGAGTGGACGGTGGCGAGGCCGGCGCCGTCGTAGAGCGAGGCGATCGTACCGCCCGCCTTCTTGATTTCCTTCTCGAAGTTCTTGGGGATGTCGTCACCCGTGAACTCGACGAGGTACTGCGTGTCGTTGCCGACCTTGGCCACGCGAAACTCGGTGGTGGTTTTCGCGGCCAACGGGGCGATGGTGCTCGGAGCCGTGGTGGCGGGAGCGATGGTGTTCGAGGGCGCCAATTGGCAGCCGGCCAGTAGCGTGAGGCCCAGGGTAAAGGCGATAGGGCGCGAGACGTGGCGACTTAGGTTCATGGACGCTCTCCTCGGATAGGTCGTGAAGAAGGGCTGATGCCCCCATCACGGCAGGCTCACCCACGGTACTATACCTCAGTGAAAGCGCCTGGAAACCGCATAAACAGAGGATTGACGAAGTTTTAACGGAACGCTTGGTCGCTGCAACAATGGAGTAATATATGCCTCACGTGAGGCCGGCACTCCGCAGCAGTAAATGGGCGAGCTTCCATGTCAGCCAGCCGGCGATCGCCACGGTGTACGCCCCGCCCAGCAGACCGTACCAGAGAAAGATGCGCCGCTCGCGGGCTTCCCCCGTGAAGGGGCGTCCCTTGGCGAGGCCATCGAGCATGGCGAAGGCGCGCGAGCGGAGGTTGGGAATCTCCAGCCAGTCGGAGAGCATGTAGTAGCCGTCCAGCTTCAGCAGGGGGTTGAGGTTGGCGAGCGTCGAGACCGCGGTGATGGCCACGATTTGAGCAAGTACCAGCTCCACGGCATCGGGAAGCGTCAGCCAAACCCAGGCGAGTCCCGCCACGGAGGCGAGCATGAGCTGGAAGTAGATGCCGGCCGCGCTCACGACCAGGCGCTTCCATTTCTCGGAGAAGCGGTGGGCGTCGCTGACGTCGCAAAACGCCATGGGGATGAAGAGGTAGAGCATGACTCCCATGCGCTGGACGTTTCCGCCGAAGGCCCGACAGGCCATCGCATGGCCGTACTCGTGAACGGTGGAGCAGAGCAAGTAAGCCATGAGGAAGCCACCAAGGCCACCGACCCAGCGATGATCGAGGTTACCCAGGATTAGCGTGCCGAGCGTTCCCGCATGCATGGAAAGAAAAGCCAGGGCCAGGCCGATCAGGGAGGCGGCGAGCGTGAAGCCGGAGCGCCCGTAGAAGAAGCGCCCCAAGGCTTCGGTCTTGTCGAGCAGGCGGCTCGGGTCATGGAACGGCACGCGAATTTGCAGCCAGCGCGCCCAACCGCTCTTTCGAGGCTGGGGGCTCGAGGCAAGCTCGGCCGGCGGAGGACCTGACGAGCCGGCAGGGTCGCGCGCGGGATCCATGGAAAGGACTCCCAGCATCCAGAGACGGGTGGTCAGGGCGAGAAGTTGCTCCGGCCAGACGAGCTGGCCTTTTTCTTCCCAGAAGCGCTTGGCGATCGCCCCGAAGGAGGATTCGCTGACGAGGCCTTCGGCGAGCCGGTACTCCTCGTGGCTGACCTGGACGTGGCGATCGCCCACCGAGAGCACGATCGCTTGCCGGTGCGTCTCGTCGACTTCCGTGACGCTGAGCCCGTCCTTCCAGCGAAACCGTCCGAGGTGTTGCCATAACGGGGAAGAGAGCACGGCCTGGACGTCGAGCGCCTTGGCAATCTGCTCGGTCGTGCATGTTCCATGAGTGACGAGAATCTCCCCGAGCAGGCGCGGCTCCGTCCGCTGGGAGTCGAGCGCACGGTCCACCGCCTCTTGCGACGCCATGCCGAGATCCACGAGAATCTCCCCAAGGCGTTTGGGCTTCGGCTCGAAGCGCAGCAACTCGGCGACGAGTTCGGGGGGAGCCTCTCCATGCTCCCCAGTTTCGGAGGGAGCGGAAGGGGGCTCGGGGAACGTCGGAGAAGAATTTTCCATGTGGAAGGCGTCGATCCTGCAAATGGGGAGTACTTGCCCAACATACCCTTCGGAGGGCCGCTCTACCCGGATCCTAAGCCATTATTGAGGGATCGTGAAGATTGCGCGATTGTTGCATCATATTTAAACAACCGTAGGATGTCCTTCAAATGTTGATTATTGCTAGCTTTTAGCGGTTTAGAGCGCTGTGAAGAGGGTAAGAAAGGAGTGACGGATGATACACGAACCCTCAACGCTGGAAGGAGATTGCGGTATGAACAACAAGATGGTCATCGACTTCGTGAACCGCCTCGCCGTGGACGGGTCTCTTCGCGAGAAGCTGGAAACCGACTTCGAAGGAACGCTCGCGGAGAACGCGGTCGCCGTGACTCCTCGCGAGCTGGCTTCGCTGAAGGCGAGCTGGCGCTTCATCAAGGACGTGAATCCGATGGAGCTCGAAGCCCGATTCGTCGCCGACGGCGGCGGTGAGTGCTAGACCCGCTGGTTTACTGCATCGGGGGGCAGGCGTCAGCCCGCCCCCTTTTTCTATTGCTAGGACGGAGGCCCTCATGCAGCTCGCCCCAGAAGCCCGCACCGACGTCTTTCATCTTCAGCTCTCGGTCACGAACGCGTGCAACTTGCAGTGTGTCCATTGCTATCGCGACGAGTCCAAGGCGTTTCGCGACGAACTTTCCGTCGAGGAGATGATCGCGCTCTTCGAGCAGTTCAAGGCCTTCGTGGACCGTCGAGGCATGGAAGGGCTGATCACGTTCGGAGGCGGAGAACCCTTGCTGCGCCGGGACCTGGGCTTGCTTTCACGAGTCGCTCACTCCATGGGCCTGGCGGTCCGGATCATCAGTAACGGCGTGCTCTCGGCCCGACAGGCCGAGTACCTCGCGGAATGGGGCATTCGTCTGGTTCAGGTCAGTCTCGACGGAGCGACCGCCGAGGTGCACGATCGCGTGCGCGGCGCGGGCATGTTCGAGAAGGCGTTGGAGGGCTGCCGCAACTTGCTGGCCGCCGGCGTTCACGTCAATCACAAGGTCACCTTGATGAAGGGCTTCAACGATCATCAGATCCCCGAGTTCTTCGCCCTGGCCAACCGTGAGCGGATCCCCCTCTTGTCGTTCGCGCACTTGATTCCGATCGGGTCGGGCTCGAACTTGCTCACGCTTTCGGCCGAGGAGCACTTGCAGATCTTCGAGACGATCGCCGCCGAGGGGGCCCGCTCGGAGTTCACGCGCTTCGAGTTCCGTGAATCCGGCTACGACCGCTCCATGGCCTGGGGACGCAAGCGCGACCATGTCACCGGTGAAGGCCGCTGGCACCTGGCCATCGACGCCGACGGGACGATCTTCACGAGCCGCCGCATGGGCATGAAGATCGGCAACATCCGTCAGACCACGCTCGAGGAGATCTGGGAGCACCCGGTCCTGGTCACGCTTCGTGACGGCAAGTACGAAGGCAAGTGTGGCAATTGCGAGCTCTTCTCGATCTGCGGCGGAGGCTCGCGGCCTGCGGCTTACGCGGCGACCGGCAGCCTTCTGGCCGAGGATCCCAACTGCTGGTACACGCCCCAAGGGGCGGCCCTGGTCACCGCATGAGCGCTCGGGTCCTGGGGATCGACCTCGGCAACGCCAAGGTCAAGTTCGTTTCGCTAGAAGACGGGCCAACGGGACCCGAGGCCATCTGGGGGGGAGGGGGAATCCCCTACTCCCCAAAGCTCATGCCCGATCGCCGGGCGGACTTCGAGACGGGGTTTCCGGCGGCGCTCGGGCGCTTCTTGATCGCGCATGCGCTTCTGCCCGAGGACTTCGACCGGATCGTGGTCTCGACCAGTCACTTCTTCTCGTATCCGTCCTTCGAGGACGCGCACGCGCATACCGTGGACATGCTCGAGAGGCTCTTTCCCGGTGCCGACGTGCGCCTTTTGGGATCCGAGGGCCGGCTCTACACGCTGAGCGAGGCACGTGAGTTGACCGGCGCTCAGGTGGTCCGCTTCGCGGCCACGAAGTTCTGGGGCTCGGCTTACCTCGCCTCCAAGCTCATCTCGCATGGCCTGTCGATCGATACCGGCACGACCTCCACGGACCTGATTCCGATCCTCGGGGGGCGTCCCGACCCTGAGGCAGCCCATGACCCCGACCGCTACAACCTCGACCGCCTCAAAACCCAGCGCTTCGTCTGGTACGGGATGACGGCGACGCCTCTTGATTACCTCGCCCATGAAGCGGAAGCCTCGGGCGAGGTCTGGCCCCTTTATCCCCGCGTGGCCAAGACGGACGTGCTCACGGCCATCCTGGGGCTCGCTCCGCGCGATCTGACCGAGGCCCATGCCTACGGAGGAGAGTTCCCGAGCGTCGAGGCGGCCCGCTTTCAGCTCGCGCAGGCCTGCGGCCTGGATCGTCGCTTGATTCCCGAGGAGACGCTCACGGAAATCGCCCGGGACCTCTATCGCCGGCTGGTGGATCGGATCGCATCGAGCGTGCGCAAGGTGGCAGGCCTATCCGGCCTGGGGCCCCTGGGTCAGGCCGAAGCGGCGGTCATGGGACTCGGTCGCGAGAGCGTGGCGAGGGATGCCTTGCTGCAGGCGGGATTCCGGGCGGAGCGCCTGGTCGACGTCGAGGCCGTCCTGGGCCATGAGCTCTCCAGCGTCTCCACGGCTTACGGGGCCGCCTTGAAGGGCCTCGAGGACCTGCTGGGCCGGCATCTGGAGCTACGTGGCGGAGCCGCGGTTTAGCGCGCTAATCAGACGCTCGTCTTGAGCGTGACCAGCGTGATGTCGTCGAAGGGGGGACCATCCCCAGTGAAGGCATGGATCTCGTCCAGCAGCCGGTCCTGAAGCTCGGTGGGAGATAGGTCGAGGTTCTGCGAGATGATCCGCTCCACGCGCTCTTCACCGAATTGTTCCCGCTCGGGGTTCATGGCGTCTTCGGCGCCGTCCGAGTAAAGCATCAGCGTATCGCCCGCGTTGAGGGTGATCCTCTGCTCTTCGTAAGCCATCTTGGCGAGCACTCCCAGGGAGACTCCCTTTGCCTCGAGCCGCCCCACCGTCCCGATGGGGAAGGGGTTGCCGGCGTTGGCGAAGCAGAGAGAGTTGTCGCGGGCGTCGTAGATGGCGTAGAAGGCCGTGACGAACATCTTGCTCGACGGACGGTTGAGGTAGATGAGCTCGTTGGCCTTGGCCAGGACCGAGGCGGCCGAGTCGTTGCCTCGCGCGATGGACCGGAAGATGACGAGGGTCATGGCCATCAAGAGGGCGGCCGGGACGCCCTTGCCCGAGACGTCGCCAATCAGGATCCCCAGCCGGTTCTCGTCGACCCGGATGACGTCGTAGAAGTCTCCGCCGACTTCCAGGGCGGGCCTGGAAAGGGCAGCCAGCTCGATGCCGGGAAGCGTGGGGATCTTGCCGGGCAAGAGGCCGGCTTGAACTTCGGCGGCAATTTCGAGTTCGCGCTTGAGGCGCTCCTGACCCGCCACCTGGCCGATGAGCTGGGTGTTCTTGAGCCAGACCGAGAGTTGCTGGGCCAGGTTGACCAGCAGGAGGCGATCCATCTCCTTGTAGTCGAGATCCGACTTGCGCGGGCCGATGAGCACGCAGCCGATGAGATCGTCCTTGTCGAGCAGCGGAAGCACCAGGGCGCGTTTGACCGCACCGAAGTCGCCGGGCTCCATGGTGATGCCCTTGCCGGATTTGCCCACCATGGCGAGGCGGGGATCGTTCACGGAGAGCGTGAGCTTGGTGCCGGGCTCAAGCCCGAGGGATTCCTTGAGGTGTAGGTCGTTCGTGCCGTCCTGGCGCAGCAGGATGGCGATCGACGCGGGATAAAGCGCGTGTTCGACTTGCTTGACGAAGGCGCAGAGGAGCTGGGTCGAGTCGAGGGTCTCACGGGCCTCGTCGCCGAACTCGGTGACGATCTTCTGGAAGTCGTAGCCCGTTCGGAAGAAGATGCGATCGACCAGGCTCTTGGTGCGGTCGCGCATGGGCGAGAAGGCCAGGGCGACGATCGCCGTCGCGATGATGTTCGCGATGTTGGATTGTTCGCCGATGAGCATGCGCACGCCGCCGATCATCAGGAAGTACAGGCCCAACAAAGCGGAGGTGACGATGGTGTAGGTAATCGTCCGCTTGACGATGACGTCGATGTTGAAGAGCTTGTGGCGGACGATGGTGTAGGCGATCGAGAGCGGGAAGAGGGTGAACGCCAGGTACGAGAGCTCGGAGCCCGGGAAGGAGATGCCCGCGAACATCGCGAGGTTGACGGCCACGGCGGGGCCGAAGCCGAAGAGGGCGCCCCAGAGGATCACGCGCGCCTGAGACCGCTCGAGCGGGGTGCTGCTCTTGCTGAAGTTGGCCCAGATGGCGCTCGCGGGGATGGCGGCGACCGCCAGCGACGGGTAGAGGGTGAGGACCAGGTAGGTCATCATGAACTTCTCGGGGACGAAGTACTGGGAGACCACGTAGATGGCGACCAAGGCTCCGACGACGTAGTTCAGCGGGCGAATCCAGGGCCAGCGCGCCAGCAACGGCGAGCGTCGGGGGACCAGGAGGGCCAGTTCGAGCGAGAAGGTTCCCACCAGCGCGAAGGCGACGGTATGGGGGAAGAGCGCGAACCAGTAGGTCGACGTCGAGTCGAAGTGGCTGATCGAGAAGGCCGCGAAGACCATGCAGAAGAGCAGGTGGGCGCGCGCCGCCGCATCCCCCGGCTTGACGATCGAGACGAACGCTCCCAGCAGGAAGTGAAGGAAGCCCATGAGCCACAAGGAGCCCCAGACGCCGATCAGATCCCAGACGCCGAACTTCTGTGTCGGAATCTCCATCTTGACGATCTTGGGCTCGCCGGCGAGGCCCGAGCGCTCGAATTCGTAGGTGATCGGCGTCCCGACGGGCTTGGTGGCCACGTAACGGTAGAGCATCTCGCTGGAGCTGATCGGCACGCCGTTCATCGAGACGACATTGTCGGCGACCTGCACACCGGCCTGGATACCGCTCCAGCGCAGGGAGTATAGGGAGTCCGTGCTCTGGTTCTGGAGGACCATGAAGCCCGGGAACGTCCGGTTCATCCAGCCCGCTGCCAGCACCACGCAAATGGCGGAGTAGATCGCCATCACGGAGATGGTGATCCAGAAGACGGTCTTCTGTAGGTTGGTGGACAAGTCCCGGTCTCCTCGCTCAGGGGGCATGGCTCTGCGGCATTATACCCTCTGATGCGGCTTCACTACTGATTTTCTTTGAATGCGGAAGCGGAAAGCAAGGCGTCTAGCGCCATCGCCGTGGTGAGCTCACGGCTGGCATAGGGACTCATGCCGAGAGTAAGGTAGAAGGGTTCCGCGCTCCAGCCGCCGTCCTCTGCCTGCGTGGCGCCCAGGAAAGCCGTGGCGCGGGCGATCGCCTCTGCCGTGCCGGCCGGAGCCCACGGCCCGAGTTCGGCGAGCGCCGAGAGGCCGAAGGCGGTTTCGAGGGGCGAGGGGCGATCCCAGTCCTCGTTGAAGCCGGGATGCGACATGGCCGAGACCCGAAGGCTCCAGGAGCCGTCGGGGAGTTGCGCCTGGAGAAGGCCCAAGCCGGCTTGGCGGGACGCCTCGGCGAGCGTGGGGGCGAGGTCGGGGAATTGCGCGGCGATCGCCCGGAATGCCCGGATCACCGTCAAGGTCCCGTAGCTCCAGCCGTAGTACCACCAGCTCCGCCACCCCTCGGGCTGGCGCAAGCCAAGCAGCCAATCGGCGCTCTTGCGAAGCTCGCTCTCGAACGCCTGGGGCGCCACGAGGCAAAGGGCTTCCAGGAGGTTCGCGGTCGATTCCAGGTGCCGGGGATCGGGGCCTTCGACCCAGAGCTTGCCGATTGATTCGGCTTGCGAGAGGTCCTGGACCAGCCAGTTGCGGAAGCCTCCTTCGGCGTGGGCGTTGTGGCGCACGAGGGCCAGAGGCTCGGCGAGGATGGCGTCGAGGCCGGGCCAGTTCAGGAGGTGAAGCAGGCGCGTGGCGGTCGCGAAGTCATCGATGTCCGGTGGGATCTCGGGATAGAGGTTGAAGTAGCGCCAGCCGTCGACGTCGGCGAGGCTCGCGATCGTCTCGGCTTCTTGCATGGCCACGCCTCGCGCGTCCGGCCCCAGGTCGTGGCGGACGAGGACGGTGGTGATCAAGGAGATCGGGAAGATCGTGCCCATCAAGAGGGGAGTGCCGCGGAACTTCCCCTTGATGTCCCAGGCGTCCTTGAAGCCGCTCTCCGAGGCCCTCAACAGGAAGTCGAGGGCCTCGGCGGTTGGATTTGCCGTTGCCATGTCGGCTTAGTACTCCTCGGAGTACCGGCCGATCTGGCGGTACTTGCCGTAGCGGTTTTCCACGAGCTGGAAGCCGGGCACCTTGGTCAGTTCGTCGAGCTGAACGCCCAGCGCTTCCTTGAGGTTGCTCGCGGCCAGGACCGGGTCACGGTGGGCGCCGCCGACGGGCTCGGGAATGATGCCGTCGACCACGCCGAAGCCGAGGAGGTCCTCGCCGGTGAGCTTGAGGATCTGAGCGGCCTGAGGGGCCTTCGAGGCGTCCTTCCAGAGGATGGCCGCGCAGCCTTCGGGGCCGATGACGGCGTAGTAGGAGTGCTCGAACATCAGGACGCGGTCGGCGACGCCGATGCCGAGGGCTCCTCCCGAAGCGCCTTCACCGATGACGACCGAGACGATGGGCACCTCGAACTGGCTCATCTCGAGCATGTTCTGGGCGATCGCCCCACCTTGACCGCGCTCCTCGGCGTCGATACCGGGGTACGCTCCGGGGGTGTCGATCAGGGTGATGATCGGGAAGCCGAACTTGGCGGCGTGCTTCATCAGGCGCAGGGCCTTGCGGTAGCCCTCGGGATGGGCCATGCCGAAATTTCGTAGGATATTGTCCTTGGTGTCGCGGCCCTTCTGGTGGGCGATCACCATGACGGTCCGGCCGTTGAAGCGGGCGAGGCCGCCCACGATGGCGCGATCGTCGAAGCCCATGCGATCTCCGTGAAGCTCAGTGAACTCCTCGGTGATGGCCAGGATGTAGTCCAAGGCCGAGGGCCGCGCCGGGTGGCGGGCGATCTGGATGCGTTGGATGGGCGTGAGGTTCTCGTAGATGGCGCGACGGATGTTGAGGGCGCGATCTTCGAGCAGGCTGATCTCCTGGGTGAGGTCGCCTTCGGATTCGGTGGCGAGCTGCTTGAACTCCTCGATCTTCTCTTCGAGCTCCAGGATGGGGGCTTCGAAGTCGAGGGCGAAGCGGCGGGATTCCTTGATCTTCATGTTAGCCTCCGGTGACCCGCGCGGGGGCGGGGGCCGTGTGCATGGCGATGAGCTGGGAGAGCTTGTCGCGAAGCTTGGGACGCGGGACGATCATGTCGATCAGGCCGTGCTTCAGGAGGCTTTCGGCCGTCTGGAAGCCAGGCGGCGTCTTTTGACGGATGGTGGCCTCGATGACGCGCTTGCCGGCGAAGCCGATGATGGCGCCGGGTTCGGCGATGAGGATGTCTCCGAGGGTCGCGAAGGAGGCCGTGACGCCGCCGGTGGTCGGGTCGGTCAGGACCGTGATGTAGAGGTTGCCGGCCTTGCCGAAGCGCGCAAGTGCCGCGCTGGTCTTGGCCATCTGCATCAGCGAGAGCGTGCCTTCCTGCATGCGAGCACCGCCCGATGCGGCCACCACGATCAGGGGCTGGCGCGCTTCGAGGGCATGCTCGATGGTCCGGGTGAGCTTCTCGCCCACGACCGAGCCCATGGACCCACCCATGAAGAAGAAGTTCATGACGGCCAGCGAGACCGGTTGTCCGTCGATGGTCGCCGTGCCCGTGATCAGGGCATCCCCCGGCCCGCGGGTCGCGGTGGCCTCGCGGAGGCGCTGCGGGTAAGGCTTGCTGTCGACGAAGCCCAGGGGGTCCACCGAGAGCAACTCGACGTTGGTTTCCCGGAAGGAGCTGGGATCGACCAGCTGCGCAATCCGCTCGCGGGCTTCCACGCGGAAGTGATAGCCGCAGCGCGGACAGACGTTGAGGTTATGAATGAGCTCCTTGGTGTAAAGGGGCTCGTGGCAATCCGAACACTTGGTCCAGAGACCATCGGCGACTTCGCGCTTTTCGCGCTCGGTATCGACCAGGGTGGCCTTCTTGCGGGCGGCGAACCAATCCCGTAACGACATCTTATATCCTCTAGCTATTCGGCTCGTAAGTCAGCCCTGACGGGCGTTTCAAGGGCGCTTGCCATGTCTCGGGGACAGGGCATGGCGCCAAAGCATCATTATACGGTGGGGCTTAGGCCTTGTCTAACGAGATCACCGAGGCCGGAGCCATGCAAAACGCCTAGAACCCTTGTTTCCACGGGGGCGGCGACAAGCTTAATGAAGCCTTTAGTTCTGCTTTACCGAATTTCCCGGGTGGCTTCCGATAAGGGAGCTAACACCTTCTGGACGGCGCCGGGTCGAGGCGCCCCCGAAGCGACTCAGAAAGGGAAGATCAATGGCGATTCAGCAGTTCTCGCAGGCATACCGTCCCTCCGTCCTGGGCCTCTCGACGCCTCCCGCTTCGGGCAACGCGTCCGGCATCCCCGCGGAGTTCAAGGCGCTGCATGAGCTGCTCTACGATCGCAACAACGTTCCCGGTGGTAACTTCACGCCGCAGCCTCCGATTCACGTGCCCGAGGTCCAGTCGGTCCTCGCCGGCGGCATCGCCAAGCCCAAGGTCATCTCGATGCCCTCGCCGAACTACAACAATCGGCCCGCCGGCACCGACATCGACACGATCGTGCTGCATCACACGGCTTCGGGTGGTTCGGCCCAGAGCATCGGCAAGTTCTTCCAGAATCCCGCCGCCCAGGTGAGCGCGCATTACACGATCGGCAAGGACGGCGCCATCGTGCAGTCGGTTCCCGACTCCAAGCGCGCCTGGCATGCCGGCACCTCCAGCTTCAAGGGCAAGAGCGACGTCAACGACTTCTCGATCGGCATCGAGATCGTCA
>Ga0180215_1001746_pt1 | contig 23209 bp, 23 predicted proteins | sample eDN3rd37CBELigBY_FD_128871 | JGI IMG/M metagenome (GOLD analysis project Ga0180215, IMG submission 128871) | Enriched backyard soil microbial communities from Emeryville, California, USA - eDNA 3rd pass 37_C BE-Lig BY (version 2) (version 2) | ecosystem: Environmental > Terrestrial > Soil >...
ATGCTGATGAAGCCTTCCTTGTCCTGCGGGCCTCAGGCAAAAGACGATTCCTGTAAGAAGGTTCTTTTTTCTGAAAGGAAATGGTTTAGACCTGAGAGTCCCCAGGAGCCGAAACTAGACAAACTGAAATGTGGAGGCGACTGCCCAGGGACGACAAGCATAAGACGAGCCTTGCAAGAAGGTGTTCTTTCCTTCTGGAAAGGATTGGCTTATGTCTCGAGTCCCTAGGAGCCGCAACTAGACAAGCTTGTGACCTCGAGGGGGTAGGCGCTGGAGCTAGACAGGTCTCGAAGTACATAGATACAAATTCTAATAGCAGAACCCTTGATCAGCCCCTCAGTTACATAAACAGCATAAAAGCCGGTTCTTATAGAACCGGCTTTCATACATTAGTCTTCGTTTGTCATTTCTTCATATTGCTCAGCAGTCATCAAGCTCTCTACTTCGCTTAAATCTGAAGGCTCAACCACAACCATCCATGCTTTTTCGTATGGGGATTCGTTTACGAATTCAGGGTTGTCGTTAAGGTCTTCATTTACTTCAACCACTTTACCGCTTAATGGCGCATAAAGTTCAGAAACTGTTTTTACAGATTCTACGCTTCCGAATGGCTCGTTTGCACTTAGCTCATCGCCAACTTCAGGAAGCTCAACAAATACGATGTCACCAAGTTCTGATTGCGCGAAATGCGTAATCCCGATACGTACTTTCCCATCTTCTGTTTTTACCCACTCATGCTCTTCTGAATAACGTAATTCTTTTGGTGTGCTCATTATGTATCCCTCCAAATTAATATTTCAATTTATGATCAGTAAATCGATCTCATGGTTAAATATGGCTTAAAAGGCTAAAGTCCAGCGCTTAGGAAAGCCATGTCTTTTCATATTCCTCTTCTTTGAAGCCCACTGTTACCTTTTCTCCATCTGTCAGCAGCGGACGCTTAATCAGCATGCCGTCTGTTGCCAAAATATCGAGCAGTTCTTCTTCCGTAGAGGTCTTCACCTTGTCCTTCAGTCCGAGTTCCCGGTATTTTTGACCACTCGTATTAAAGAACTTTTTCAGTTCTAAACCGCTCTTTTTATAAAGCGTTTCAAGTTCGCTTCGAGAAGGCGGATTGTCTGTTATATGTATTTCTTCATAGGACAGATTATGTTCATCAAGCCATTTCTTGGCCTTTCGGCATGTCCCGCATTTAGGATACCAATAAAAAGTCAACGCCATTTTTTCACCACCCATTTTAGCAAATTCAGGCTTATCCAAAATTGCTGCCTTTTAATTGAATAGTAACATAAATGGATGACAAAGCATAACATTGATCTCCAAATTTATATTCGACAAATTTCTATATTATCCTTCTGGCAAAAAAAATTTTTTGAAGGGTTATTTTTGGCAAAAAATAAAGCTCCCTTCATGATGAAGAGAGCCTAAGATCAATTAAACTGTAAAACGTTCCGCGTCGATCAGTTTTTCTGATGCTTCACGCTTCTTTGCAATGACGTTGATTGGGGTGTGGCGGGTAAATTTGCGAAGTGCTGACATCATCATGCGCAGAGCATCGCCGTTTTCTACTGCCACAAGTGTTTCTTTTGCATCCTGCTCGATTTTGTTAAATGCTTCCTGGCAGAAGATTTGAGTGTAAAGAAGTTTTTGCTTGTTCTTTTCAAGCCCTGCCTTTTCAATAGCCTTTTCCGTACGGAGAACAACCGACTCCATTGCATAAGCATTTGATATAATATCCGCAATGTTTACGAGCACTTCCTGTTCTTTTTCAAGAGCTTTTCCGTACTTCTGTGCTGCTAAACCAGCTGCAAGCAAGCCGATTTTCTTTGCATTTTTCACCAGATATTTTTCCTGTGCAAGCGGCTCGTCACCAGGCTCTTCAGGCATCAACATCATAAGCTCTTCCTGCAGTGCCTGGGCTTTCTGGAATAATGGAAGCTCTCCTTTTAATGCTTTGCGGAGGTACGTGCCCGGCACCAATAGACGATTGATTTCGTTTGTTCCTTCGAAAATACGGTTAATGCGTGAATCACGGTAAGCTCTTTCAATCTCATATTCAGCCATGAAACCGTAGCCTCCGTGGATCTGAACACCTTCATCTACTACATAGTCGAGGACTTCCGTATTAAAGAATTTATTCATGGAGCATTCTATAGCATATTCAGCGATTGACTTCGCCACTTCTTTTCCATCTTTCACTTCTTCGTCCGAAAGCTTGCTCATACGGTCCTCGAATAAGCCTACAGTCCGGTATACTGCACTTTCAGCGGCATATATCTTAGAAGCCATTGTTCCCAGTTTCTCTTTTGTCAAATTAAACTGAGAGATTGGTGTCTTAAACTGCTGGCGCTGATTGGCATATTGAACAGCAAGTTCGAATGCCCGCTTCGCACCGCCGACTGCTCCAACACCTAACTTATAGCGGCCAATATTTAATATATTAAATGCAATCACATGTCCCTTGCCAAATTCACCAAGAAGGTTTTCCTTTGGCACCTGGGCATCTTCAAGAATTAACGTACGGGTAGAAGAGCTCTTAATTCCCATTTTCTTTTCTTCTGCTCCTACAGAAACACCCGGGAACTCCCTTTCAACGATAAATGCTGAGAAGTGTTCACCGTCAATTTTTGCGTATACTACGAATACATCTGCGAAGCCTGCATTCGTTATCCATTGCTTTTCCCCGTTTAATACATAGTGCGTACCTTCTGCATTCAGCTTGGCAGTCGTCTTTGCTCCAAGAGCATCAGAACCTGAGCTTGGCTCCGTCAATGCATAAGCAGCAAGTTTTTCGCCGGTAGCTAATGCAGGAAGGTATTTTTGCTTTTGCTCTTCATTTCCGAAAAGAACAATTGGAAGGGAACCAATTCCAACATGTGCACCATGCGAGATGGAAAAGCCGCCTGCACGCGCCATTTTCTCGGCTATAAGTGCAGAGCTAACTTTATCTAAAGCAAGTCCGCCGTATTCCTCTGGAACATCTGCGCCTAATAGTCCGAGGTCTCCAGCTTGCTTCAATAACTTTACCGAACGGTCAAATTCGTGGTTTTCCAGATGCTCAATTTGCGGAACAACTTCATTTACAACATAATCTTCAGTCGTCTTAGCAATCATAACCTGCTCATCTGTATAGTCTTCAGGCGTAAAAACCCGGTCATAGGAAACATCTTCGATTAAAAAGCTTCCGCCTTTGATAAGGTTTTCAGTTTGGTTTGACATTTTCTTATTTCCTCCATTCTGTTTTGCGGAGAAGCCTTTGGCTTCTCTCCAAATTCCTGCTCAATTTATAAAAGTTCAAATACTCCGGCTGCGCCCATTCCGCCACCGATGCACATTGTTACAACTCCAAATTGCTGATTGCGGCGCTTCATTTCATGAATTAGAGATAGAGTGAGCTTGGCACCGGAACAGCCCAGCGGGTGTCCAAGTGCAATGGCCCCTCCATTTACATTTACTTTCTCTTCATCTAAGTCCAGCTCACGGATAATTTGAATGGATTGGGACGCAAAAGCTTCATTCAATTCAAATAAACCGATATCAGAAAGCTCCAGCCCTGCAAGCTTTAATGCTTTAGGAATGGCCACAACTGGACCGACACCCATGATTTCAGGAGGAACACCGCCTACTGCAAAGCTTCTGAATTTAGCCATTGGCTTCAACCCAGAAGACTCCGCCTTTTCCCTGTCCATTACCATTACTGCTGCAGCTCCATCACTTGTCTGCGATGAATTCCCAGCTGTGACACTGCCGGTTACCGAGAATGCCGGACGCAGTTTTCTGAGTGTTTCAACTGTGGAATCTGAACGGACGCCTTCATCCTGGCGGAACTGGATTGTTTTTTCTTTAAGCTTATTGTCTTTTCCAACGGATCTAAACGTTACGTCTACTGGCACAATTTCTTCTTCAAATTTGCCATCCTGGATTGCCTGTGCAGCTCTCTGATGACTTCTGACCGCAAATGCATCCTGGTCTTCTCGTGTAATGCCATACTTCTTTGCAACTTCTTCAGCTGTATGTCCCATACCCATATAGTATTGGGGGGCTGTTTCGGCAAGTTTGGCATTCGGGCGGACTACATGCCCCATCATCGGCACAAGGCTCATAGATTCCGCTCCGCCTGCAATGATTGTATCAGCATGGCCAATCATGATTTTTTCAGCTGCATAAGCAATTGCCTGCAGGCCTGAAGAACAATAGCGATTAATGGTTATTCCCGGCACTTCATGTGAAAGTCCGGCAAGAGCTCCGATATTCCTTGCCATGTTCAGCCCCTGTTCGGCTTCAGGCATAGAACAGCCGATAATTAAATCATCGATGTTTCCTTCATAATTTCCTGCGCGCTTAAGGGTTTCCTTTACTACAAGTGCACCTAAGTCATCCGGCCTGACGTTTGCAAGCGTACCTTTTTTGGCTTTTCCGACCGGTGTCCTGGCACCTGCAACTATTACCGCTTCTCTCATTATTTTCCCTCTCTTTCTCTTAATGTCTCAAACTATTACTTTAATTACGCAACGGTTTCCCTTTTAAGAGCATGTGCTGCATCCGCTGCTGTGATTTCGGTTCAGCTACAAGGCTTAGGAATGCTTCTCTCTCCAAGTCAAGCAAATATTGCTCATCCACTTCTGTACCGTATGGCACTTTTCCGCCTGCGATTACATAAGCAAGCTTCTTCGCGATTTTTAGATCATGCTCTGAGATATACCCTGAGTAGAGCATTGCCTGCGCTCCAAGCAGGAGTGTTGCATATCCTGTTTCGCCGACAACCGGCACCTTCTTCCTTACAGGAGGCTTATAGCCTTTTTTGTGCAGAGCAAGAACTGCCTGCTTTGCATCATAAAGGAGATGGTCACCATTCACACTGATGCCATCTGCCAGGTTCAGAAAGTTATTATCCCTAGCTTCCTCGCCTGATGTTGAAACCTTTGCCATTGCAATCGATTCAAATACTTTATTGGCAACCTTTTGAAGGTCAAATTCCACACCATTTGGCATATTTTTAAGATGCTTAATGTAGAGCTCTTTGTTACCGCTTCCTCCTGGAATCAGGCCTACCCCCACTTCAACAAGTCCCATATATGTTTCGCTTGATGCCTGAATATGTGCTGCCGGCAGACAAACCTCAGCCCCGCCGCCAAGTGTCATGCCAAATGGAGCAGCAACTACCGGTTTCGCACTGTACTTAATTTTCATCATGGCATTCTGGAACTGACGGACTACCATATCCAATTCATAAATATTGTCATCCTGCGCTTCCATGAGGATCATTCCGAGGTTGGCGCCTACACAGAAATTCTTGCCCTGATTCCCGATAACAAGTCCTTTGTAGTTCTTCTCCACTTCATCCACTGCAAAATTGATCATTTGGATAATATCCAGTCCAATGGCATTGCTTTGCGAATGGAATTCAAGCAATGCAACACCATCGCCTAAATCAATCAGGCTTGCACCGGTATTTTTTTTAATTACACCTTTTTGCTTTTTAATCTGTTTCAAGTTGATTGCTTTAGGGTTTTCCTCGATTAATCTGTACTCGCCATTGTGATAGAAATATTGCTTGCCTTCTTCTTCTTTATAGAAAGAATCAAAGCCTTTTTCCAGCATATCCTTTACCCATGCCGGCACTTCCTCACCTGCATCTTCCATCTTCTGGACAGATTTCCCTACTCCAATGGCATCCCAGGTTTCAAATGGCCCCAATTCCCAGCCAAAGCCCCATTTCATCGCTTTGTCTATTGCTGTTACATCATCAGCTATTTCGCCGAGTAATTGCGCCGAGTAAAGAAGAGCCGGACTCAGGATGTTCCACAATAATTGGCCTGCGCGGTCATCTGAGTATACAAGCGCTTTCAATTTTCCAGGAGTGCCTTTTTCCTGCTTGCTCAATTCAGTCGAAGCTGTCTTAAGCTTTTTGCGCGGACCGTATTCCAGAGATTCAGGATTCAGTTCAAGAATCTCTTTGCCCTTTTTCAAGAAAAATCCTTGCCCTGACTTGCTTCCAAGCCAGCCTTTTTCCTGCATAACTTTCATAAAGCCCGGAACTTCAAATACTTCCTTTTCTTTCCCGTCTACCTGGTCATAAACATTGTTTGCCACGTGTATAAATGTATCAAGCCCTACTACATCAAGTGTTCTGAATGTAGCACTTTTCGGGCGGCCAATCAGCGGACCAGTTATGGAATCTACTTCACCGATACTGTACCCGCCCTTTAGCATCTCCTGCACTGTAATCAGCAGGCCATAAGTGCCGATTCGGTTGGCGATAAAGTTTGGTGTATCTTTAGCTTCAACTACTCCTTTTCCCAGTACATCTTCTCCAAATTGCTTCATAAATGACAGCACTTCGGAAGAAGTGTTTTTAGTAGGTATGACCTCGAGAAGTTTTAAGTAACGAGGAGGATTAAAGAAATGTGTTCCAAGAAAGTGTTTTTGGAAATCTTCCGAGCGCCCTTCTGACATTGCTTCTACAGATATTCCAGACGTATTGGAGCTGACGATGCTTCCTGGCTTGCGGGATTGGTCCACCTTTTCAAAAACCTGCTTCTTAATGGCGAGGTTCTCCACAACAACTTCAATAATCCAATCGACATCCTTTAGACGCTCCATGTCATCTTCAAAGTTTCCTGCCTCAACTAACGCAATATTATTTTTGGAAGTTAATGGAGCCGGTTTTTGTTTTAATAATTTTTGGCGGTTTCCTTCACTGATTCGATTGCGGACTGCTTTATCTTCAAGAGTAAGCCCCTTTGCCTTTTCAGCATCCGTTAATTCGCGAGGCGCGATATCCAATAATAATGTCGGGATCCCGATATTGGCCAGATGGGCTGCGATCCCTGAACCCATGACCCCTGAGCCTAAAACTGCCGCCTTCTTTATTTGTTGGATCAACTTTATTTCCCCCTTTAACTTTTTTGAATGAATACTCATTCATTTTATTCTCAAAAAAAATATGCATCTCTTCTGAATGAGTTCTGTTAGTTATAACTATAAAATATTTGCAAAATTTACGCAATGATTTTAAGCGGAAATTTAAAAATGTTTTGAAATTTTTCATGGCTCAAAGTAATTTATATATTTTATGCGAAATGTAAATAGGTGTTTTGGACACTCTAAAAAGGAAACATTTTTTGTTCGTTACGGAGGTGAAAGAAATGGGAAAAATGAAAAAAGATCCTTCCAAAGCAGGAGTCAGCGCTGCAAGTGTCCAGGGAGATGCAGGTCCTACCGTTGAAAGGCAAGGTCCTAAAAAAAGGAATAGCCAAAATAATCAATATAAGCGGTAACACGCTGTTTAAAGGCTGGCTGCCGTCAGCCTTTTATAGTTTCCATTATGTATATAGGTAATTCATCTTCCGCAGAATAGCAAACGTTTTTCAGAGGAAAGATATCCTCGAAAAGAATCGAAGCTATTATAGGCTAAAAGAATTGGAGGGACAATTAATGCAACAGCAAAATATGAATATGCAGAACCAGCAGGGCATTATGCAGCAGCCTCCTGCGGTTATTTCCACTAAGGATGCTCTTTACTTAACAGATATGCTTACCTGGAACCTTCTCGCCTGTAAAAAAGCGCATTTTTACGCGCAGCAATGCCAGGACCAGGAGCTAAAAACACACTTCGAGCAATGCGGCCAAATGCATCAGCGTCACTACGAACAGCTGCTTGCTCATTTAAACCAGCAAAATCAGCAGAACTTTATGGGAATGCAATAGAAAGGAGTCTTGAAAATGAACCAGAACCAGAATCCAAATACGATTCAAAATCCCGAGACACAGGTAAATAAAACTCCGCAAATGAATGATCGGGATTTTACAAATGATATTTTATCTACAGAAAAATATATGACAGATGCATATTCTGTCGCCCTAAATGAGGCAAGCCATCAGAGCCTGTATCAGGATATTCTTGCGGCTTTTAACGAAACACAAAACCAGCAGAGAGAATTTTATAACCTAATGTTCAAAAAAGGCTGGTATAAGGTTGAAGCGGCTGACCAGCAGAAGCTTCAGCAATCTTATCAGCAGTTCCAGGGCTATACAAATCAATTGCCATATGGCAATGGTCAGATGCAATAAGAAGGAGTGCCAAACAAAAAACCGCTGTTTTTATCTCCAGCGGTTTTTTAGATTCTACAAATTTCTATTTTTTGCTTCTCATCTCTTCATTCATTGTTTTAATTTCAGCGACCAGAGCCTTCATTTCCTCTTTTGCAGAAGGGTATGTATCATTCCAGTGCTTGGCTAGAGGCGGCATGGATTTCGCAATAAAAGAGTACAGCACCCAAGCTTCAACCTTTTCCTTTAACTCCGGGGAGGTCTCTCCAATTAGGAGTTCGGTATATTTTTCAAGCAGGCCATCCAGCTGTTCCTTCAACTCCTCATTCATTGCGATTCCTCCTTTGATTAGTTCAGCTATCAATCATTGGGATAAAGCCGAAGTTTCATTTTATCCTGCAGGCCTGAGGACATGTCCCGCATCGTTTTCCGCTGCTGGTCAAATAGGAATAGCAGCATGTTTTTCTTGGCCTCACCGTTTGGCCGGTACTTTCAATCAGTATTTTAGTACTGTCAAATTTCTTTAAGGGATTCGTTTTTTCGCAGCCGAACAAATTGCCTGAAGCCTTTTCCAGGATAAACTCAAAATCTTCAGCAGCCCTTTCAGAATGTGTTTCCAAAGGCAAAATCTTCTCGTAAAGCCAGAAGAGATAAATCGCTATATTCTCCCAAAGAATTAGTTTAGAAACATTTGCTTCGTTTGCTATTCTATTCAGCACCGGAAAAATATGGCCATTAAAAAGAGTCCGCAAAGCATCCTCTCTCCATTTTTCCCTTTCCTCCTCAATTTCTTGGCCTTGAAGGTGAATAAAACTAAAGCATGGAAGCCATAGTCCATCTTTTTCCTGACTGACAAATGTTATATTTTCAGGCCTTATATCTAATTTGATGTTCCAGGATGTCATGCTATACAAGTAAATTACAGGCAGAAAGGCATATCTTTTAATTAAAATAGAAGCAGCCGTTTTCTTGTCAGTTGCTCCTATATGATTTTTCACTTTATCCAGGTATGGACCTGTCTGACTCGAATCCAGCAGCTTTTTCACTTCAATTGTTAAAGGAGAACCTTCTCCTGAATCCAGGACAAGTCTGAACTGCCCGAGAGCTTCTGCCTGTTCTCCAGTTAATTTAATCATTCCTGGAATCCTTGCCCTTTTAAAATACATCTGCCCTTCCCATAAGGAATGCAAAGCGGCGTGCCGAATAATGGATCTATCGTAACCTCGCATTCCATGCCAAATACGGTTTTGACTAATCCGCAATTGATGACATGTTCAGGCTTGCCCTGAGCGAAAACCTTCTGATCCTTTATGGCAACAATATTATGGGCATAGCGGCAGGCTAAATTCAGATCATGCAGCACCATGACGATGGTACGCTCTTCAATTTCATTTAATTCAAATAATAAATCCAGTATTTCAATTTGGTGGGTCATATCTAAATACGTAGTAGGCTCATCAAGCAGAATCGTATCAGTATCCTGAGCCAACGTCATGGCAATCCAGGCGCGCTGGCGCTGTCCGCCCGATAATGAATCCACTGTCCGATCTTTCAATTCCTCCATGCCTGTAGCCTTTAATGCATTTCTGACCTTTATTTCATCTTCAGTTGACCATTGCTTCAGCCAAGTTTGATAAGGGTACCGCCCCTGTTTGACAAGCTGAAGCACTGTGAGTCCTTCTGGAGCAGAAGGGGATTGGGGCAGAATCGCCATCTTTCTGGCAACATCTTTGGTTGAAAGTTTGGCTATAGCCTCACCTTCCAATAAAACGGCACCTGATTTCGGCTTTAGCAGCCGGGCAATGGACCTTAGCAATGTCGATTTTCCGCAGCCATTTCCACCAATAAATACTGTGATTTCTCCCTTGGGAATTTCCAGGTCCAATTCATTAATAATAATGGTTTCCCCATATGACAAGGTTAAGTCTTTTGTTGCGATCGCTTGCCCTGCTGTCATTTCTGCCCTCTCCTTTTCCTTAATATCTATATCTATATCTATAGGCTATCCATTTACCAGTACGATACGAGTTTCAAGCTTTTCCAGATTAGGCGTTTCTTGTCTTGAAAAGCAGGTAAATAAAGTAAGGTGCTCCAATGCTGGCTGTAAATACACCCGCCGGGATTTCAAGCGGTGAGAACAAAGTCCTGCCTATCAGGTCGGCTGCCATCACAAGGATTCCTCCAATCAGCGCAGAAGCCGGAAGCAAAGCGCCAAAAGCAGAGCCAACCAGCCTGCGGGCCATATGAGGAGCCATCAATCCAACAAAGCCTATCCCGCCGCCAAATGCAACAGCTCCGCCAATTAATGCTGTGCTGACCATGAGCAGAAGAAACCGGTATTTTTGGACTGTGCTCCCTACACCCTTGGCAATATCATCGCCAAGTTCCTGGATATTGACATTTCGTGCTAAAACAAAGGCAAGTATCAGAAACACGATGGTCCAAGGGACCAAAATTGTGACATTATCCCAATTTGAACCGTAAACAGTCCCGGTTATCCAAATATTTGCCTGGCTTGCCTGGTAAATCGGCCCAAAGACCATCATCAAGGTGGTGAGTGCCTTCATTAGGGCTGCAAGCCCGATCCCGATTAAAACAAGCCGTACTGGTGATACCCCATCCTTATAGGCGAGAAAATAAACAAGGAAGGCCAAAATAGCAGCACCCGCGAAAGCTGCAAGAGGCATCCAATTAATACTTACAGTTAATGCATTATTTTTATCACTAAAAAAAGCAAGAAATGCTACAACTGCTGCAGAGGCCCCTCCTGTAATCCCGATTATGTCAGGAGATGCAAGCGGATTTCTGATTATCCCCTGCAGGATTCCCCCGGCTGCAGCAAGCGCCATTCCTACCATTAAGGCAACGATAATTCTTGGAAGTCTGAATGACTGAATGACCAGTCTATCCATATCCGAACCCCCGCCAAAGAAAACCTGCACTACCTTCAGAGGGCTGATTTTCATTTCACCCGTGCCGGTGCTGATGACAAATACTCCGGCAGCAGCTGCTGCCAATAATAAAAAAGTGATAAGTGCTTTCCGGTTTACTAAAAAAGAAATTCTATCGCCAAACAGGCGCAAGTTATAATATTTTTTCATTACTGATTGAACCCCCTTCTGGCAATATACACAAAGAAAGGAGTTCCAATTACAGCTGTCATGACGCCAACAGGAACTTCCTGCGGCATGATGATATACCTTGATGCTATGTCCGCTACAAGAAGGAGCATCCCCCCGAATAGACCCGCATAAGGAATGACCCAGCGATGATCAATGCCGACAACCGCCCGGGTTAAATGGGGAATGACAATGCCTAAAAAGCCGATAGGACCAGCAACAGCTACCGCTCCTCCTGACAGAAGCACAATAACAATGCCCGCACCCAATTTCAGCAATCCTGTTTTCAAGCCCAGCCCCTTTGCGACATCCTCGCCCATTGATAAGACGTTCAATTTCCCCGCAATGATCAGGGAAAAGATCCAGCCGGCTAATAAATATGGAAATACAGCTGCGAGGGTGTCCAGCTTCCTTCCCGATACCGATCCTGCCAGCCAAAATAGCACCTGTTCCAGGGCAGTCTCATTAATAACGAGGAAGCCTTGTGTCATCGAAGCAAACATGGCACTCATCGCTGCACCGGCAAGGGTCAATTTCATGGGGGTCAGCCCTTCCCTGCCGATAGACCCAATTATATATACGAATATAAATGAAACGGCAGCTCCCAGAAATGAAACCCATGTAAAGACCTGAAGATTACTAATTGAAAAAAGCGTTACTGTAATAACGACTGCAAATCCAGCACCTGCGTTTATTCCAAAAATTTCAGGAGCAGCAAGGGGATTCTTTGTCAATGTCTGGAGCAGTACACCTGCAATCGCAAGGCTTGCCCCTACGGCCGCCGCAATCAATGCTCTCGGCAGACGGACTGATTGAATGATTATGTGTTCATTCGTTCCATCGAATTGGGTAAAGGCTTCAAGTGCCATCTTCCAGGTTGTGTCGGTATACCCGTATACAATACTGAAAGACATTAATACTAATAATAGGAGCATAGCTGCAAATAGCCCAGCCCACCTCAGAGAATTTGTTTTTAATAGCATAGCGAGACCCTTCTTGCGTCTATTTAATAAGGTTTAGTTACATTTTCAGTCTATTGTACAGAGGATTAGCTGTCAATGAGTTTGAAAATCATTTTCATTGATGATTTGAAAAAATTAAATGAAAATGATTTTCAATTACCTATTGACATTTTACCGTGGCCACATTACTATAAAAATGTCAAATGAAAATGATTATCATTAACAACGCGATGGAGGAGTACATAATGAAATTCAAATCTTTACTTGCCATTCTTTCAGTTTTCACAATCTTGTTCCTGGCAGCCTGCGGGAACAACAATGAACAGGATGAGACAGCTGACAAAGAAAAAGAAGGAAGCAAAACAGAAGATACAGGTTACACAGTAGAGCATGCAATGGGCACAACTAAGCTTGATAAAACACCTGAAAAGGTAGTAATTCTGACAAACGAAGGTACAGAAGCATTACTTTCCATGGGTGTTACTCCAGTCGGTGCCGTTCAGTCCTGGACTGGCGATCCATGGTATGAACATATAGCAGAAGATATGAAAGATGTTCAGGTTGTGGGAACAGAAAGCGAAGTCAATGTAGAAGCAATTGCAGCGCTGCAGCCGGACCTTATCATCGGAAACAAGATGCGCCAGGAAAAAATCTATGATCAATTAAATGATATTGCCCCTACTGTTTTTGCTGAAACATTGCGCGGAGACTGGAAGGAAAACTTTGAGCTTTACGCTAAAGCACTGAATAAAGAAGAAGAAGGCAAAAAAGTCCTTGCTGATTATGACAGCCGCATCCAGGAAATCAAAACAAGCCTTGGCGACAAAATAAACCAGGAAGTTTCCATTGTCCGCTTTATGGCTGGAGATGTCCGCATCTACCATAAAGATACCTTCTCTGGTGTAATCCTTGACCAAATCGGTTTTGCAAGACCTGAAAGCCAGAATGTTGATGATTTTGCAGAAAAAAATGCTACAAAAGAGCGAATTCCTGCCATGGATGGAGATATCCTATTCTACTTCACATATGAAACTGGCGACGGTGAAGCAAGCCAGCTTGAGAAAGAATGGATTGAAGATCCACTATTCAAAAACTTAAAGGTATCCCAGGACGGCAATGTCCACAAGGTTAATGACACAATCTGGAACACTGCCGGCGGAGTCATAGCTGCAAACCTGCTTCTGGATGATATCGAAGAATATTTTTCCAAGTAATCTCAACTCGTGATTGCGCTCCCATAATACCCCCTCTTTTATAGGAGCTCAAATATATTAAAAGGAACCTGAACCAACCAGGTTCCTTTTTTATTTTTCCATATTACATTTTCCCGATCTTACCTGCCGTACATCCAAACCCTTCTTTTTTTATTGCCTTCCATTCATAAGTTTTCCAAAACCGGCAACAATAAGCGTAATGCCGAAAATGATGGTGATTTTCCTATGAGAAACTGGTTGAAAAACAAACGGATTAAAGAGGATATCCAGCATAAGGATTGGGAAAAATCCTTGATTAAATCCAAAGACTTCAAAAAAATATTTTATTATAACCAAAAAACAAATGTGCGCTTTGGACTTACTTTCATGGCTACTTTAATTGATGAAAATATTATTCAGGATGGGGTTCTCCCTAATCTTCTGGAAGAAGAATTCCGGGAAATAGAGGATATTAAGCAGCTTGTCCCTGTGGCCGATGTACAGATTTGTGATGACCCTTCTCTAATCGAACAAAAGCTTTTAAATGGCTACGTCATGCTGACGATTGAGACAGAACTTAAACATTTCGGCTTTATAGCTGCGCAAAAAGAAATCGTCAGGGGGTTAAGCCAGCCTGAAGTTGAATTTTCGGTTATCGGCCCTAAAGAAGCCTTTGTAGAGTCAATGGGCCAAAATTTAAACTTAATCAGGAAACGTCTTCCGGTAAAAGAACTGATTATTGAAGAGTTTAAGCTAGGAAGCCTGTCAAAAACCGCTGTAGCCATGCTTTATATGGAAGATATCACAAATGAGGATAATGTAAATACTGTCAGGCAGAGACTTACAAACGTGAAGTTTGATGCCATTACAGACAGTTCTTATATTGTACAGCTGATTAGTGATAACTCCAATTCCCCTTTTCCTCAGTTGCTTGATACGGAGCGGCCTGATAGGGTCGCGGGAATTTTGGCAGAGGGAAAAATAGCCATTGTGGTTGACGGCTCACCCCATGTGTTAATCACACCAACCACGCTTGTTGAATTTTTCAGTTCTTTTGAAGATTATTTTTTAAATTGGATTTTGTCTTCTTTTTTCCGGCTGATCCGGTTGTTCGCGGTTGCGTTTTCAATTCTCATTACACCTATTTATGTAGCAACCCTTTCATATCATTATGAACTTATTCCAAAAGACTTGCTGAGCACATTAATTACATCAAGACGGGAAATTCCGCTCCCTCCCATTTTGGAGGCATTATTTCTGGAGCTGACCATTGAACTGCTGCGTGAGGCAGGAGCCCGCCTTCCGACCAAGGTCGGCCAGACAATCGGTATCGTTGGAGGAATCGTAATCGGGACTGCATCTGTAGAAGCAGGCTTGACGAGTAACGTCCTGCTCATTATTGTAGCTCTCGCTGCTCTCGCCTCCTTTACAACACCTGTATACAGGATGGGCAATACGATCCGCCTGCTTCGCTTCCCTTTCCTGTTTTTTGCAGAACTATGGGGCCTGCTCGGGATTGTGTTTTGTTTCTGTGTACTGCTGACTCATTTAATAAGGCTGACCTCACTTGGAAGGCCATTCCTTGAGCCGCTCTATCCGCCTCGGGTTATGGATATGAAAGATGCCCTTATCAGGCTTCCATTTGAAAAGCAATCCAAAAGGCCGATATTTTTACGGACAAAAAATCCAATCCGTTTCAGTAGGAAAAAGGCCAAAGAGAAAAAAGATATCGACGAGTAATGCCCAATGTACCAACTTAAGTGGAGGTGAACCAGATGAAGGAACAGCCAGTACCAGAGAGATTGCAGATATCTCCCTTTTTAGTATTTTACTTGGTCATGTCCATGCAAATTGGGATCGGTGTGTTAGGCTATCAGAGGATTATCGCAATGGATGCAGGATACGATGCCTGGATCTCCATATTATTTGCCGGCGCATGCATTCATGTAATTGTTTGGATGATCTATAAAATTGGCGATACCGTTGGCGGCGATATTGTAACAGCACATAAATACGTCGTGGGTAACTTTCTCGGCAAGGCACTCTGCTTCATTTTTATTGGCTATTTTATCCTGTATTCCTTAACAGTAGTAAGGACATTTATTGAAGTCATACAGGTTTGGATGTTCCCTGAATTAAGCACTTTCTGGTTCTCCTTCGGTTTTATGATTCTTTGTGTTTATATTATTTTTGGAGGATTTAGAACGGTAGTCGGTACAGCCTTCTTCGGGCTTGTTCTGCCGGCTTACCTCCTCCTCACATTCGGCTGGGCGATTAAATTCTCCAACTTTTACAATCTGTTGCCCATCTGGGATCATTCCATTAAAGAACTGCTTACAGCTTCTTATCATATGTCCCTTACTTTCATTGGGTTTGAGATCATCCTTTTTTTCTATCCATTTATTAAAGAACCAAAAAAATCGCAGAAATGGGCTCATCTGGCCGTATTAACAACTACTCTTATTTACACTATTCTAGCCATCATTACTTTTGCCTATTTTTCTGAAGACCAGCTGGCTAAACAAATTTGGGCCAGCTTAACGATGTGGAAAATAGTTGAGATGCCCTTTGTTGAACGATTTGAATATATCGGGATAGCCAACTGGAACTTAATCATCCTTCCTAATGTTTGCATTTCCATTTGGATCGCCTCCAGACTTATTAAAAGGGTATTTAACATCCGCCAGAAAGTGGGAGTGTTTTTTGTTGTTGCAGCAGTGCTTTCCGTTATACATTTTCTGGACACAAGAGAAAAAATTAATATGCTTAATAACTATGTTGGAAAAATGGGATTTGCTTTTACCTTTCTTTATATTCCTTTGCTTTTCGCTGCTGTAATGATCGCCAAGAAGCTAAAAAAGGGGAAGAAGAAATGAAGAAGCTAATACTGCTCTGTCTCGTCTTGCTGCTTTCCGGCTGTGTGGATAAAGAAATACTAGATGATATTAATATTGAAGTAGGAGTGGGCTACGATTTAGCAGATGATTTAAAAGACAAGTATAGAGGTACTGTATTATTTCAGGAATTTCAGCCTGATAAAAGTGTGATTAATCGGACATTTTCCGGAAGTGGAAAACTGCGCCAGGACCTTCTGCTCGAAGTGACTAAACAATCATCAGAGCCAGTCGTAACAGGAGGGTTAAAACTGGCAGTCTTTGGACCTGAACTTTCCAAGAAAGGAATTTATGATCTTGTAGATTCCTTTCAAAGAGACGCAAGTATCGGAGCACGTGTATTTGTTGCAACTTCGGAAGGGAAGGCAGAAGACATGTTAAATGGTGAGTATGGAACACGAGGAAACTCAACCTACATCTACAATCTAATCCAGCATAATATTGAACATCGGGATATTCCTAAAACCAACTTGCATATCCTAGCCAATGATTATTACCAGGAAGGCAAGGACCCATTTCTGCCGCGTCTTAAAAAATTAGATGATGATAAAGTGGAAATAGCCGGCATCAGCCTTTTCAGCAAGGATAGGGAAGTAGAGGTCCTTCCTGTGAAAGACATGTTCTTTTTTAAATTGCTGGTCGATAAATATAGCGAAGGAAACTTCGATGTTAAGTTAAAAAAGGACGAGTTAGCTGCTGTAAAGAGTTTAAGGTCCAAGCATAAAATTAAGATAACTGATCATCATGCTTCCATAACCATTAACATTGAAGGGATTATTCGTGAGTATACCGGAGATAAGTTAGCATCAGAGGTTGTTGGCGCCGTTCAAAAGAACCTGGAGAAAAAGGTCGAAAAGGAATGCCTCAGACTACTAAAACAGTTTCAGGAACTCGGAATTGATCCAATTGGGCTTGGCCAAATGAAAAAATCCAAGCATCGGAATTTTGATTTTAAAAAGTGGGAAGATGATTATAAAACGCTGAGTTTTGATGTAAAATGCAATGTAACAATTGAGGAAACCGGCGTAATTGAGTAAAAGAGCGGGCTTTCACAGCCCGCTCTTTCAATTTTAATCATTTGTCGAGAACATATATTTTTTATAGTGATAACGAATCGAGAAAATCAGCCCCATGGCCAGCATATTCCCCATCAGCGAGCTTCCTCCATAGCTGATGAAAGGAAGCGGTATGCCTGTGATTGGCAAAAGGCCGATAGTCATCCCGATATTTTGAAAGACATGGAATGTAACCATGCTGATGACACCTACACAAATATAGGTATAAAAGTTGTTTTTGGTTTCCATGCCGATCTTAGTAATATGGTAAATCAGCAGAAAGAAAAGGCTGACGACAATACTTGCGCCTACAAAGCCAAACTCTTCCCCTACGATACTGAAAATAAAGTCGGTATGGCTTTCAGGCAGATAGACTTCCCTCGTTCCATATCCTTTCCCGCTTGTTTCCCCTGATCCAATGGCAAGGAGTGAGCGTGTCAGCTGAAATCCGGTTGAACTTTGATAGTTATAAGGATCAATCCAGGAATAAATACGCGCAAACTGATATTCCTTTACCCCTAGATACTTCTCAAGAATATCCGGATGCCATAAAACAAAATACAAAATAGTGCCAGCCAGAGCCGCCCCTGTTCCAAATATTGGCGCCAGAAGCTTCCAGCTGATTCCTGAAATGAATATCATGCCAAGCATGATTGCCAGAAATACAAGGCTTGTCCCTAAATCGGGCTGCTGCATAACAAGCAGCAGAGGCACCATAGTTAAACCAACCAGTTTAATGAGCAGCCATAAATCAGTCTGCATGGTTTTGTATACATTTTTTTGATGATGCTCGTCAATTGTTTTTGCCAATACCAGAATAATAAACACTTTAACAAGCTCGGCAGGCTGAAGTGAGCCCATACCCGGAACCTTGTACCATGCCTTTGCCCCATTAATGACAGGGGCAATGCTTGATGGCGCCACAATCAGGAATCCAAGCAGTACAATCCCCAGGCCATACACATACCAGGATATCTTCTTCAACTGATCGGAATCCAGTGTGATTACCGCAGCTATGATTCCTGTTCCAACAGCATACCAGACAACCTGCTTCAAAAGGAAGTTTTCTGTATATTGTCCTGTTGTCTGTGCGCTGTAAATGGAAATGGCGCTTACCAGGAATAAAAGCATCAATATTAATACTAAGCCCCAATCCAGCTTAGGAGGTGTATATCGATTTGAGGTCATGATCATTCTCCTTTAAAAAACAAAACCATTTGCCTTTATCTTTTAAGGCATAACGGAGCACAGCGCAAGAAATAAAATATGTACTTCATATAATTTCTCACTACAATATTTCATTATATTTTTTATAGAGATAAATCACAACTTCTAAAAGCGAATGGTTATTATTTCAAATTTTTACGATTACTGAGAATGGTTATTTCCGTCCATATCCGGCATCCGTCGAAGGTACCCATCAATTGGGTACACCAGGCATTAAGGCCTGACTTTAAATTCCCCGCTGAAATATCTCACTTTTATATCATCTCTCATCCATTCAAGATTATTAGGAACCTGAGGGATGCTGTAGCCAATAAAAATTGGCGTGGTAATATAGCGTGGAACAATTTTTGCGTAAATATCCCTGCCCAGCTTGTAGAAAAACAAATTATAGCTATTGCTCGGAAAAGGAAAGGCATTCAGAATATAATGAGCAGCTGTCTGGATGCATTTTGCAAAGTGCGGAATATCATCCTGATCGGCAAGCTTAACGTTGAATTCATAGAAACCGATTCTCGGAGAAGTCGATAAAGTGAACACCGTATTGCTTACCTCATGAATAAGGAGACCTTCAAAGTCCTCTGCCTGAATTTTTTCCTTGTAATCAATATTTCTCAATCCGACAATTTGCATATGCGGATGGGCGATACTCCCCCCGGATAATGGGCCGTGGTTTTTGAAAAATAACACAGATTCATATTCTCCGCTCTTTTCCATCTGAAGCCAATGCTTCAACCCAAATGAAATCAGCCTGACCAAATGCTCCTCTGAATAAATGGACAGCTCCCCGTCACATTGATCCGTTTCAATCAGCACGGTCTGATAGGAACTTTCAAGAACAGGAAACTTATTTTTCAGCAGAATGATTGAATCCTCTACGGCGATGATATCCGTTAGCTCCTCCCTTGCACAAAAAGGGCAGCTTATATCCTTATTCCGAATGCTATTAGGCTTTTGGACCCCAATCCCCGTATTAAAATGCAAATGTGTATCTGACATCTCTTTGACACCTGCTTTTCTGTAATCTCTCCTTTTATTTTATCATGAAAATGGCAGCGAAGTACCTGAGGCAGTTTCTTGGGTGATTTTGACCGAAGAACCCCCGGGTTTGGACAGACTCTGGACTTTTTCTGCCTTTCCTGTCCGAACTTGCCTCAGGTTCGGGCAGACTCTGGACATTTCTTGCCTTTCCTGTCCGAACCCGGCCCGGGTTCGGACAGATTCTGGCCTTTTTCTGTCTTTTCTGTCCGAACTTGCCCGGGATTCGGACAGACTCTGGACTTTTCCTGCCTTTCCTGTCCGGACTTGCCTCAGGTTCGGACAAACTCTGGCCCTTTTCTGCCTTTCCTGTCCGAATTTGCCCCGGGTTCGGACAGACTCTGGACTTTTCCTGCCTTCCCTGTCCGAACTTGCCTCAGGTTCGGACAGACTCGGGCCCTTTTCTGCCTTGCCTGTCCAAACTTGCCTCAGGTTCGGACAGACTCTGGACTTTTTCTGCCTTTCCTGTCCGAATTTGCCCCGGGTTCGGACAGAACTCTGGACTTTTCCTGCCTTCCCTGTCCGAACTTGCCCTGGATTCGGACAGACTGGGGCCTTTTTCTCGCTTTTCTGTCCGAACTTGCCCTGGGTTCGGACAACAACAGGCAATTTCCTGCCTTTCCTGTCCGAACTTACCCCGCATTATTTAAAACTACAGCTAAAGTTCATCTGTTTAATTAAATATTTCCTGTCTGACCCAACAAAAAATCAGCAGGGCATGAAAAACCCCGCTGATTAATGCTTTATTGTACCGTTAATTCAGTTTCTGTGTGCTCGTGAATATCGTCGCCTTTTTCAACATGGGTCGTGATCGTGTATGTGCCCGGTTCGGTAAACTGATGGTCGGCAGTGTATTTGCCTGGTTCTGTTTCAGACATGTTCACCCATTGAGGTGTTGCGCCATTAAGCGCAATTTCAAGCTTTACTTTAGCCTCCGCCAGCGGTTCCCCTTCATTATCAACCTTGACAGATAAAGCTGTTTGTTTGTTTGCATGAATTTGGTCAGATGCCTGCAGCTCAATGGATACCTCTCCGCCATGACTGTGAGAGTGGCCTTCTTCATGTCCCTCATTTTCTTGTTCATGCCCCGTTCCTGAGTCCTCCGCTTTTGCCTCGCCAACTTGTACGGAAACCATTGGCATTGTATGCTGGCTTCTAGCCGTTACATGGGACTGAACATAGTAAAGGCCTTCTTCTGCAAATATATGATCAGCGGTATATTTCCCCTCTGAATCATGCTTTGCCTCTGCCATATCACCGTTTTCTTTTTGTCCTTCCTGCCATATTTCAAATTTCACCTCATCCGCATCCGTTACGGCCTCATCGCCCTGTCTTACAGTGACGGCAAGGGTTGCCTCCTCTCCAGGATTAATGGTTTCAGGCACCTGGATGACGGCTTCAATGATTTGCGGCACTTCGTCGTTTTTTGCGGGCTTTTCTTCTTCTGATTGGCTGCATCCGCCAAGAACAAGCAAGCTCGCCATTATGCTGAATAATATCTTTTTCAATTTAGTGTCCCTCTCTTTATCTATATTGTCTTTTGATATTATCAATATAAAAGCCAATTGTGATAAAACAATGAAATTTTTTCAAAAAATAAAAGACCCTCCTTTTCAGGCCTTTTGAGATTTAGTAAAAAGGATTGCTTTTTATAATGTGTTTTATACCAGATGGACGCAAGATCATTCAGGACCGCTTTTTTGCCCCCTTCTTTCGAGATCTCTTCTGCAGCCTCTTTTCATATTAAGGGAATCCCCCATCTTCTAAATCAGCTTATCCGTCATATATTTAGAGAGTGGAGGGATTTATATGAATTCTAAATTAACAATCCATTCTATTTTCTTTTATATAAACAGCTGGCTTTTCAGTATTTGTGCAGTAGTCGCGATCGCTGGAATTGTTACGCTTTATCCGGCTGCCTTCTCTTCATCACATATGAATGTGCTGCTTAAGGACATTAAAGCCGACCAGCTCTTCATTCACTTTTTGAAAGCTGAAAACCATTATTTTCACAAGGATGTTCCTGCTGAAAGCTACTCCCTATCCGGAACCCTTTTTAAGCTGGCAACCAACACACAGCCGAAGGATATCAGAACATTCCTTGGCCGGGAGCTGCCTGGTTTTTCAATCTTTGACACCGGTATTGCTGTTGCCGGAGAGGGTACCGACTTTACCAACCTGCCAGTGGAATCTGCCCCTCCCCTTGAAGTCCTTTTAAAAGAAAAAGAACTTGCTATGAATGACGGTCAAAATGAAGAAAATACGGCTCCTCCAGTTATTCCGGACAAGAAAGGGGTCCTTATTTACCATTCCCACAGCTGGGAATCGTTCGCTCCGCTTTTAAAAGATGTAACGGATACAGATGAGGCCGTTAGTCCAAATGAGCAGGTGAATGTAATTGCTGTCGGGAAAAAGCTTAGTGAAGAGCTGGCGAGAAAAGGCATAGGTGCTGAGCATGATAAAACCAATATTGCCGCAGAACTGAAAAAGAAGGGCTGGAACTGGGAAAATTCCTATGCCATGTCCAGAGAGACTGTACAATCCGCCATGACAGAGAATAAGGATGTTAAATTCCTAATTGATATCCATAGGGATTCGCTGCCCCGAGGGAAAACAACCGCAGTAATTGGCCAGGAACCATACGCGCGACTATTTTTTGTCGTCGGCAAAGAGCACAAAAACTATGAACAGAATTTAAAAGTGGCTACCGAGCTCCATAAAGCGCTGGAAGCAAAATATAAAGGAATAAGCAGAGGAGTATTTGTTAAAGGAAAAAGTGAAGGCAACGGCATTTACAACCAGGATCTTTCCGAGCGGGCCCTTTTGCTGGAATTCGGAGGTGTGGAAAACAATCTGGATGAACTAAATAACTCCATAAAAGCATTTGCTGATGTATTTAGTGATTATTACTGGAAGGCAGAGCCAGTCAATGCGGAAAATTAAAGCTTGCCATTATTGTCTGCTGTTTACTTTTTTCATCACGTTTATTCTTTACCTTCTGTTTGGCATAAGCACTATTACGGTTTCCTGCCTGTTTTCAGGAATTATCCTCTCAATCATCAATTTAATAGAAGATGAAATGATGGCATTCAGAAAGGACCATAATGGCTGATAAAAGAAAAAATGATTATTTTCTGTTTTAATAGAAGATAATGAAACAGGAAATAGGAGTGATCAAAGTGAAATTAGCTATCATAACAGGTGCATCCAAAGGTTTAGGAGCTTCCATCGCCAAGAGAATGATAACAGAAGGAACTGGCATCATATCTGTATCAAGGACTGAAAACCCTGAGTTGGCAAAACTTGCTGCAGAGAATCAAGTTTTTTTTGCGCAATATTTCTGCAATCTCTCCTCACCGGATGAGCTTGAATCTGCTTTCAGCGAACTGACAGCACTATTGCAGGAAAAACAGCCGGAAACCCTATATGTATTTAACAACGCAGGGGTCATAGACCCCATTGGAACAGCCGGGAATCTTGATCATGCGGCATTAATTCAAAATGCCCACGTTAATCTGATTGCTCCTATTATGATTTCCAACATCCTGCTGCGTGAGGTTTCAAGTGAAATGACCATTGTCAACATTACTTCAGGTGCTGCTGAAAGGCCCATACAGGGGTGGAGTGCTTACTGCAGCACTAAAGCCGGAATAAATATGTTCACGGAAACAG
>Ga0180215_1001749_pt1 | contig 23195 bp, 25 predicted proteins | sample eDN3rd37CBELigBY_FD_128871 | JGI IMG/M metagenome (GOLD analysis project Ga0180215, IMG submission 128871) | Enriched backyard soil microbial communities from Emeryville, California, USA - eDNA 3rd pass 37_C BE-Lig BY (version 2) (version 2) | ecosystem: Environmental > Terrestrial > Soil >...
ACGATAGTGAATTCGTTATCGTGATTAAATGGGTTTCTGCTTTTGCTCCTAGTCTTAAAGGTAGAGTCGTTGTTCCATAGCCATTACTTACAAATAAAAGAGTTTTGCCGATTTTTTTGATTCCACCTTTTTCATATGGTCCCAAACCAAAGATTCTAATTTGGCCTCCATGGGTATGGCCACTAAGAATTAATTGGATACGATGATCAGGTGTAACGGAATCAATGATATTTGGGTTATGGCTAACTAATATTCTAAAAGGATAATCAGTAGAACACGCAACTGTATTTTCAAGATCACAATGCCCCACAGTAGTGTCATCTACGCCAAGAAGGCCAATGCTTGAATCAATACGTTTTTTCAAATTTACAGACGTATTCTCTAAAATAGTTACCTCTAATTCATCCATTAAATTCCTTAGCATGGATGTCTCCAGTTCATAGTCATTATTCCCCCAGACAAAATAGACAGGTCCTATTTGTTGAAGGCGAACTAAATTCTCTTTAACTTTATTTAATTTAACTCCTTTTTCTGCCAGATCTCCTCCGATAATCACAATCTCAGCTTTCCCTTTTGCATTCTCGATGATGGTTTCAGAGATCACTCTTCTGTGAATGTCAGAGATAAAAAAAATCGTTAACCTATCGAAATCCACTGGTAAATCTTGAAAGGAAAATTCATGAGTTAGTGTCCGATCAGCAAAAGCTTCTTGATACATACGATATAAGAGGATACTAGCAACAATCATTAGGACAAACATTAGCACTAGAAGGTATTCCATATACTTACCCTTTCTTATTTAAATAAAAACCTCTCATACAGCGAGCGTATAAGAGGAAATAATTAGTTCTAGACTAGCATGAATCCCACCGAAATTCCAAAAGCTGTTTATCGAATGATTTGAATATTATTATAAAACCTTATTTATTCTCATGATATAAATTAATATCAAATTTCTTTTTCATCATTTCAAAGACGATATGGCGGTTCTTCCACTCGTCTTCTTTTTTCCATAAGTCCTTACTCTTATCGATAATTTCACATCTTAAGGCATGAAATTCTTTTTCCGCTTTGTCTCTTTTCTCTCGAAGAAGATTCATCAGCCCAAACAGCCCTCCTGTAAAAACAAAAAGATACAAGTTAGCGGAGTGACTGATAAAGGCTGAAAAAATTTCATAAAACGAATAAGAATATGGCCTGATACTCGTTTGATAAAGGTAAAGTAAAAACAACATGGCCATCCCCATTGTTAGAATCATAACCATAAGATGTTTTTTCTTAAAATCTTCATACTTCCGCTTCTTTTTTACGACATTATTCAGCATTTGCTTAGTAGCCTGATCTGTACGGTCATCAAGGTGTATGATCGAATTCTCCATATTCACCCCTCCTCGTAAGGAATATATGACCTTGTCCTAATAAATATGTGGCAGTACTGTAAAAACAGACAGTTCTATTAGGAAAGCGGAAGGATGCTACTGATTGTATTTTCTATTTTAAATAAAAGCTGGTAAAAACGGTCTTATTTTAACTTTATAAAGGAATTTTCAACACTTGCCCTAGTTGAACTTCATCGCCTTTAATGTTATTCGCTTGGCGAATGATCTCCATACCTTGTTGTGTACTGTAATAATTCAACGCAATTCTAAATAGATTTTCCCCTGCTTTCACCGTATGATAAACGATCTTCCCATCATCCTCGACCGGTAGCGACTGAACCTCACTAGATTCATTTTCCTCTTCAGAAACTTGTACTTGTGCTTTTTCTTTAGGAGTTTCTGGTGAAACATTATTAGCGACCTGCGATTCTGGAGTAACTGCAGGAGGATTTTTGCTGTCTGCTTGGGAAGGAACAGAGTCCTTTGCTAAAGGTGATGGTTCAACAGACTCTTTTTTCTCCGCCTCCATGTCCTTCTCTTCTATACTTACAGGGAGAGGGGGTTCAACTTCTTTATTTTCATTACTTTTTTCAATACTTATCTTCTCATACCCACCAGACTTAACAGCACTATTCTCCGTACCCCCGGATTGGTTATTGAGATACGTATAGGCGCTAATAATGGAAATCGGCAATAAAATAAAAAACAAAGCAAGGAGCCTAATAAGAGGAAATTTAAAATTCCTCTTATTTTTATTCTTCTTTTGACTATGTACCTTACTTCTCGGAGGCAATGCCTCTCCTTCCGGATCAACTCTTTTCGTTCTCACTATTTTTTTTCGTGTGCGTTCTGCTTGAACACGATTAAGAGCTTCCTTATTCATTCATTATCCCTTCCTGTTCCTGCTTATTTCTTATGCTAATGGTGAGACCAAGGAGAAAATCAATGATAAAATGCATGATTATTGTTACAGCTAAATTCCCAGTCTTCATGTAGATATAACCAATTACAAAGCTTAGAAAGATAATATTTAAAAATAAGAACCAATTAAATAAATAACGATAATGGACAAGCGCAAAGACAACACTTGAAATAATTAAGCCAGTATGGGTTTGAATAATTCCTCGAAATAAAATTTCCTCACACACTGCGACAAAGGCTGTAATAATGAATATTTGAAAAATATTCTTATTTCGAAAGATTCTTTCGTTCAATCCCCCGTCATCATAGACGGACGGGGGTAGAAATTTCATCAGCGTCAAATCTAGAATCACCACAGATATACCAGCCAATGTACCAACTTGCCATATTAACGGATCGTTCCAGTTAAATAATTCAAGGAAATCGGTAAATTCATCAAATAAAAAAACACCTAAAATAAATGATACTGCTAGCAACAAAAATTGCGTTAACAAAAGATGAAACGACAACTCCTTGTCAGATAGTCCGTTTATTAGTTCTCTATATTGGTCTTTTTTCATCTGTAATCGCCTACTTCATTTAATAGCATGGAAGCTAGTTCTTGCTTCCAATGATAGCTTGGTTTATGATCTTCATTTAATTTGCTATCTTTCTCGAAAGTGGTCAGATCCAGCCCACATTCACTACAACAATTTTCCTTTTTCATTGAAGCTTCTTCCTGAAAATAGTTTAAGATAAAGGCACGTTTACACCCCTTATATTGAAGGTATTCTAGCACCGTAGAAATTTTTTCCTTTTTAATCAGTAGTCTATCAGCGATATACTTGCTAAATTCTTTTTTTATTTCAATAGGATCCCTCTTAACGCGGTCAGAAATAAAATTCTCCACGATTCTCCATTGAGTTTCACTAAACCCACAAGAACTAATTAACAACTCTTCATGATTGGATATATCATTTAAGTTCAGCCGTTGTTGCTCAATTACAAAAAAGAGTCTGTTCATTTGTTCCTCATCAGGAAGTTCCCCTTCTGCTAATTGTTTGCTTAACAGTTCATCTCCCGGTGAATAAAGCAATATGGCCAGGCTTAGTTTCCCATCTCTTCCTGCCCTCCCGATTTCCTGTAGATATGATTCTAATTGGAGAGGCATATGATAATGAATAATGTATCGAACATTTTCTTTGTTGATTCCCATGCCAAATGCACTGGTGGCACATACAAGATTAAGTTGACCATGAACGAATTGTTGTTGAATAAGGATCCTTGCCTCCTGGTCTAGTCCACCATGATAAGCCATGGCACGCTCCCCTTGATTACGTAGCTTAGCAGCCATTTGCTCTGCAATCCTTTTACTGGAAAAGTATATAATACCTGGGCCTTCAAGACTTCCGACTAATTCGGTGATCCGTCTTGGTTTATTCTGATGACCAACGACTTCAATCCCGATTGATATCTCAGGTCGATCCACCGAATACACAAATTCCTGCCAATTTTCAAGCAGTAAATAGTTGGCAATATCCCGTCTAACCTCTTCAGTAGCTGTCGCCGTTAATGCAATTGTCACAGGATTATTTAAAGCTTTCCGGACTTCACCAATCTTTAAATAATCAGGTCGAAAGTCATAGCCCCATTGTGAGATGCAATGGGCCTCGTCTATTACTAAGAGGGCAATGTTTAACTCCATTAATTTATTCAGGATTAATTCCGTTCCTAGCATCTCTGGAGAAACAAATATAAATTTATACCGGTCAAGTTGCTTTAAAAGTTGTTTTCTTTCATACGGAGATAAAAAAGAATTAATTGCCACGGCACGTTTTTCACCTAAGGCTTTCATCTGTTCAACTTGGTCTTGCATCAATGACAGCAGTGGGGAAATAATGATCACTTTTCCATTTAACAGATAACCTGGTAATTGGTAACAAAGGGATTTTCCTGTACCAGTTGGTAGCATAGCAATGGTATTCTGACCTTTAAGAACAGTTTCAATTACTTCTCGCTGTCCTTTACGAAAGGAGTTAAATTGAAAATAATGGGATAAAGCTTTTTCTAATTCCACTTATAATCCACCATCCCCATGCCTTGCTAATACAAGCCTAATTTCAAAATAATTAGCATCCTCCACCAAATCACGAATTTGCTTCAACTTCTTAGCGGAGGTTTGTTTTGCCGTTTCTAAAATTCTTTTTTGTTTATCAGGGGTAACATACCTATTTAATTCAAATTCCTTTACATGAAGAGCAATTTCAACTATGTGATCTTCAATCGTACTTACTTTGAGGTTTCTTATCGCTGCAATCTCGTCAGGTAAATACCCTTTCTTTAGAAGCTGAAATGTTTTTTCAGTAGATAGTGTAAATGGAACTTCCTTTTGGATGTCATGAACCAAGCTACTTAAAAGGGGAAATACATTTATATTTTGAGATATTTTTGAAATCATATAATGCAGGATATTAAGGAATTCTATATGGTAATGGTAAAGGTTCATCCCAAGCGTTTCTGCTGCCTGCTCAGAAGTTAACCCAATTTTTTTATGTCCTGTTAGCCTTAGTACAAGCACCTCAGGCTCGATGCTTGCATCTTGTCCCAAACAATCGATGAGTTCATTATAGAGCTGAATAGCTAATTCATATCTATCTGAGTTTTTCCTTTTCAAACAAGCTTTTAACCACTCTTGAGTTTCTTGTTTATTTTGTATCGGTATAAAACCCTTATTTTTATTGACTAAATTCGAGGAAACTTGGACTAAAATTGATAACCGTTCCCAAAATACAATAGTTAGTTGATGATACTTCCAGCCATCAAGAAACTTGGGAGGCAATGACCTTCTACTTTGAAATTCTTGAAGGCACCTATCTCCTTTTTCTGTTAGACAAAAAACACCATCTGAAATTTGCTTGAGGCACCCAATATTTTGCAGTTCCAATACAATTGTTTCCATGTCTAATCTCGTAAGAAAAGGGAATGCATGAAAAAAAGCAGTTAATCTAAACAAATGTGCATCTTGAATTGTTTGAGATGACTTTTTCCCCTGGAATAAATGATAAAGTGAGGAAATCGAACGTTCATCCTTAATTTGTTTCAAACAATATAAAAAAACTGCATCACGGAAAGAAATCGTCATTGCATTCACCCAATACCTTTGCTGTGTCTAATTATTATTCTTTAAGCAAATACTAACTACCTATTCTCATTTTAGCATGAATCGACAATTAATGACGAAAACAACGTATAAGATTAGAGAAGAATATTCCAGCGAAAATTATTCTCAATCTTTTTTTTTATTGAAAAGTTGGTGATACAGTTTTACAATAAACATGAGGCTGACGTTTTCACAAAAACTTTACGAAAACGATACCAAACTGTTTGAAAATACGGGAGGTTTTTTCATGGCAAAGTATACGATTGTTGACAAAGAGACTTGCATCGCTTGCGGTGCATGTGGCGCTGCTGCTCCAGACATCTACGATTATGATGATGAGGGCATTGCGTTTGTAACACTTGATGATAACGAAGGAATCGTTGAGATTCCAGATGTATTATTAGATGATATGATGGATGCTTTTGAGGGTTGCCCAACTGACTCCATTAAAGTAGCTGACGAGCCATTCGATGGTGACGCTTTAAAATTCGAATAGTTTGATATAAATAAGACCCTGACCTTTTACGGTTAGGGTCTTATTTTTTCGTTTTTTTTTTAAAAAATACAAAGAAAAAGCAGTGGTAATTCATCACCACTGCTTTTTCTTATATGCTTTTATACTGTTGTCTACTAATCCATGTAGACATTCTTGCAAATAATAACATGAATACTAAGGAAATGAGTAATCCTTTTAATATATTGAACGGTAAAATACCTGAAACAATCATTGTCTTTAATTCGGGAGTACCCATTGCAGGGTAATTTAAGAAAAATGTATAAGCTGGCATGATTACATAGTAGTTTAGAACACTCATGGTAATACTCATAACTAATGTTGAAATCACTAAAGCAAGAGTCATCCCTTTTTTTGTTTTTAATTTGGTATAAATGTAGTAGGCAGGTAAGACAAACAAAATCCCTGCTACAAAATTAGCAATATTCCCCACAGGAACCCCTGTCGCACTACCTGTCATAAAGTAATCTAGTATATTTTTAAACAATTCAACTAATATTCCCGCAACCGGCCCAAAGATTAACGCCGCAATCAATGCTGGTATGTCGCTAAAATCAATCATTAAGAAATTTGGGAATGGCGGTAATGGGAAATTCAAAAGCATTAAAACATAAGATATACTGCTTAACATCCCAATTGCTACCAAGGCTTTGACACTAAATTTTTTCATTTTCTTCCTCTCTCCTTTTTGAGATCCACCTCAAAGAAGAAAGGTTCAGCAAACAAAATGCACCCACTAATCGAAAAAACCTCAAGCATTTGGGCTTGAGGGATAAATTCCGAATGAAGGTACACCTAATAAACATTCAAAAACACTGCACTTTTTGAATGCTTGCAGAACCTCCACCTTCTCCCATCCAGACTTTACTGTCGGCTTTGGAATCGCACCAAATCCTGCCTTACGGCTCGCGGGCTTAGAGTTAATACTCATCACCGCCGGTCGGGAATTTCACCACGCCCCGAAGATAGACCATATTTATTTGTTAACAAGTCTATTATACTCGAAGAAAAAAATTTTGGAAAGTATTCTACACATGAATAAATTGTGAATTTAAATACAAACGATGTCGCTGTATTCATAATTTCCTTGCCTAAGAACATCAAAGCGCAGTTTTATCGTCACTCGTCTTACGATTACATCCCACTTAATCAATCACCAATACTTGTTCAGGGTAAATCAGATTAGACTCAAGTTTATTTTTACTCTTAATATCCACAACACTTATACCCGTTTTCCTAGAGATTGAACTTAAGGTATCTCCTTCTGCTACGATATAGTGTTTCTTTACGATCTTTGGTTTTTCCGCCTGTGCTTGACTTGAGGTTTCAATTGAACCTCCTGGATTTGCCCTAGTTTGGGCAAATACTGCCTGTCCAATTTCAGTCAATCCCAACACATAGTCAGGATTAATTACATTTTCCTTGCTATATGTCCATTCATTTTCATGGACCTCAAAATGCAAATGAACCCCTGAGGAATCACCGGTATTCCCCATTTTCCCAATCAATGTACCTTGACGAACCATTTCTCCTTCTTTCACATTTCTTTTATGTAAATGAGCATATACCGTTTCATAGTTATTTTGGTGCTTAATAAATACAACATTCCCATATGTATCGGAGTAATATGATTTACTAACAACTCCTCCATCCACGGCATAGATAGGGGTATTTAATTCAGATGCTATATCTATACCATGATGCATTCCTTTTCTTGTCCCAAATGTGTCTGTAATCTCGCCCTCCGCTGGCCAAATCCAATGTTCTGTATGTGTGGAAACCCCTTCCGCTCTAGGTTTCTTCCCCCCAAGAAACAGTAAACTAATACAAATTGCAATCAATCCTGCTATCAGAAGACGCCTTACATAGTCTCTCATTTTGTTCCTCCCATGACCTTAGTACTCCTTCTACCTACTACTGTATGAATTCCTGTCCCGAAATAGAACATTTAATCCATCGAAAGGTATTTATAAGAAAACATGGAGTTATTATTTGGTAATCAGCGGGAACTTTATTCAAAAAACAGATAAAAAAGAGCCTGAAAAAAATTCAGGCTTAATCTACTCAATGATTTTTTTATTTGGCCCAACTGGTAAAGGGAGATCCTTTGTTAAATCAAAAGGGCCAAGTTGTTCTTGTTCTAGTCCTTCAATTCTTATTTTTTCGAACCCAAAGCTTTTTGCCGTCAGCATCATTGCCTCAAGATTATATAAGAAATGATCATTCAGCTTAGAACCATCTGTTACGACTACCCTTAAGGTTTGAGATCTATCTTCCGTCCTTGAAATTTCCATCTTGATATCGGCAGGAATGGAGGCTTTAAGACCAATTTCATCCTGATCATTTTCCATCGCCGAATAGGCCTCTAAAATAGTATCAAAATTTTGCACTGAAGGAATCATATAAGGAATAGAGTTCGTTTCTGAGAAGTAAAAAAAGTAAGCGCGATTCTTCTGTTCTTCAGTTGGAAGCTCAGTTACTTCGCCAAAATTCCCTAAACTAATCCCTGCTTCTCCTTCGGTTGTAAATAGAATCTTTTTTACTTTCTCAATGGGGAAGGTTTCTTTTAAGATTTTTGTAAATGTTGTTTCAGCAGCTGAACCTAGCCCATATTTGTGATTAGCAGGAACATCTACAGTGATTGTCGCACTTGCTTGGTCATAGCTTAAATTCGCATCAAGTGGGAAATATTCCGCTAATCCCCATTTCTCTTCAGTCAGCTTTGACATCGTCTCTTTAAACTGATTAAACCATGTTTTCTCATCTGCTTTCTCAATCAGCACTGTGACAGGCACTGTCATGAATGCATCAGTATCAGGGATAGGAATGGTGAGAGCCTGATAATTCTTTAGATCATCAGGATAAACTGCACTTGGCTCCTCTATACTTAAAGTGTTACTTTCATTCATTTGTGTATCGTTTGCCTCTATTCTCTCCTCGGCTGCAAACTCATTATTGGTTGTTTCTTGTTTCGAGCGACTATTTTCTTCGAGCATAGTTGAGTTCTCAAGATCAACTGAAGAGCTACTCTTTTGTTCTGCAGTATCTTGCCACCCGATCAACTGCGGGGAAAGAATATAAATCAGGAAAACAACTATTGCGGATGCTACACCAGGAATAAACCATGATGGCAGTCTCCTTTTCTGTTTATTTAAGGAAATAAGTCGATAAATTTCACTTGGGTGACGCTTATCACTTACTTTCGGTAAGCCTCTTAGTAAATCTTCAATATCCCTATCACTTAATTTCGATTTTCCCACTAGGCATCCCCTCCTCTTCTAACTCTTCCATTCTCTTCCTCAATGATTTTATCGCCCTATGCTGGGTTGTTTTCACTTTGCTTTCCGTCCAAGAAAGTGCTTCAGCTGTCTCGCTAATCGTCAGTTCGTGAACATACCTCAGGATCACAACCATTTTTTGATCCATCGTACATTCATCTAAGCAGTGGTAAATTTTCTTCATCTCATCCCTTTGTTGGACAATCTCCTCAGGCAAAGCCTCTTGATCGCTTATCTGTGTTGAAGAAAAATCCATCTTTTCAAACAACCATTTTTTCCATCCTCTTTGCTTGCGAAAATGATCGATCGCGACATTTTTCGCAATGGAAAATAACCAAGTCTTTTCACTGCTATTTCCTTCAAAACGATCGTACGCTTTGAGAACTCGAATATACACTTCTTGCACTAGATCCTCTGCTAATTCCTTATTTTTTACCATATAGAATAAAAACCGATATAAATCTTGGTGGTATTTTTGATATAAATAATCAAAAACGGAGTCCATTTCTTTTCTCCCCTCCGTATCATAAAATAAGTCGTAATATATGTATAAAAAGTTTCAATTTAACTATATTCGTTTAAAGGAGGAAATGGAAGAATGAATTTTTCAGGTAAGTCAAAAGCCATCTGCACAACAAATCCCCCTTTTACAGTAGAAAGGGGGATTGTTTTCAAAACAATTTGTTCCTTGTGAATCAAGATAAGTCGGCAAGATTCTTACAACATATCATTATTTCGAGGAATAAAAAAGGAAAATGTCGTTCCTTGTCCCAATTTGCTTCTCACAGAGATATTCCCTCGATGCGCTTCAATGATATTTCGTGCTATTGCCAAACCAAGCCCTGTACCTGAACGGCCTCTAGTCCTAGACTTGTCTCCTTTATAGAAACGTTCAAATAAAAACGGGAGGTCCTCTTCAAGAATACCCGGTCCATTATCACTAACCTCAAATAAAAGCTCAGGACCAATTGATTTTACTGTTACAGTAATTGAACCTGAATTTTGAATATGACGAATGGCATTATCTAAAAGATTGGTTAGCACCTGCTCTATTTTATCAGGATCAAAATGAAATTTATCAGTTTTTGTATCTAGTACAGTGTTAAGCTGAACATCCTTATCCTTTGCAAGCGTTTGAAATTTACGGATAATCCGATTAACATATGGCTCAAGTTCAACATCTTCTAACTCTAACTGTATATGACCTGCTTGCATTCGGGCCAAATCCAATAATTCATTTACAAGACGGCCCATTCTTAAGGACTCATCGTAAATGATTTGAGCCATTTCCTGTTTTTCTTCATGAGTTTCCGCTATCCCATCCACAATCGCTTCACTATATCCTTGTAACATCGATATCGGAGTCCTAAGTTCATGTGAAACATTGGCAATGAAATCATCGCGGAGTTTATCCACTTTTCTCTCCTCAGTCATATCACGAACGACTGCAACCGCTCCTCGAATCGTTTTCTTATTAAATAAAGGACTGATAATAATTACAAAGGAACGACCTTGAAGAGTAATCTCTCCTACTTGCTCATCTACCGTATTAACAGCAAGTTGAAAAAGCTCCATGACTTTCGAAGGAACAGCATCTGTATTTTCACTTGCTCCTTGTTCATAGTACCAATACCTTAAAAACTGTTCAGCGGGTGGATTCGTTATCAGAATTGTTCCATCTCGATTGAAGGTTATCACACCATCTGCCATACTGCTTAAGATGCTTGAGAGTTGCTCTTTTTCCTGGCTCAAGGCATTCATATTGAATTTTAGTTGCCTACCCATTTGATTAAAAGCGGTTGCTAGCTCTCCAATTTCATCATTGGTAACAATCGGCACCTTCGTATCGAACTTTCCTCGCGCAACCTCAAATGCTGCCTCACGCATTTTTCGAAGAGGGGCATTAATTCTTGTCGATAGAAAGAACGCGAAAATGGTCGTAAGAACAAGACCCACTCCTGCTGAAATCAGAATAATTTGCGTGGTCTGTTGCATGGTTTTTTCCATTACTTCAAGGGATTGATATACGAAAACTGCACCATCCCCACCCTCAAAATCATGAAGAGGAACACCGATTATTAAAAACTGGGTTTCAGTTTTATTTTCTGACGGATAGGTAACAATTTTATCAATGCTTTTCCCTTCATCAAACACCGACAGCATTTCTTCGTCTCCGAGAAAATATGAGATTGGAATCTGCCAGGTTTCCTTTGCCTCTGGAGAATAATAGTAGGTGGTCTCATCTTTGATCACAGCGGCATTCGTTACTTCGTCTAAGAGACCCCAAGTTATCTCAAGCCCAATCCCAAGTTCTTCTCCACCATGTTGCTCGAGATTTGTTGAAATCTTTTCTGCGGTGTACGTCAAGTCTTTCCTCGACTCATTGATGTTATAGTTTTCAAAGAACTCCAGCAGTAATACGGTCAAAATGGATAAAACAAAGGCAACAAGCAAAAGAATGGTAACCCATAACTTACCTACAACACTTCGCCAGAACATCATTCATTGACAACCTCGAATTTATACCCAACACCCCAAACAGTTACAATCATTTTCGCAGCCTGTTCAGATACCTTGTTTAGTTTTTCGCGAAGTCGCTTATCATGCGTATCGACCGTTCTCAAATCACCAAAAAACTCGTAATGCCAGACTTCCTTTAATAACTGCTCACGATCAAATACTTTATCAGGAGCTTTTGCTAGGAAATATAATAATTCATATTCTTTAGGGGTTAAGCTTACCTCTTTCCCATCAGCCGAAACCCGATGGGCGTCATTATCGATCGTTAAGTGAGGGAAAACAATAACATCCTTAGTAGTTGTCTCTGTTTGCAAATAGCTTGTGCTAGATGAACGGCGCAGCATCGCCTTTACCCTTAATACAACCTCTCTTGGGCTAAAAGGTTTAACGATATAGTCATCTGTACCCACTTCAAATCCTTGAACTCGATTCACCTCTTCGCCCTTTGCAGTTAGCATAATAACAGGAGTGGATTTCTTCTCCCTTAATTCCCGACAAACTTCAATCCCATCTTTACCAGGCATCATCAAATCAAGCAGGATGACATCATATTCATTTGTGAGAGCTTTTGTCAGAGCCTCGTTACCGTCTTCTGCTTCGTCAATGATAAAATCCTCACGCTCTAAGTACATTTTTAATAACCTTCTAATTCTTTCTTCATCATCTACTACTAAAACTTTGATATCCTTCTCCATCTGATTAATCCCTCCTGTGAATAATTTTACTTAATGATTTATCATGTTGCTATTGTTTTTTATCTTATTCATAATGTTAACCTAATACTTTGCCTTAAAATAGACATATTTTATGTATCCCTATCGATTCTAATTATGTGTTTAGGCTGCTTTCGTTGCTTTTATAAAAGAGGTGGTTGATTCGCGCTCCAGGATGCTCCCTTTCCACGAGGCATGCGGTGAGCCTGTCCAGCTCCTGCGCCTAGCCCCTCGAGTCGCTTCAGTCCGGCACTTGTCGGGGCTGAACAAGGCGCTTCCGCTTTTTTCTCCTCGTCGAATAGTGCTCTGTGGGATCTCACATGTCCCGCTGCTCCCGCTTGACACTTCAATGGCTTACTTGAATCCGCCCAAGCACGAAAACAATGCGGTAGCATTTTTGAAGAGTCTCGCACCTTCCGCTCCAATCAACCGGTATTATCCATAGATTTATTTATCAAAACAACACTCTTTTAGAAAACAACATCTGTTTAATTAATATCTTAAAAAACCTTCACTATCTAAACTAGTGAAGGCTCATGGTAGAAACAGGGCATTAAGAGCCTGCATAAGAGTGCAAACCAGCAATAACAAGGTTTACAACAATCAAATTAAACATAATAATGAAAAAACCTATAATGGCTAGCCAAGCGGATTTTTCTCCATGCCAGCCCTTTGACAAACGAAGATGCAAGAAAGCGGCATAGAAAAGCCAAGTAATTAATGCCCATACTTCCTTCGGATCCCATCCCCAGAATCTAGTCCAGGCAATTTGCGCCCAAATCATCGCAAAAACGAGCGCGCCAAGCGTAAAAACTGGGAAACCGATTAAGACAGAGCGGTAACTAATTTCATCTACTAAATCTAAGTTAATATTCTTAACTAGAGGATGTAAGGATGCTGCAATTCGCTTCCTTAAAAGTAGTCTTAACACCCAATAAAGGATTAAACCACTAAGTAGTGACCAGATTACCGTATTTAATTTTTTCGAGTCAATAATCGCTGGGGTTTCGATAAATGGTTCAAATTTTCCTTCTGTAACCAATTCTCCCTCGTGTGGTCCAATCAACGCTGGAATTTGATATTCGTATACAGCTGCGGCACCCTTTTTATCAATATAATTAAATTCTGCTGAATAATTCACAGCAGCAAATCCTGTTGTAATGATAATAAAACTGATTACACTTACGATCGAATACATAATCATCTCGAGCCAAAAAGTGCGCTTACTACTAGTTGTTTGATCAACAGCTTTCACTAGATAAATAATCCCTGCAGCAAAGGAAATCGACAGTATGGCTTGTCCCAATGCCGCAGTTGTTACGTGAATATGGAGCCAGTCACTCTGCAATGCAGGAATAAGTGGTGAAATATCCCGCGGAAACATACTAGCATACGCGATGATTAAAATTGCCACTGGAAGAGTAAATACCCCGAGCCAAGGAGTTTTGTAGATATAATAGATCAAGATAAAGGCTCCTACTAAACACATCCCGAAAAACGTAGTAAATTCAAATAAGTTACTGACAGGCGCATGCCCAGCAGCGATCCATCTTGTAATAAAGTATCCTAATTGAGCTACAAATCCAACTACAGTAATGATTATAGCTATTGTCGCCCATTTGTTAGGACCCTCTATTTTTTTGCCATCCTTTTTGGCTTTAATTGAACCCCCAAAAAAGGTGGTAGCAACGAGGTAACAGATAAAAGCGACATAAAGCAAATTCCCGCTTAATTCAACCATAATTCTCCCCTATCCTTTCCTTGCTTCTTCTTCAAGCTGGTCCTTAGGAACATCAATGCCCGTCCCGTCAAATATTCCTTCTAATTCTCGCTTAAGACCATGCCAATTCTTATTTGTATGACCAGCAATCCAAACCTTGCCATCAATCCTTCTAATCCAGATTCGACGATGGTTCCAATATGCCCCTTGAACCACACCAATCATAAATATGAGCCCACCAAGACCAAGAATCCAAAGTGTCATATCTTTTCTTACAGTCAAACCAGAAACATTTTTCGTTTCAACCCCTTTGAAAGCCATTTTATACTCATTGTCTCCGAGCGGTTCAATGGTTTCCTGGATTGCAACAAAGCTTACTTCCCCTTCAGGCTTATTTGGTGATTTCATTTCAAACACAAATGCTGGATTATTTGGTACTCTTGATTTTGTCGCTGGTTCCCCCTCAGCATTAAATTCAAAGTCAGGGAAATAGCTTTTTACTTCTACTGAATATCCATCCCCTAAATCATAAAGCTTATCAGGGTTGGATAAATCGACTGTGACATCGCCAAACTCTTCACCTGTCTCTTTGTTTTGTAATGCGAAAGACATTTCGTGAAGCTCATTCAATTTATAATCCACTTGATAAAGGGCTAATCCATTCACCTTGAGGGGTTCATTTACACGAATTTCTGCATCTTTAACCTTCTCAAGTTCAGGTTCTTCGCCCGGGACAGTATCGCCTTTTTTCTCATAAAGAGTGACGTTCGCTTGATAGGTTTTCACGACTCCTCCTGCCCTATCTAGTGCCTGTTCGAATACTTCTCCGTCCTTCTCTTTGTCATATAATTCTACGATAAACTGATTGTTTTTAAGATAGTATTGATCATCTGTCTCCGGAATTGCTTTCGTTTCCCCTTCTCGAATCCACAAGGTTTGATCCACATACATTCCAGGAACAAAGCGAAGCATTCCACCAAGTAGAAAAATAATAAGGCCGACATGGTTTACATAGGGACCCCAACGTGAAAAACGATTTTTTTCTGCTAAAATATCGCCTTCTTCTTCACGGATCTTATAGCGTTTTGATTTTAGCTTGTTATGAATGGTCGCAAAATCTTCTTCTGACTCGGGAAGGTCAGATACCCCATATATACGTTGACGCTTTAAAAATCCCTCATGCCTTGATACACGTTGCTTACTTAAAGCACGATATAAAGGGATAACCCGATCAAGACTGCAGATTACCAGTGAGACACCGATTGAGGCAATTAACAGCAAATACCACCAAGAACTATATAAATCATGAAATCCTAGTTGATAGTAAAGTTTCCCAAACCATCCATATTCAGTTTCATAATGTTCTAGAGCCGGAATGTTTTGCGGAATATACATTACCTGTGGCAGAATTGTTCCAAATATAGAAGACAACAAGGTAATGACAATCAACCAGACACCGACTTTAACAGACGAGAAGAAGTTCCAAATCTTGTCGATAATTGTTTTATTATACGTTTGGGACCTTCGAGCACTCCCTTCGTAACGCATATCGACTAGCTTCTTATCGATTTCTGTTTCTTCCAAAATTTTTCCACACGATTCACAAAGAACGGTCCCGTGAGGATTAACATGCCCACATTCGCATTTGACTTCATTCATCTCCAAATCTCCCCGTTTTGCTCTCTATTAAGGCTGGATTTCCTCCATAAATTGATTAACAGTGGCTTGAGTTAATTGACCTACATGTGATCGAATCACTTCCCCATCCTTATTGATTAAGAAGGTGATCGGGAGCGGATCAATTCCATAGGCTGTTTGAACTTGAGTATCCTTATCAATCATCACTGGGAAGCTGAGCTTATGCTTATTAATAAAATTATTCACTGCTACGTCTGACTCCCCTACATCAACAGAAAGGACCTTTACACCTTTATCCTTAAATTCTTGGTAGGATTTCTCAATATAAGGCATCTCCCGTTCACATGGCTTGCACCAAGTTGCCCAGAAATTCAAAAATACACCTTGCCCACGATAATCAGAAAGCTTATGTTTCTCCCCGTTCATATCAACCAAAGCAAAGTCTGGTGCCGTCTTTCCAATTTCAACTTTTTTGATCGTATCCTTCGTTAAGTTTGCGTATAGAGTATAGCCAACCGCAGCGGCAAGAATTACTAGTATAACTGTTCGTATAACTAGTCTTCTTTTCTTCATTCTGTCTCGCCTCCCAATCTAAAAAACATTATATCATTTGCCACTTGAAATTATGGATGATATTATTTATTCTTTTTTTTCATTGCTTGAACCCGCAATTGCTTAACCTCATGTGGAGTCAATTCTTTTGCTTCCCCAGCATTTAATCCATGTAGGGTCAATGTCCCATAACGTTCTCGTTTTAGTTTCATTACAGGATGACCAATCGCTTCAAACATTCTTCGAACTTGGCGGTTTCTTCCCTCATGAATCGTCAATTCGACAATCGCTGTCTCAGCCTTCTTTTCAAATGACACTAGCTTTACTTTTGCCGGAGCTGTCTTGCCGTCCTCTAGACGAATTCCCTTTTCTAAGCTTCGCAATTTTTCTTTTGAAGGAATTCCTTTTACTTTAGCTACATAGACTTTTTCAACCTCGCTACTAGGATGCATTAATAGATTGGCAAATTCACCATCATTTGTTAACAGTAGCGCTCCTGAAGTATCATAATCCAATCGACCTACTGGGTAAATTCTTTGTTCAATATGGGTAAAATAATCTGTAACGACTTTCCTACCCTTGTCATCACTTACACTAGAAATAACTCCACGCGGTTTATACAGTAAAAAATAAACGGGCTCCTCCCTTTCCAACGGAACACCATTAACCGAAATTTTGTCAGATGTACCTACTTTGATCCCTAGCTCTTTTACTACACTACCATTGACTGAAACTTTTCCTTCAAGAATCAATTCTTCAGCTTTTCTTCTTGAAGCAATACCTGCATGTGCGATTACTTTCTGCAGTCTTTCCATGTTGATCACCCCTAATTGTATCGACATTTATACTATTTTTTCACTATCATAGCTATCCTTAAGAATTATGACACAAAATCCCTTGTTTTCAAAGTAACCTACCCTATAAAGTGAAACAAAAAAAAGATATCCTTAAAAAAGGATACCTTCATTACGCTCTCACATTCCAAACATCAATGTGACAACAACGATTGCTGCAATGAAACCGGCTAAATCCGCGAGTAAACCTACCTTAAGTGCATCACCCATTTTTTTGATGCCCACCGCTCCAAAGTAAACAGTCAGAACATAAAAGGTGGTATCTGTACTACCTTGAAGCGTAGACGCCAGCCTACCGATGAAAGAATCAGGACCATGAGTGGCAATTAAATCACTGGTCATTCCTAAAGCAGCGTTCCCGGAAATGGGCCTTATAATTGCAAGCGGGATAATGTCAGCAGGAATTCCTACTTTCTCTAAACCAGGCCGAATCAAATCCACCATATAGTCAAGCGCTCCAGATGCACGAAAAATGGAGATTGCTACCATCATCCCTACTAAAAAGGGAATAATCGAAACAGCCATTTTAATGCCTTCTTTGCCTCCCTCGACAAATGTTTCATATGTTGGAACCTTTTTCATTGTGCCGTAGAGGAGAATAAATCCAATTAAAACTGGAATGAACCAGAGAGAGATTACCGAAATCATTTGCATAGGGCTTTCATCCTTTTCTACTTCTTCGATAATAAAAATATCGATCTATTAAAATAGCAGCAATGGCCGAAATGATGGTAGCAATTAGTGTCGGTCCTACTATTTCGGTCGGAGCTGCCGAATCATAGGTAATCCTTATCGCAATCACTGTAGTCGGAATAAGAGTGATACTTGAAGTATTAATTGCCAAGAATGTAATCATCGAACGACTAGCAGTATCCTTTCCACCGTTTATTTTTCGCAATTCTTCCATTGCCTTAATCCCTAAAGGGGTCGCTGCATTTCCAAGTCCAAAGAGATTCGCCATCATATTTGAAAGGATATACCCCATTGCTGGATGTCCAGATGGAACCTCAGGAAATAATTTCGCAATTAACGGTCTAAATAAATTTGATAGTTTCTCTAACAGTCCGGCAACCTCTGCTATCCGCATTATCCCAAGCCAAAAAACCAAAATACTTATTAACCCAATACATAGTGTGACAGCCTCTTGAGCCCCTTTAAAGATAGCCTCATTCACAGCTTCCATCGTTCCATTCACAGCAGCGAAGACCAAGCCAATTATCGTCATTCCAACCCATATATAATTAACCATTATCTTTCAAACCTATTACTGTAGTAAACATATTCCTGAAGAAGTCAAAGAAAGATTTTTTCTCTTCTGGCTGATGCTTATAGTAGACTGGTAATTCTTTAATTTTCTCGTCACCTAAATAAATTTCGGCCTTTCCGACTATATCAGGAATTTCTCTATCATCTTGTTCTTTTGGCTTGAGTAACTTATATTCCACCTTCACTAAATCCTCTTCTTCAGAGGTTAGTGGGTAATCAAATGAATGATCCAGATAAACCTTCCCTTTATAAAAAGACTCCTTGATTCCTTTAATAGTCCCCTTAGAAACGATTTCAGCGATATCATAATCATCAAACCCACTTTCAAACATATGGATATGGTCATTCCAATCGTCTGGACCGTTCAAAGTGACGGCTATCAACTCAAAATCATCCTTTGCTGCTGTAGAAACAAGAGTTCTTTTTGCCCTTTTCGTATAACCTGTTTTTCCACCTGTAGAATGCTTATAGAGACCATTTAAGAGCCTATTCTTATTCTTCCAAACTCTATCCCATGATTCGTTTGGATTTGGAGCACGGTGAACCTTTGTACCAGCAATTGTCCGGTATGTCTCATTATTCATTGCATATCTTGTTAATAGCGCCATATCATATGCTGTTGAAAAATGATCCTCGTGATCATCGAGTCCATGCGGATTAGCAAAATGGGTATTTTCCATCCCAATTTCCTCCGCTTTCTTATTCATTAAAAACACAAACCCTTCGAGGCTCCCTCCAACATGTTCGGCGATTGCAACAGCAGCATCATTTCCTGATCTAAGCATTAATCCATAAACAAGATCCTCCAGTAGAATTTTTTCACCTGATTGAAGATACAAGGAGGAGCCTTCCGTTCCTGCAGCCCTTTCGCTTACTTTCACTTGCTCCTTCAGCTTTCCTGATTCGATTGCTAATAGGGCTGTCATGATTTTTGTAATGCTAGCAATTCGCTCAGGATTATGAGCATTTTTCTCGTAAAGTACTCGTCCGCTTTCCTGCTCCATTAGAATAGCGTTTCTGGCGCTAACTGAACCTACAGCATCTGCAGATACAGGAAAATGATTTAATAGTAAAACACCTAGAAGAACTACAATTATCCATTTCCTCTTCATTGAACAGACCCCGTCTCTCTTTGGCAGTTTGTACAAGTTTATGCAGGACAAGGGTAGTTATGACTTAAAAAATTCATACATTTATAAAGGCTGTTTTCGTAACTTTGTTGCTTTTAACAAGGGGTGGTTGATTTGCGCTCCAGGATGCTCCCTTTCCGCGGGGCGTGCGGTGAGCCCCTTTCGCTCCAATCAACCGGTTTTATCCAAAGATATATTTATCAAAAACAACAATCTTTTTGAAAACAGCCTTTATAAAACACCCAACAAAAAAAGAACAGCCATATGGCTGTTCTTTTTATTTAGAATGTAGCATTTTTGTTCGATAATCGGTCTCATAATATTCAAGCTCTTCTCTGATCCGCTGAAAGTCAGCTTCGACTGAGCTGATTAATTGCTTTATACTTGTTGGAACATTTTCTCTGAATTTTATTGAGTTTTTACCCGTGTAAGCTGATCTGCTATCTTCATACCAGACATCACTTTTAGGCGCAAAGAATTCTTCAATACAATGATTGTATATGCCATAAAGTGTCTTTTCAGCTGCTGCCTTTGAAAAAGGTTTTGCCTTATCGATTACCTGACAAGCCTCTAACCCTTCCTCACAAAATACCGTAAGTTTACGCATGGTTGATAGTACTCGCTTATAGTAATCGGCATTACCTGCCTCTTCCTCTTCTAATCCTTTTATTGTTGTGGTGTTTAAAAATCCCTCTAGTCCTGAGACAGTTTGTCCGAGAAATTCCTTAACATCCTGTATTTGATTTTCTAGTATCTTATTACCCATAAAATACACCCCCAAAATTTTAAAAGACGGCGAAACGATTATGCTGGTTGAATCATAAATTCCATTGAAGAACGAATCTCGTACCCATTTTGTAGTTCAATATGGTTGAAGACTTCCTCTATTTTATTGAAATCAAGTCCTTGAAGTATGGAAGCAAACTCTTTCTCAGAATTTATATATACTCGTTTACGATTTCGCAATTCTGGATTTTTCAATAAACAGGCGATGGCAATGATGTCTTTAAAATAAATGTCACGAGTACCTGCCTTAAAAAGAGGATCCTGTTGAAAAGGAGTAAATATATTGACCTTTTCATCAAAATAACGCAAATATAATACATGAAGTGTTTTTTCTTCACCCTCAATAAGATAGGTGACCTCACTACGGTTGAAAAAGTCTTCAGACGTATTAGACTTTTCTTTTTCAAGTTCATAACCACTGCAATGTTTAATAAACATACTTATCCTCCCTAATTTGTCTGGAGGTCCAAAGCGGTACCTCTAATATGATAAATATGCGTTGAACGCTTCACCAAAGCACATGAAGCATTTGGTAATAATATTTTCAATTTTATCATATTATCAGAACTTTGTCTTAATTAAATGCTACTCCTTCTCCTTATAGCTCATTGAACTTTTCAAAAAATAAATCAGCCTCGTCTTGGACTTCCTCATCATCGATTTTTTCTGGAAGAGGTGGCAATTCCTCTATCGTTTTTAGTCCAAAATAGTCTAAAAACTCTTTCGTTGTCCCGTATAAATAGGCTCGGCCAGCGCCCTCAGCACGCCCAACTTCCTTTATTAAGGCTCTTGAAGCTAATGTTTGCAGTGGACGTTCTGTTTTTACCCCGCGGATTTCTTCAATTTCTACTCTTGTGATTGGCTGTTTATAAGCAATTATCGCTAATGTTTCAAGCGCAGCCTGGGAGAGATGGGCTGTTCCCGGGGATTCTACAAGACGTTTTAAATACAGTGCATGTTCCTTTTTTGTTGCGAGTTGAAAAACCCCCGCAATTTGTACAAGCATAATTCCTCGATTCGCATCTTTTTCATAGTCAAGCTGCAGTTCATGAATGATTTCTTGAACTCTCAATTCTTCTACCTCTAAAACAGTCGCAATTTGCTTTATAGAAAGCCCCTCGTCCCCAGCAGCAAATAAGACACTTTCAAGAATACCTTTCCAATTAATAATTTCCAACCTTATCTGCTCCTTTCTGTGCGGTCACAAATATCTCTGCAAAATTTTGCTCCTGCTCAACCAATATTTCCTGGCGTTTCATTAGTTCTAATACCGCTAGAAAAGTCACCACAATATGACTGCGATCTGGTACTGGGAAAAGATCATGAAACCTCTTCCGTTCTCCTGTTCCAAGGAGTTCGATGATTTCAGTCATCCGTTTCTCAATCGGAATTTCCTGTCTTGTAACTCTTGTAGCCAATGGTTTCTGAAGCTTCCGTCTCCTCATTAGCTTTTGAAATGCTGCGAGCATATCATAAATCGTTACATTGATGTCATTTTTCTCAGATTGAGTTTCCTTCGCGAATTCAGATAAATCACTTGGCGGTTTTGTATAGATCAAACCCCGGTCTTCTTCAAGATGCTTAAATTCAACCGCCGCTTCCTTAAATTTCTTGTATTCGATTAACCTCTCGACTAGTTCATCTCGAGGATCTTCTTCCTCCTCAAAACTAAAAGCTTCTTCAGACTCATCCTCATGTTTAGGGAGAAGCATTTTACTTTTAATAGCCAATAAGGTTGCAGCCATTACTAGATATTCGCTAGCAATATCCAATCTAAGTTCTTTCATCGTATGAATATAGAGTAGGTATTGCTCAGTGATTTCAGCAACTGGGATATCATAGATATCAATTTCCAGTCTATTTATTAAATGCAGGAGCAAATCAAGCGGCCCCTCAAAAGCATCGATTTTCACATTGTATTCATTATATTCCATTTTTCCTCACCAAAATTCAAAGTAGTCGGCCTTTATTTATTTCTTACTTAGTATAGAGGATTGGCAAGTCCATATCCATAAATTTATTGTTTGTAAGAATACATGAGTTCAGTTCCAGCTACATAAATATGATAAGCTATTGATAAAGAAGACTGCCATCAATGGGATTCTTCCTGCCTAGTGTGGGCGGGATAATTGTCAAAAAGGGGGAATTGAGATGGTTCCAAAAGCATTTATTCAATATCTTGTCCATTTTCATGGTGACCGTGACTATTTTGAATGCCATGAGGTTCTTGAGGAGTATTGGAAGGATGTAGACCCAGGGAATAAAGACTCCATTTGGGTTGGCTTTATTCAGTTAGCAGTTTCGTCCTATCACTATAGACGCGGAAATCTTCCTGGTGCATTAAAAACCCATAATAAATCAGCAATGATTTTAACTAATCAAGAACAATCTTGCATAGATCTTGGGATCGATTATCATGAGTTGATGAAGTTGTTAATCGAGAGGAAGTCTAGACTTGTTTCAAATCAGCCCTATAAGAGTATGAATTTGCCAATCAACAATCAGAAACTGTTGGAGCAATGCTTGAAGGTATGTGCGAAACAAAACCTAATTTGGGGGCAAGCTAGCAATACCGATAATCAAAATTTGGTTAACAAGCACAGCTTAAGAGACAGATCCGACGTCATTCTAGAGAGAGAAATCGCACTTAAGGACAGGCAAAATAAAAAAGGCAGTGATTTTCTTTAATCACTGCCTTGCTTATTTTCCTTACTCTTAATCGCTTCACACTTTCCAATAAATCCTGCAGTCTCTGCATTGGGGACAATCAATTTATCAGGATAGA
>Ga0180215_1001753_pt1 | contig 23149 bp, 25 predicted proteins | sample eDN3rd37CBELigBY_FD_128871 | JGI IMG/M metagenome (GOLD analysis project Ga0180215, IMG submission 128871) | Enriched backyard soil microbial communities from Emeryville, California, USA - eDNA 3rd pass 37_C BE-Lig BY (version 2) (version 2) | ecosystem: Environmental > Terrestrial > Soil >...
AATCACTCCTTGTATTGTTGGAGATGAAGTAAAAACACAGGAATTCAGCAAAAAACTCAATGAAGAAGGCGTTTATGCGAAATCAATCGTCTTCCCGACTGTCCCAAGGGGAACGGGACGTGTCAGAAATATGCCTTCTGCAGCACATACGAAAGAAATGCTGGATCAGGCTATTGCAATTTATGAAAAAGTCGGCAAAGAAATGGGAATTATTTAAGTTTGACTATAAAGCAAAATCTATAAGGCAAAGAGGAAATGTTGGAGGAATAAAATGAAACGAATTATGATTACTGGAGCTTTAGGTCAGATTGGCTCTGAACTAACCTTGAAATTAAGAGAAATCTATGGAACAGACAATGTTATTGCAACAGACATCAGAAAAAATGAGTCTGAAGCTGCCCAATCAGGACCGTTTGAAATGGTTGATGTTACTGATGCAAAATCAATGCTGGATACGGCTAAAAAATATAATGTGGATACAGTTATCCATATGGCAGCCCTGTTATCAGCAACAGCTGAAGCCAACCCAGTATTTGCATGGAATTTAAATATGGGGGGGCTTATGAATGCACTTGAAACGGCTAGAGAGTGCAGCGCACAATTCTTTACGCCGAGCTCCATTGGCGCATTTGGTCCTTCTACGCCAAAAGACAACACACCGCAGGATACTATTCACCGCCCAACTACTATGTATGGCGTGAACAAGGTTGCGGGCGAATTACTGTCTGATTACTACTATTACAAGTTTGGTGTTGATACTAGAGGCCTGCGATTCCCTGGTTTAATCTCTTATGTTACTCCTCCAGGGGGCGGAACGACTGATTACGCTGTTGAGATCTACTATGAAGCGATTAAAAATGGCCGCTATACTTCTTATATCGACCAGGGCACATATATGGATATGATGTATATGCCGGATGCATTAAATGCTATCGTTGATTTAATGGAAGCCGATGCAGATAAACTCAGTCACCGCAACTCCTTCAATGTAACTGCAATGAGTTTTGAACCTGAACAGATTGCGGCAGAGATCAGAAAGCATATTCCTGGGTTTGAAATTTCCTATGAAGTTGATCCTGTGCGCCAGGCGATTGCCGACAGCTGGCCAAATTCGATTGATGCAAGTGCAGCAAAAGAAGAGTGGGGATTTAAAGCAGACTTCGATTTAGCCAAGATGACTGCTGATATGCTTGATAAACTAAGAACAAAATTATGATAAAGCAAAAGGGACGCCGTATGGCTGTCCCTTTTATAGTTTTATATTGAATTGCTTGCGGAGGAATTCCCTTTTTTCCTCCTCGGTTAGTTCATATTTTTCTTTTGTGCCCGCTTCAGACTTAGTGACAGTCAATCCTGAGAGTGTAACACGGCCATTCTTTGTCGCAATAGTGGCCAGGTCGCCATGTGTAAAATGGGATTCAGGAGAAGTCTGATTGAAAAAACATGCATCATGAAAGTCATTCAGCTGCCTTGACTTATCAGAAAAACGGAAAAGAATTCTCCATTTACCATCCTCAAGTCTTTGAAGATCATAAATTCCTTCACCGGACTCTCTTATCCGGTAAGTTCCGCTTACATCTGTTTTTTCCTCACCCGTTAAAGGTAAAGGCTGCCTGACGGAATCACCAAATCCTACGTCCACCAAATAAGGAATTTGGTTTAATAAAACCAGTATGGCTGCATGGGAATCTTCTCTGACCCATCCATCCGGCTTTTTGACGGTGCAGGAAATCAAGTGGGATTGAAATCCCAGTTCTGACAGCAGATGTTGAAATAGACCGTTTAATTCATAACAAAAGCCTCCCCGGCTTCTTTCAAGAATTTTTTCAAAAAACGCATCTGTGTCAAGCATAATAGGAATTTTTCTTGTTACATCCAAGTTTTCAAAAGGAATTTTGTGCATATGGCTGCTCTGAAGTTCTTTCAGATATTCAAGATCAAGATTACGTTCAGCCGATACTGCAATGCGTTTTAAGTATTTCTCTGCATCCATAAGATCACTCCATAAATTTTTTCTTTTTTAGCGATTAAGAAGGAAAAACAAATCAATTTGCAGTAATGAAATAGTTATACTAAAATGTCATTATATTTACATTTTAGCAAATTACACACGGGGGTTTAAATATGGCATATGAAGTAACTGTTGAATTTTGCATGATGTGAAACTACGCACCAAAAGCCGCGAGTTTCGCGGAAGAACTTTTTACACATTTTCGCTCTGATATTTCAAAAATGGAACTGGTTCCAAGTAAAGGCGGAGCTTTTGAAGTGACAGTAAATGGAGAAAAGCTTTATTCTAAGCTCGATACTGGCATTTTTCCTAAAACCAAAGAAATTATTGATAAGATGCAGGGATAACCTGCCAAACCTTCTCCCCAGGGAGGAGGTTTTTTACTGATCCATAACATTTTATCGCAGTCTAACGGGCAGTAAGACTCCCACTTCAAGACTCAGAGGAATCAATGGAGAATAAGTGGGGGTCAAACTGCCCGTAAAGGCCCGATTGGTTCAACTAACAATCAGTGGGGGATAAAACCCCACTGATTGAAGTTTCACTATATGTAAACAAAGGGCAGAAAGGCTACCTCTATCTCAGTTTTCAATTGATGCTGATATCTCTATCGCATCCTGGCCCAGCTTCATTTTTATTTATAAAAATTTCTAATATCTCATTGGAAAAATTTGCACTTACCCTGTTTTTAATAACTGAAAAAGGCAGCTTAACTTTCCGCATACATGGCTGGCCGCAGCGAATCGGGTCAGTTTCATCTATTTTAACCGCTTTAATGATCACCGTGTTTTCCTTTAAGGAAACGGTTACATCTTTTGAAACGCATCCTGTTAAGAGCGCCTCAACAATAATTTCCGCTTCCGTATCATATAAGTCGATGCGAAAAGTAATTTGATCCAAATACGATGACAGCGGGTCCAGATAATAATCCTCCATCCATTTTTCCAATTTATCCAAATTAAACGGATGGAAATCTTCCTTTTTGTTCAATTTCAAAACCCCCTTGTTTCAATCTATAGTATTCATTTCATGCAAAATAGTGAAAAATGATATAATAATCAGGCAAGTGCTGGAGGGATCTTAATGAAAAGTACAGTCAGAAATATTTTACCGGTTCATGAACTGCAAAAAGACCGGCGTTTTACCCATTTAATGAAACAGTATGGACTTGACTTTATACATACAACAAATATTTTAAAAGAGGTAATTTCTGAAATCAGGAATAACATTCTTGAAGGGAATTGGACGGGCGAGGAGCCTGGTACGGAAAAATTTACGGAAGATATATTTAAAAAAGCAGAAGAGGTAATCAATGTTCGGTATGGATATACTCTTAAAAGGGTTATCAATGCCACTGGCACTATTCTTCACACTAATCTTGGCCGAGCGCGTTTAAGCAAATCAGCAGCTGAACATATGCTTGAAATTGCCATGAACTATTCCAATTTGGAATATAACCTGGGCGAAGGAGCCCGGGGATCCAGGCATAGTCACCTGGAAAGCCTGGTCAAAGAGCTGACAGGAGCAGAAGCAGCGATGGCAGTTAACAATAATGCTGCTGCCGTTTATATCATCCTAAAAGCTCTTGCAGAAGAAAAAGAAGTAATAGTTTCCCGCGGTCAGCTTGTTGAAATCGGAGGCTCCTTCAGGGTATCAAGCATAATGGAAGAGAGCGGTGCAAAGCTTGTTGAAGTGGGAACAACGAATAAAACCCACTTAGAAGATTATAAACAAGTGATCAATGAAGATACAGCCATGATTATGAAGGTACATACGAGCAATTTTAAAATAATAGGTTTTACCAAAGAAGTTGGAACTGACGAACTAGCCCAGCTATCTAAAGAAAAAAATATCATATTCTATGAAGATTTGGGCAGCGGTGCACTATTTGATTTTAAAAGCAAAGGAATCGGTAATGAGCCAGCCGTAAGTGATGTGATAAAAATGGGGGCAGATATCGTTTCTTTTAGCGGGGACAAGCTTTTAGGCGGCCCGCAGGCAGGCATTATTGCCGGGAGAAAGGACTTAATCGAAAAACTGAAGAAACACCAGCTTGCCCGGGTACTTCGAGTTGATAAAATGACAATTGCAGCGCTCGAAGGCATGCTTATTGATTACTTAAAAGGGGAAGAGGGGCTGAAAAATATTCCGGTAGTCCATGATGTAATGACGACAAGTGAGGAACTCGAAACGAGAACTGCACAATTTCTTCACAGATTACAAGCAGCTGCGAAGGATTATGAATGCTCTATGAGAAAAAGCACAGGGCAAGTTGGGGGAGGAACAATGCCTGATGTTGAACTGCCTTCCTGGATTGCCGTTTTAAAGCACCGGCGTTACTCACCGGAACATATTGGCCGACAATTAAGAATTAATTGTACTCCTTCCATAATAGTGAGGATACATAAAGAAGAAGTACTGATTGACCTGCGGGCAGTAACTGTAAATGAAGAGGACATCATTATAAAAGCATTAACTGCTATTTAATTCTTGCAGCTGCCTGATTTTAAGGCAGCTGCTTTTTGATTAAACTTTACATATCATGGTGGGAATTATGTTTTTGTCTGGTATGGTTCCGGTTTTTCACTTTTTTTGAGCCGCTTAAAGGTTCAGGCTGTCCATCGTTATTATGCCCTTTGGGTGCATTTTTTCGCATGTCTTTGCCGTTGTTTTTATTCATTTTTTGATGCCCTCCTCATAATATAGGATGCTGACTTCCGCTCCAGGCAGCGTCCATACTGTGCTGCCGTCTTAAGGCTCTGGGTAACCAAGATAGAAGGTGAAACTCATCTTCCTCTCATGTGTTAGTGTGGCTCTTTTCCATGGAAAATTGCCTTGCAAATTGTGGCTGAAATTCAAGATTTCCACCTGAGTGATTTGGCGGAATATTTTATGGTTCTATTGCGCAATTTAATGGTACAAATTTTATTAGGAGTGAAAAAGCATGCCATATCATAAAGATAAACAGCAGGCATTTCAGGCAGCGCAGCAGGGAATGGAAGATGCACAGGAGCTTTATGCTGAAATTGTAAAAGATTCTGCCAGTTACGGCCATCAGCTTAAACATCTTAAGCAGGAGGTAAATGAAGCGTACGCTCAAATTGAAAATGCACTTGAGGTTGCATCCGATCATCAGCGGGCACAATTGGAGAGATTCCAGCAGGACTTGCGGTCCATGGTTGATGATGTGAACCAATACTAGAATGTTATGAATTGAAGGGAATAAAGTTTCACCTAAAAACCCGGCTGCGACCAGCCGGGTAATTTACTTTAAAATCATGGTCTCGCAAAGAGCCTGCCTCCTCGAGGTGTCCTGAGTTGGGCAAGGCGTTTCCGCATTCCTTATTTACTGATTCTTCTTCCTCTTTTTATTATTTTGCTTTTGCGCTTCTGTTAGGGGTTCATTGGCAAATTCCTCATTGTATCCGGTGCCCATGCCCTGCCCTTTTGCATCATTCATACCCTCTATAATATGATTAGCCTTTCTTTTAGCCATAGCGAATCACCTCCGTATTATTATTTTTCCGTGAATGATGTCAATTTATGTTGTTTTTTAGATAAGAGATTCCTCTTTTTCGTTTTATCAGTATAATAACTAAGCTAGAACGGGTTTTATCCTCTAATTGAAAAACGCTATCAATTAGGGCGTTTAAAAGGCTAATTGTAGTAAATAAGAATTTGTGATAAGAAAAACTTATCAAAAACAATAACTTTCTTGTTATTTACTTATATAACAGGTTGTATTAATATAGGAATTGTGAGAAAAGTAAGGATGGATGAAAATTCAAACTTTTCGACAATTACCTAACACTTGGTATATGATGTTTATTGAAAGAGGGGGTAATACATTTGGCAAAGAATGATGTGTTCAATTCCCGCAAATCCTTTGATCTGGACGGGAAGCGCTATCATTACTATCATTTAGGCGCTCTGGAAGAAGCTGGAGTAGGTAATGTTTCCAAATTGCCTTATTCTATTAAGGTATTATTGGAATCAGTACTTCGTCAATATGACGGCCGTGTAATTACAAAAGAGCATGTTGAAAACCTTGCAAAATGGGGAACTTCTGAAGTAAAAGAAGTTGATGTTCCTTTCAAACCATCACGTGTAATTCTGCAGGACTTCACTGGGGTTCCGGCAGTAGTTGACCTGGCTTCATTGCGTAAGGCAATGGCTGACATGGGTGGGGACCCTGACAAAATCAATCCTGAGAAGCCGGTTGATCTAGTTATCGACCACTCTGTACAGGTAGATAAGTATGGTACTCCTGATTCTCTTGAAGCCAACATGGAGCTTGAATTCGAGCGCAATGCTGAGCGCTACCAGTTCTTAAGCTGGGCACAAAAGGCATTTGACAACTATCGTGCAGTTCCGCCTGCAACAGGTATTGTTCACCAGGTAAACCTTGAGTTCCTTGCGAATGTTGTTCATGCTCTTGAAACAACGGAAGGTGATTTTGAAACTTTCCCTGACACTCTTGTAGGTACTGACTCCCATACAACCATGATCAACGGTATCGGCGTTCTTGGATGGGGTGTAGGAGGTATTGAAGCTGAAGCAGGTATGCTGGGACAGCCTTCATATTTCCCTGTTCCTGAAGTTGTAGGGGTTAAGCTTACTGGCGAGCTTCCTAACGGAACAACTGCTACTGACCTTGCATTAAAGGTAACCCAGGTACTGCGCAGCCAGGGAGTGGTTGGCAAGTTTGTAGAATTCTTCGGTCCTGGTGTTACACAGCTTCCATTGGCTGACCGTGCTACAATTGCTAACATGGCACCAGAATACGGAGCTACTTGCGGATTCTTCCCTGTTGATGCGGAAGCTCTGGATTACATGCGCCTGACTGGACGTCCAGAAGAGCAAATCAAAATTGTGGAAAAATACTGCAAAGAAAATGGAATGTTCTTTGATCCAGCTCTAGAGCCAGTATATACGAATGTAGTTGAAATCAATCTTGCCGAAATCGAAGCGAACCTTTCAGGTCCTAAGCGTCCACAGGACTTAATTCCGCTTTCAGCTATGAAAAAGGAATTCAATGACGCTATCACAGCTCCTCAAGGCAACCAGGGATTCGGTTTGGATAAGAAAGAAATCGACAAAGAAATCACTGTTGAGTTTGCAAATGGCGATTCAACCAAGATGAAAACGGGTGCTGTTGCCATTGCGGCAATCACTAGCTGTACAAATACTTCAAACCCTTATGTTTTAGTTGGTGCAGGTTTAGTGGCGAAAAAGGCAGTTGAACTTGGAATGGAAGTTCCTAAGTTCGTAAAAACTTCCTTGGCTCCGGGATCTAAGGTTGTTACTGGATACCTGCGTGATTCAGGACTTCTTCCATACATGGAACAGCTTGGATTCAACCTTGTAGGGTATGGCTGTACAACATGTATCGGTAACTCAGGTCCATTAAGAGAAGAAATCGAAAAGGCTGTAGCTGAAAGCGATCTTCTTGTAACATCTGTTCTTTCCGGTAACCGTAACTTTGAAGGGCGTATCCATCCGCTTGTAAAAGCTAACTACCTGGCTTCTCCGCCATTAGTAGTCGCTTATGCACTAGCTGGAACAGTCGATATCGATCTTCAAAACGAGCCAATCGGAAAAGACAAGAATGGCAACGATGTCTTCTTTAACGACATTTGGCCATCTACTGCTGAAGTTAATGAAGTGGTTAAACAGACTGTTACACCTGAATTGTTCCGTAAAGAATATGCGCATGTATTTGATGACAATGCCCGCTGGAACCAAATCCAGACAAGCAATGAGCCGTTATATTCATTTGATGATAATTCAACATATATCCAGAATCCTCCGTTCTTTGAAGGCTTAACTCCTAATGCTGATGAAGTTAAACCTTTATCAGGATTGCGTGTTGTCGGCAAGTTCGGTGATTCTGTCACAACTGACCATATTTCTCCGGCAGGTGCGATCGGCAAGGATACACCAGCAGGAAAATACCTTCGCGAGAACGGTGTTGAACCACGCGACTTTAACTCTTATGGATCCCGCCGCGGTAACCATGAAGTTATGATGCGCGGTACATTTGCAAACATCCGTATCCGCAACCAGATCGCACCAGGTACAGAAGGCGGCTTCACAACATACTGGCCAACTGGCGAAGTAACTTCCATCTATGATGCTTGCATGAAATACAAGGAAGATGGAACTGGCTTAGTAGTTCTTGCCGGCAAAGACTATGGAATGGGATCTTCCCGTGACTGGGCTGCAAAAGGTACGAACTTGCTTGGAATTAAAACAGTTATTGCTGAAAGCTATGAGCGTATCCACCGCTCCAACCTTGTTCTAATGGGTGTTCTGCCGCTTCAGTTCAAGGCAGGCGAAAGTGCAGAAACTCTTGGCTTGTCAGGTAAAGAAACGATCGATGTTCAAATCGACGAAAATGTTAGACCGCGTGACTTTGTTAAGGTTACAGCTACAGATGAAAACGGCAATCAGACTACTTTTGAAGCTCTTGTTCGTTTCGACTCTGAAGTTGAAATTGATTACTACCGTCACGGCGGAATCCTGCAAATGGTTCTTCGTGATAAATTGGCAAATTAATTTAAAAAACCGCTATGTGCTCGTTCACATAGCGGTTTTTTATTTACAAAATATACGGGCTTAGGTATCCTAAATGTATATTAACTTTGGGGGGTTGACATTGGATGCTTTTTTGATTGGACCTTTAATAGTAAAGTATGAATGGGTTTTAGTCCTGCTATCAGGTATCGTTGCTTATTTTACTATTGCAAATGTATTAAGAGACCAAAAGGAATATAAAAAAATCTTTCTGAATGTCATGCTCAATTCAATGCTCTTTGGCTTTTTCACTTATAAGTTTAGTTCAATTCTCTTTCAAACCGAAAATATTCTAAGCAGCCCTATAGGGATTTTATATTTCTCAGGTGGAAGGAAAGGAGCCATTTTAGGGACTTTATTGGCACTTACCTATATAGTAATGGAAATTAAGAAATACAAATATCCGCTCAAAAAATGGATGTATGGAATTGTTTACGGATCTGTCACATATATGCTGTCTTATTGGCTGTTCAGAACCTTATTAATTTTGCTTTTCTAGGTTAAAATACAATCAAGGAAGCAAAAAGGTTTTAATAGTGGGAGGGAAAACAGCATGTTCAAAAAATTATTTGCAGCAGCTGTGTTATTATTAATTACTACTGCAATATTTGTAGTACAGGCAGTTGAAAAAGATGAAGTCGAGAGTCATCCCGTTAATCAGACTGGTTTAGGAATTGGCTTGAAAGCCCCAGATTTTGAATTGAAAAACCTTCAGGGGGAAACAGTAAAGCTCTCAGATTATAAAGGAAAGAAAGTTATGCTTAACTTTTGGGCAACATGGTGTCCTCCATGTAAAGCTGAAATGCCTGACATCCAAAAATTCTATACTCAAAAGGGAAATCAAGTTGCTATCTTAGCAGTGAACATTGATCCACAATCTGATGTTGCCGGTTTTGCGGAAGAAATGCACGTGAATTTTCCCATACTGCTTGATGTAGATGAAAAAGTATCTAATGCCTATCAGATAATGACGATTCCTACCACTTTTTTTATTGATGAAGAAGGAATTATCCGGAATAAATACTTAAGTGCAATGTCCCTGGAGATTATGAATCAGTATATAGATGAAATGTAAAAACATCTGCAAAGAGCAGATGTTTTTTATGTATAGGTTTACACCGCTATAAAAAAGGAAATGAAATTAGAAGAGTGATTTTTATGAATATTTTACCAATAAAAGCGAACCTTATGTACTTTTTTCACGTATTGTGGATATATGCGGATTAAATTTTCGAAAAGTTGTAATAATTTAAAGAGTTTCTGGAGATAATGACTGTTACAATGGTATTAAAGGAAGGTGAAAGATTTATGAGAAAGCCTAGAAAACGCTCCTTTGCTGAATTAGTTTCAGAAAATAAACGCCAGCTTCTTAAAGACCAAGATGCAATGGAAAAAATCGAAGAACGCCTCGAGCTTAAACGTCTTAATAAGGCCGAATAGAATTACTTGCCATTCATGAAACTCTCTGCATTTGACCATACTTAAAATGAGGAGGGATATCAATGAGTAATCAAAAAAGACACCCTAATCATTTTGCTCCGAACCATATTGGTACACAATCACGCGGATTTGGCGGCAACAAAGGCAAAAAAATGCAGGACAAATCCGGACAGCATGCACAAGTAATTCAAACTAAAGGCGAATAATTGTAATTAACCTGCCGTTTCATTTTCGGCAGGTTTTTTGTTTCAAAAGTCAGGCATACCACAGGCAAGCTGCCCACACATTACCGCCAATATTTTTCTTGTTCTTTCACAAACTAATTTTGTACCATCACCTAATAAAGGGAGGAACAAACCATGGCACATAACAGACCAAATCCAGATGACCGCAGCGATAACGTTGAAAAGCTTCAATCCATGATCGTTCATACTATCGAGAATATGGACGAAGCTGAAGAATCAATGAAGTATGCAAATGCAGAAGATCTTGCAAGGATTGAAGCAAAAAATGAACGCCGCAGGGAAAGCCTTGCTTCATTCCGTTCAGAAATAAAGGACGAATATCAGGCACAGCAGAACGGCAATAACGTTGAACAATAATTATTAGCATCCTATAAAGACCTGATCCAGTGTGATTAGGTCTTTTTCTGCTGGAAGGTCATGATAAGAAGCTCATCCTTATAGATAATTACAGAAATATGGTAAGATAAGTTGTGGAAACTAAGAAGAAGAAGTGATAATCGATGACACAGCAGAAAAGACAGGCAAAACCGGCAGAGGGTCAGGCATATCATTGGAAAAATGAGCTTGATCAATACGGATACATACAAAATGAAGCAGAATTGCTTAATGTTATTAAAAACATCAATGAAAAGGCAGATCCCGGACTGCTTTCGGAATTACTGACCATTGCCGCTATTTCACGGTTAAGCAGGTATACAGATGATACTCTTGCCAGTGCATGGCTGCAAAAAGCTGTTGAACTGGACAATGGCAATAGTATGGCGGCTGCCCAATTGGGAAAATCGGAATGGAAAAATAAAAGCAATCTTCTTGAAACCCTGACTTTCCCGCCGATTCGGGAGACCGATAACAGGGCAGCAAAAAAGAAGACAGCTGAGCAATTTATAGAAATTTGCAGAAGCTTTATCAACAAATCAGATGATGAGTTAGAAGATCTGCAGAAAAAGCAGCATGCCTATGAGGATGTGGAATACCGGAAGCTGACTGAAATACTTGAAAAAGCTATTGAAGAAACAGCTTTTCTTTTAAAAGCATCTGAAGAATATGAGCAATCTATATCCGGTGTTTTTCATACTTCAACCTACTACACCGATATGAAAAAGCACTTGAATGCCATTAACAGACTTAAAGGTGAATGGAAAGAGATATTTGATGCGGAGGAAGAAGAATCTGATTTATCAAAAGATCCCTTGGATGAACTTAATGAAATGGTTGGCCTGCACTCGGTCAAAAGCAGAGTTCATGACTTTTACCGTTTTTTAAAATATCAAAACGAACGTAAGTCACTTGGTTTTCAAACGAAAGATGAACTTAGCCTCAATATGATACTAACTGGCAATCCAGGTACAGGCAAAACAACTATTGCCCGGCTTTTAGCAAAGATTTATCATAGCCTGGGTGTATTGCCGCGGGAAGAAGTGATTGAAGCAGATCGGTCACAGCTGGTTGGCGGATTTGTCGGGCAAACAGAGGAAAATGTCAGGGCGGCAGTTGAAAAGGCAATCGGTGGGGTGCTGTTCATTGATGAGGCGTACAGCTTAAAGCGTGAGGGACAGACAGGCAGCGATTATGGACAAACAGCCATTGATACTCTTGTATCGCTGATGACCGGGACTGAATATGGGGGGAAGTTTGCGGTTATCATGGCCGGTTATCCAGAAGAGATGAGACAATTTCTGGACAGCAATCCTGGCCTTCGGAGCCGTTTTCCAGAGTCAAATTTTATTGCACTGCCTGATTATTCTAATGTGGAGCTTCTCCAGATTGCTGAAAAGCTGTCTGCGGATAATGATTATGTCCTTACGGAAGGAGCAAAGCAGGAACTGGGCAAACGAATTGAAAAAGAGCGGGTTGATGATACGTTCGGAAATGCCAGGACCGTCAGAAACATTGTTCTTGATGCCATTTTTAGAAAAGGCTCCCAAGCTAAAATGAACGAAAACATCATGTCATATACACTCCTGGAAAAAGAAGATTTTGAAAGTGAAGAAGAAGAAAAGGTAATGAATCCTCAAGAGCAGCTTGCCCAGTTAATCGGACTTGAAACAGTCAAAACAGAAGTTCAAAACTTAGTGTCATTTGTTAAGATGCAGCAGCTGCGCCGTGAAAGAGGGCTACCTGTAGTCCCTATCCAGCTGCATTCAGTATTTACCGGTAATCCGGGGACAGGGAAAACGACTGTAGCCAAGATTTATGCAGAATTGCTGGAGGAATGCGGATTTCTTAAACGAGGACATTTGATGGTTGCGAGCCGTGCGGATTTTGTAGCTGGCTATGTAGGCCAAACCGCCATCAAAACAAAGAAAAAGATAAGAGAGGCATTAGGTGGCGTCCTATTCATCGATGAGGCCTATTCACTTCTTTCCCAGACATCAGGAGATTTCGGAAAAGAAGTCATCGATACATTAGTGGATGAAATGACAAAACATAACGAAAATCTTGTCGTTGTTTTAGCAGGCTATCCAAATGAAATGGAGAAGCTATTGTCAAGCAATCCCGGGTTAAAGTCCCGATTTAAAAAGTTCTTTCATTTTAAGGATTATTCAACGGCAGAGCTCTTGGAAATAATAATTTCGTATGCTGGACAATATGAATATACGCCTACGGAAGAAGCGAGGGACTACCTTAACCGCACTTTATCAAAGATCGAAATAAATGGGAACGGACGTTTTGCCGCCAACCTTGCGGATGAGGCGATTCAGGCACAGGCAATGAGAATTGTATCAGCAATTGATGAGGATATTGAGCAGGTTAGCATTTTGGAAAAAGAAGATTTCGAAATCGCTTTAAATAAGATAAGCAAAGGGGAATAGGTATGCTCATTTCAACAAAAGAAATAGAAGTAAGGTATGCAGAAACAGATCAAATGGGAGTCGTGTATCACGCCAATTATCTGGTTTGGATGGAGCTTGGCCGGACACAGATCATAAAAGACCTTGGATTCAGTTATGCTGAAATGGAGAAGGATGGCATCATTTCGCCTGTTCTGGATATCCTGGCTTCCTACAAGAAACCATTGCGCTACGGTCAAACCGCGACGATAAAAACGTGGATTGAAGAGTATGACGGGTTCCGCGTCAGCTATGGATATGAAATATACAATGATGAAGGAGACCTTGCAGTAACAGGCTTGTCCAAGCATGTTTGCGTCAAAAAGGATAATTTCCGGCCGATATCAATTAAAAAGAAATATCCTGATTGGCATGAAGCATATGAAGAAGCTAAAAAGCAGCCTGAGAGTGCTGTCAAATAATTTTGCCTGCTGCTTAAAGGATGGAGAAAATATATGGCATTCGGTCTTCGCAGAAAAGATCTTCAGGAATGGAAGATGAAAATTGATCGTGGAGAAATTGCTTTTTTAACCCATTATTGGATAGATGATCGTTTCCCAGGCTGTAAAACGGTCACAAAGGTCGGATGTTCGGATCTGAAGAAATTGATAGAATGGGGAGAAACACATGGCCTAAAGCCTGAGTGGATTGATTATCGTAATGATGGGTACTCGCACTATGATTTGATTGGTGCCAGGCAGAAAGAAATCCTTGAAAAGGAAAAGCTTTGGGAGCAGCTGGAAAGGCTGAAATGAAAAAAGAAGCAGGCCGGATCTGCTTCTTTTACCCATTGTTATATTTGAATTCAGGTTCCTGTGCTTTCTCATTAAATGTCACCAATAAATCATGATTATCAAAGTACCATAAGTCCTTTTCTTCAATAAAATAAGTAATTCCGTTTTTTTCAGTCTGGACTCCTGCGTTATGTGGGTGTTCATTAGAGACTCCTAATGAAAATCCCTGCTGGACAGTACTGCACCCGCCATATCTTGCAAAAAAGCGGACGAAGTCACCCTTATTCAAGAGCATTTCCTCCTGATACCATTGGGCAGCCTGATCTTCAATATGTATGTTCATTTGAAATTCCTCCTCCTGGGTGATAGTCATATTATAGGCTAGTTTTTCTTTATGCGCGAATATAATGTTTTCATAAAATGAATTGATGGGGTGATTAGATGAATTCATTTCGTTTTTTTAATATCTTAGGTGCCGCTCTGTTTACAGGCATAGCCCTCCAGGTGTTCATTCAAACGGATGGTACTAAAAAATTAACTGAATCAGGGATTTTTTTAACTGTATCAGCTCTATTGTATTTTGCCCTTACATTTATCTTTCATAAAAGCAAAAATCTTTTCGTCCCCCTGATGGCAGTTTTGGGTCTGCTTTCTGTTGGCATGGTTTTTCTTCAGGAGCTGGTATTTGGAGGAGGACATTAATAATTTGGCAAAGTAGGATGTGTATCCAGCTATGCTTATTAAGCTACTTTAATCCTATACATAAAAAGGACTTGCTGCTGTCAGAAGTCCTGCTTTTAACCTGGAAAAGGGATGAATCCGCTTAGAATCATAAATACATTCATGGCAATATGCCATATGACAGCCGGAAAAATGCTTCGGGATTTTACTGTAATGGCGGCATAAAAAACTCCGCCAAAAGCAAACAGCAGACATGAGATAAAAGAGTAGCCTAGCATTATATGGGAAAAACCGAACGCCAGCCCAGAAAAAAGGACAGCTGTCTTTTCTCCTGAAAGCTCCGACATTCTGGATAAGATGATTCCTCTCCATAAGAGCTCTTCCATCATTCCATTAATGATGGAGAAACCAATCAGGAAAATGATAAAGTCCCTGGTTAAGGAGTTTTCAGCTAAAAAAATTGAATACGCAAATGAAGCAAAATTAATCATGATAGCAACCACAAGAAAATGTTTTATTTTTAATGAATGGAAGCCGCTCCATATGAATGGAAAAAATATTTGGGAATTCCAATCCGGCTTCCGCCAAAAAGGAATGGCAGTTTTGTTAAATTTTTTTGAGATATAAACAAGAAGAAGGATAGGGATCAACAGTAGAATCCGATTGAAAATCATTAAAATGGAGTGTTGAAAAGACAGTGCATCTAGCATTTTATCGCCGTAAAGAAACAGTAGACTGCCTGTTAAATACCCTGCAATGATCCAGGGAAAAACACGTTCCTGCTCTGAAGTGAATAGTAAAAAAATGATAAGCCCAAAACAAAGTATGAAAGCGAAAGCAAAAAGTTTGTATTGAAAAAGCAATATTGCAGCTGTGAATATACATAATTGCAAATAAGGAAAAGACTTATTAACATAAGCGGTTTTCATGATCAGACCTCCTTTGCCTACAAAATATTTTACCATTTTTTACACAAAAAAAGCGCCAAAAAGCGCTTTATTGAACATGATCGAGCATATGTGCCATAATTTCGCTGTATTTCGACTCTGCATTGGGAAGGCCATAGCCGCCAGCATCCTTCAATGGTACTACCCGATATTTTGGCTGTTTATTACTTACGTATGTCGGGATGAACCCCGGATTGGAAAGTTCAATATCGACCCCGTTTTGATCAATATATTTCGTAATCTCCACAGTTGCAATACCGCCTATGTCCTTGTAATCATTAATCTGGCCGGATAAAAAATTGCCTAGAGAGTATACAACAAGAGATTTCCGTCCGTCTTTCCTGTCAATCCATTCCATTGGCTGCAGTACATGTGGATGGTGTCCGAAAATAATATCCACACCATCATTTGCGAGGACCTCTGCCAGTTCCTTTTGTTCCTCTGTGGGCTGAAGCTGGTATTCATTTCCCCAATGCATACTCATAACAACTACGTCAGCTTCATCTTTTGCCCGGTTAATTTCCTCTTTCATTGCTGTTCTATCAATGAGGTTAACGAGATAATCTTTTCCTGCCGGAACGGGAATTCCGTTTGTACCATATGTGTAAGAAAGATAAGCAACTTTAATTCCGTTTTTGTTTATTACCTTCAAGGTTTGCTGTTCGCTGGGTGTTCTGTTTGTTCCCACATGCGGCAATCCTATCTGATCCAAATAATCCAGGGATGTTTTCAATCCTTTTTCTCCCTTATCGAGTGAATGGTTATTGGCAGTTGAAACTATGTCAACACCAGCCTCAATGAGGGCGTCTCCCACTTCCTGAGGGCTGTTGAACATGGGGTAACTGGAAATTCCTATTTCCGGACCTCCCAAAATAGTTTCTTGATTGGCAAGCAGGATGTCGGGCGTTTTTAATAGCGTTTTTGCATGTTCAAACATTGGTTTGAAATCATAGCCTGTTTTTGTTTGTGCAACATTATATACCCTGTCATGAATAAGGATGTCGCCAATTGCTCCCAATGTCACCTTCTCTATAAGCATTTTATTAACCGCGGTGGTTTCTCTGTTTTCCATATGCAATTGAGCAGGTTTTGCTTCAGCTGCCTCCGCTTTATTCTCTGTGTGCAATTGATAGATGAATAAAGCCGAACAAATAATTAACATTGTACAGATGACTGTGGATAGTAAGAAGGCATTACTGAATTTCATAAAAATTATCCCCTTAATATAGAGTATAAAGATATATTAATAGTCTAATTTTAATATGAATTTTTTCAATTTTCATCATTTTTCTGCTATTTTTTTATTTTAAATGTCATAATCTGATTTCCATTGATAACTGTTTACAAAATAATAATTAATAACTTCAGTTGATAATCATCGGAAATTCAATTTCAAAGACAGTGCCCTGTGACATTTTCGAATGGACATTTATCTTGCCATCATGCTCTTCAATTATTTTTTGGCATATGGATAGACCGATGCCGGTTCCTTTTTCTTTTGTTGTATAGAATGGGACGAACAATTTGCTTATTGTTTTTTCTGACATTCCCAATCCATTATCTTGGATGGTGATGGATACTTTTTGGTTAAGGGCTTTTGCTTTAAGATCTATTTTTCCTTCTGGAGCAGGAATGCTTTCACATGCTTCCATTGCATTTCTAATAATATTGATGAGGACCTGCTTTATCTGCTTCACATCACCATAGAAAATGGGATTATTAGGGCAAAGGCATACAGAAAGGTTAATATTTCTAATATGCGCCTCGCTTTCGAAGAATATTTTCATTTCCTTAACTAATCTGTTGACTTCTATTTCCGTTCTTTTGTTTTGAGGAGGTTTTGATGCATTTAAGAATTCATATATTATATCATTTGCCCGATTAATTTCTTCAATTGCAATCTCAGCGTACTGTTCTTTTCCGATTTCTAATAAATAAGGCTTCAAAAGCTGTAAAAATCCTTTTACAGTTGTTAGCGGATTCCGGATCTCATGTGCAATCCCCGCTAACTGTCCAGCATCAGCTGAATAGTCAGATATCAAAACAGTTTCTTTATTCTCTTTCACTGCTTTATTTAAGTGTTTCTTTTTTTCTCTTAATTGGTAATTAACGCGGTGCAGCCTTTTTTGCATGTGCTCCGCCATCTTTCTTAATTCCTCATCTTCTGAAGAGAGGGGAAAACAAAAAAGATGATAGTGCGCAGCATCACTTTTTTCTAGATGAATTCTATATGGAAGAATGCTATTACCTATTTTAAGTTTAAAAATGCCAGATTCATTTTTCTTTAATAGATTGTTGAATCTGCTAATATCTTCTGTTGCCAAAAATTCAGTAAACACTCCTTCAGCACTTATTAATGATGAAGTGAGTATTCTTAGGTTATGATCAATGAGAAAGTATGGGAAGGAAACATTTTCCAGCAGACCTTGAGTTTTATCCATTTATTTCTTCATCCTAACTTTAACGTTTTTGGCTGAAATTTTAGCCTAAACTAATGTATGGCGAAAGATATCAATTTATGTTTCTTTATGTATAAAAATTGTTATATAGGCTTTATAGTATTATGTTTCTAGGCCTTTGTAATCAGTATAATATTCCTTTAACACTTTATTCAAATAAACTAGACTGAAATATCTGAAAATAATTTAAGAATTAGAAAATTAGACAAAAAAATACAGCAGATCTAGTCTGCTGCATTGCAGGCTGGCTGGTTTTCAGCCAAGCCATTTTATTTTGGGCTCGGTTTTGTCCCTGATTCGTTTAATATTTTCCCTATGTCTGTAAATAACAAAGATGCCAAGTATAGTTACTACTATAATTAGTGGAATGTCCCATATAATTAGTGCGTAAATGATGGATGCCAGTGCTGCCAGAATAGAGGACAAGGACACGTACTTGGTTATGTAAAGGCTTAGAAAGAAAACACCCAATATGATAAGAAACATTAAGGGAACATAGGCTAACAGCACTCCCCCCGATGTAGCGACTGCTTTACCACCGCGAAAGCCGGCAAACAGCGGATACATGTGCCCAATAACTGCAAAAACTCCTGCAGCAAGATGATGCATGTCCGATCCAAAGAAAAAGGGCAGGGATGCAGCAAGGGTGCCTTTTAAGATATCAGCTATGGTCACAATCATGCCGGCCTTAACTCCAAGGGTCCGGAAAGTATTAGTTCCGCCTAAATTTCCGCTGCCATGCTCACGGATATCCACTCCATAAAAAAGTTTTCCTACTATTAAACCAGAAGGAATGGAGCCCAGTAAGTAAGCTAAAATAATGATAATTCCATAAATCATAAAAACTCTCCTTCATACTTTCTATGTTAGTATATTGTACCATGTGAGCAAACCTGCATACCATGTGCAAATAAAAAGTTGTCCAATTTATTTCAGGGAGGTTTTTCAAACTCTCTGGCTTGTGTTTGACATGATTAACAGCGGGTATTAGTAGACTGTCACAGCAATCAAATCCATATAAAGGAGAGATTCAAGCATGGAACAGAATATGAATAATGTAAATGGACAAGCAGGCAATGTAGAGGAAAAACTCAGTAATATGGGAAGCGAAAAGAAAGATGAAATTCTTTCAAGCTTTGACGGTTTTAAAGAATATTTAAGCGGAAAGGTCTCCCTGGGCCAGAAAATGGGCATGGATGAGGAACAGCTCGCGAACACAGCTCAAAAGGTAGGCGATTATCTGGCTTCCAAAGAGGATCCAAGAAACAGGGAAGAAAAGCTTCTGCAGGAATTGTGGAAGGTAGGAACTGAAGAAGAAAAGCATAAACTATCTCATATGCTTGTAAAGCTTGTAGGTTAAAATATATATCTTTAAAGGCGAAGGCGCAGGCCTTCGTCTTTTATATTGAGTGAAGGCGTATAGATGAGTTTACAATAGTCAAAAATGGTCTATATATAGTTATCGCAGTCTAGCGGGTAGGGGGAGTCCTGGTGAAAAAGGTTCTGGGAAAGTTAAATAGAAAAACGGTATGGATACCCATTTTGAGCCTTGTGCTGGTATTGGCAGCAACTATTATCTATCAGTCCAATAAACCATTGCCAAAAGGCCTTTCTTTCGAAGGCGAAGTTTACACTGTAGAAGATATTAAGTTTTTATACGATTTGAATTTTGAAAAAGGTAACGGCAGAAGAGAAAGCGATCAACAGATCTTTAAGCGGATATTAGAAGCCATTGGTGAGGCGGAGGATTTTATCGTGATGGATATGTTTTTATTCAATGGTTTTACTGATGGGGATAAAGATTATCCGGATATTAGCGGTAAAATAACTGATAAGCTCATCGAACAAAAACAGAGCCACCCCAATATGGATATTACAGTGATCACAGATCGGATTAACAGCACATATGGATCACATGATGTACCCGAATTCAAGAAGCTGAAGGAGAATGGAATAAATGTAGTTTATACTTCATTAGTCCCTTTGAGAGATTCTAATCCAATTTATTCGGCATTTTGGCGTGTATTTATACAGTGGTTTGGACAGGGAGGCAATGGCTGGCTTCCCAATCCGCTCGCAGAAAATGCTCCTGAAGTGACATTTCGGTCATATCTCGATCTCATGAATATTAAAGCAAATCACCGGAAGGTTTTTGTAACGGAGAAAACAGGGATTGTAACATCCGGAAATCCCCACAATGCCAGTGGGTATCATTCTAATATCGCGTTTGAAGTAAAAGGGCCAATCCTGGCTGATCTCGTTAAAACCGAGCAGGCGGTGGTCGATTATTCAGCATCAGGCAAACTGACAGATTTTAAGCCTGAAGACAGCAAAAAAACTGGGACTGTAAAGGCCCAGGTGCTGACTGAAGGGAAAATCTATAAACACATTATTAAAGAAATCAATAAATCCGGCAAAGGTGAAACCATCTGGCTCGGCATGTTCTATCTTGCTGACCGGAAAGTGGTTGATTCTCTAAAAAAGGCAGCTGATCGGGGAGTGAAAGTAAAAATGATCCTGGATCCAAATCAGAATGCTTTCGGCTCTGAGAAAATTGGGCTTCCGAATATACCTGTCGCAGCTGAATTAGACAAATTAGGCCACGAAAACATAAAAATCAGATGGTACAATACGGGATTTGAGCAATACCATTCGAAAATCATGTATGTAACCGGCAAAGAAAATAGTATGATCATTGCTGGCTCAGCCAATTTTACAAAGAGAAATCTGGATGATTTAAACCTGGAGACAAATTTAAAAATCAGCGCTCCTGACCAATCCCAGGTTATGAAGGATGTCGACAGCTACTTTAATAAGCTTTGGAATAATAACGGTGCAATTTATACGAAAAACTATCCTTCCAATGAAAAAATGCCTTTGGTAAAATATATTACTTACAGATTGCAGAATCTTACTCACTTTACAACATATTGATAAAAACCTGAAACCTTTCCTGTTTTCATTCCGTTAATATAGGAGGGGTGGAAATAAGTTGTAGGTATTCTAAATTTTCTTCCCATTTTCTGTTTATTTCGATACGATGGAATTAAGGGAGGAAAAGGAATGTATAAAATTGAAACAAGTCCACAAAAGCCTGCCGCTAAAAAACTTATCTTTGCGGGGCTTTTGTTTGCTTTTACACTGATAATTTCAAGCATTTTCATGATTTTATATCCTTTTGCTTCAAAGGAAAAGGTGTCTTACTTTAAAGGAGAACATCCGATATTGTTTATGGGCAAACAGGCGGGCAATGCTTATATAGAAGGTGAATCGATCTACCTGCCATTAACGTTTTTGCAGGAATTTGTCGATGAAGGCATTATTCTTGATGAACACTCACAATCCATCATTATCGCCACAAAAAATAAAGTAGTGCAGATGCCATTGGAATCTTTGAGCTATTATGTGAATGATAAGCCTATGAAACTGGATTTTACAGCTGCTAAACAGATAGGAAAAGACAGATATTTGGCTATCGAGCCGCTTTTGGCTTTCTATCCTATTACTTATTCAATTCTCTCTGATACAGGTGCAATATGGGTTCACAAAGATGGAGAGTCAATGGTTTCCGGCAAGGTGAAGGAAAAAGATATTCATGAAGAATTGCTTCGGCTGAGGACGAAAGACAGTCTGGAATCTCCGTACACGGCTTCAGTATCTCCAAATGAAGAAGTTTTAGTAGAACAAGAAAAAGGAGACTACTATTTTATTAGAAAAGAAGACGGTACAGCTGGTTATTTGAAGAAACAATACATAAAAAAGGGTGAGAACAAACAGATTGCTATTTCCCTTGAAGAATCTGCGTATACAGTGCCGGAACTGGAAGGTCCTATACAGCTGACCTGGGAAGCGGTATATACAAAGAACCCTAATACTTCAAAAATACCGAAGATGCCGGGTATTAATGTCATTTCTCCAACATGGTTTGAGCTTGCGGACGGAAAAGGTTCCATCAAAAACCTGGGATCGAAAGAATATTCAATGTGGGCAAGAAAACAGGGATACCAAATATGGGGCTTGTTTTCAAATGCATTTGACCCTGATTTAACACATGAAGCATTTGGTTCTTTTGAATCAAGGAAGAATATGATTCGGCAGCTTATGCATTTCAGTCAAATGTATGAATTAAATGGGGTGAATCTGGACATTGAAAATGTTAATCCGGAGGATGGGCCATTAATAACACAGTTTGCGAGGGAAGCCACTCCGTACTTTCATGAAGCAGGTTTAGTTGTGTCTATGGATATCACATTCATTTCATCGAGCGGTAATTGGTCGGCTTTTTATGAAAGGGATAAACTTGCCGGGATAGCAGATTATTTGGTTGTCATGGCTTATGATGAACATTGGGGAAGCTCGCAGGTTGCAGGAAGCGTAGCGAGCCTGCCGTGGGTTGAAGAAAACCTGAAACATCTGCTGGAGATTGTTCCTAATGAAAAATTAATATTGGGAGTGCCTTTATATACAAGACTGTGGGAACAAAAATCAAACGGGGATGTTTCTTCTAAAGCACTTTCTATGAGCAAAGTAAAAGAGTGGCTCAGTCAGAATAACGTTACTCCAGTATATGATCCGGAAAGCGGGCAAAATTATGCTGAGCATTTTTCAGAAAAAGATAAAATCACATATAAAGTGTGGCTTGAAGATGAACTATCATTAACCAAACGGACTGAATTGGCAAAGAAATATAATTTGGCCGGTGTGGCAAGCTGGAGCAGGTACTTTGCAGATGAAACAGCTTGGGCAGCATTAACATTAGATAATAAGGAAGTCACTAAGAAATGAAATAAGGCTGGAGAAAACCCCGGCCTTATTTTAAAATATAAGAATGTATAAATTCTGAAGTTAGATAATTGACTAGCTCCATGCGCCAGCGGGTCTCGGGTCTAAGCGTGTCTAGTTTCGACTCCTAGGGAGTCTAGGTCATAAGCCGTTCCCTTCCAGAAGGAAAAACCGCCTTATGCTTGTCGTCCCTGGACAGTCGCCTCAACATTTCTATCAATCCGTCCAAATGGTTTAAGTACAGCCATTTAGCCGGCTCGTCTTATGCTTGAGGCCCGCAGGACAAGGAAGGCTTCGTCAGCGTAATCTTCGCACGACCAAAAGCGGCAGCTTTTGGGAGGATGCGGGTCATGCAGACGCTGCCACAGGACAAGGAAAGCTACGGCAGCGATACATCGCACGACCGAAAGCGGTAGCTTTTGGGAGGACGTAGCGCTTTAAGT
>Ga0180215_1001754_pt1 | contig 23137 bp, 23 predicted proteins | sample eDN3rd37CBELigBY_FD_128871 | JGI IMG/M metagenome (GOLD analysis project Ga0180215, IMG submission 128871) | Enriched backyard soil microbial communities from Emeryville, California, USA - eDNA 3rd pass 37_C BE-Lig BY (version 2) (version 2) | ecosystem: Environmental > Terrestrial > Soil >...
AATTTACGAAACGTTATATTGATGTCGTAATTAAAACGTCAGAATCCAGCAAAGATAAGTTCCAGGAAAATATGAAAGAAGCTTTTGAAGACGTTGATTGGCTTGAATCCAGTTTAAGTTACTCTTCTTTATTGACAAATGCCCGTTTCTTTGAAATGTCCAAAGATGAATTAAAACAATTGAAAAAAGCCCGAAAAAAGCCATATTTCGCCAGAATTGATTTCTTAAGAGAAGATTTAAATGAAAAAGAGATCTTATACATAGGCAAAACTTCATTGTATTCAAGGGAGAATCAGGAGCAGATTATCGTTGACTGGCGTTCTCCGATAGCCAATTTATACTATGAAGGCAGGCTGGGAGAGGTTCAATATCATTCCTATGAAGAAAGCTTTACGGGCCATCTGTCATTGAAACGGCAATATATGATTGAAGATGGGATTCTGGATGAGATCCGGGATATAGACCTCACGACTACAGATGAATTGCTTCAGGAATCACTGTCTAAAAGCTCAAGCAACCGCCTCACAGAAATTATTTCAACCATACAGGAAGAACAGAATAAAATAATACGTGCTGATTTGAATAAGCCCATCATTGTTCAGGGGGCAGCAGGAAGCGGAAAAACAACAATTGCCCTGCACAGGATTAGTTATTTCATTTATCAGTACAAAGAAAATTTTGCACCTGAACAGCTTATGATTCTGGCACCAAGCAGGCTATTCATTGATTATATTTCAGAAGCTCTTCCTGAGCTTGGGGTAGAAAGAGTCCGCCAGACTACCTTCCAGGAATATGTGCTGGCATGTCTTGGTGAGGATCTTAAAATGGCTGATGACAGTAAATTGGTGAACTTGCTTGAAGACCATGGCAGTGAAGAAGTAAACCTTGCAGCCTGGGCATCATCCATTAAAGGATCGCCCGTTTTTCAGACAATCCTCACCAATTACCTAAAAGAAATTTATAATAGCTTCTGCCCCAGTGATGATTTTATGGTAGATAAATTCAGGCTGTTCAGCCATAAGAAATTCTTCCAGCTTTTTTTGGAGGATTACAATTATCTGCCTCTTTATCGAAGGCTCGAAAAATTAAAGGCTGTGCTTCAAAACGATCTTGCTAAGAAAAAGAAAAATATCATAAAGAAAATTGAAACGTATTATGACGAGAGAATTGAAAGGGCCCTTAACAGAGGGAAAGACCCGGAAAAAAGAAGACAGTATGTTTCAGATGCGCTTGATAAAAAAGCTGCCAGGCTGGAAGAATTAAAGAAAAGCTTCAGAACTGCTGTGCCAAAATACATGAAGCAATTTCCGAAAAAAAGCCTTATCCGTTATTATAAAGACCTGTTTGAAGACTCCAACCGTCTTTCAAGATTGTCAGGCGGGAAATTGCCTCTAAAAGATGCAGATCTGCTATGTGAGTACTGCAGGAAATTGTTCAGGAAAAAGGTTTATGAGAGAGAAGACTTAGCTTTAATGCTTTACTTGCAGGAAAGCCTTTTTGGCATCCCTAAAGAGCTGAAGGCAAAAAATATCGTCATTGATGAAGCACAGGATTACAGTTTCATGGAGCTCCTCTCTTTAAAAAAGTCACTTGATACGGATATGTTCACATTAGTGGGGGATCTTGCACAAGGAATTCATTCCTACAGGGGACTAACAAGCTGGCAGGAGGTTCTTGACTTTATTTTTCCTCGTGCAACATATACAGAGCTTCAGAAAAGCTATCGTACCACCGTGGAAATCATGGAAAAGGCGAATGAATTGCTCAAGCTTCTCCCCTATTCATTCCCTGAAGTCGAGCCGGTTGTCCGCCATGGGAAAAGTCCTGAATTTATCAAGAGAGAGAATGGCCATAGGCTTGTACAGCAGCTTGAGGAACAGGTAATTTCATTGAAAAAAGAAGATTATAAAACATTTGCGGTGATCGGGAAAACGATGAAAGACTGTCTGCTCATTCATGGCCTTTTTAAAAAGCATGCCAAGCTCCCTTTTAAACTGCTGCAGGAGCAGGAAAGCATACCAAAGGATGAAATCGTCATCGTCCCCTCCTATTTGGCAAAGGGTCTGGAATTTGACGGGGTCATAATTCTGTCGCTTGAGGAAGAATTTTCTATAAAGTCTGAATTGGATATTAAGCTTCTTTATGTCGCTATGACAAGGCCTCTGCACCGGTTATATTTCTATGGAATGGAAAGAAACAATTTTATTATTGGTTAAAACTTTTAGCAGCTGATTTTTCGGGCTGCTTTTTTTTGGCCTAAATTCAATTGTTTCGGAGAGCTTCAAAAAGTATTTTTTGTCCATTGTTTAGGACATTTTTTCACCGGGAAAATCAATCTTACATAAGAAGGGGTGACGAAAAATAGCGATATCACAATCCCGGCATATGCCGTTTATATAGATGGGCGATTGCCTCCCTAGGGCAATCGCTTTTGTTTTGGAAGTGTAAATAGTAGGTCTCCTTTTCATGCAAATGATAAAATGAAGTAAAAAACATGAAGGAGATGATTTCATTATATGAAGGATATCAGCAGCACTTTAACCTTACATAATGGAGTTGAAATGCCCCAATTCGGGCTGGGAGTATATAAAGTAGAAGAGGGCCAGCAGGTTGAAGACACAGTGAAAAATGCAATCAACATAGGCTACAGGCTAATTGATACTGCTGCCTTTTATGAAAATGAAGAGGGTGTTGGAAGGGCAATAAAAGAAAGCGGTGTTCCCAGGGAAGAGCTTTTCATAACGACAAAGGTGTGGAATACGGACCAGGGATATGAGCAAACATTAGATGCCTTTGATAAAAGTTTAAAGAAGCTGGGTTTAGAGTATATCGATTTATATCTAATCCATTGGCCAGTTAAGGAGAAATACCTGGAAACCTGGCGAGCGCTTGAAAAGCTGTATAGGGATGGAAAGGTAAGGGCCATCGGCGTGAGCAATTTTCAAATTCATCATATAAAGGACATAATGGAAAACTCAGCTGAAAAGCCTGCAGTAAATCAGGTTGAGCTTCACCCTCTTCTATCCCAGGAAGAATTGAGGGCATTTTGTGATGAGCACAATATAAAAGTGGAAGCCTGGTCTCCAATTGCAAGGGGCAGAGTGCTGGAGGACCCTGCCATAAAAGAAATTGCCGCGGGTCACGGCAAATCATCAGCCCAAGTTATATTAAGATGGCATTTCCAAAACAGTATTATTGTAATCCCCAAGTCAGTTAAAGAAGAAAGATTAAGGGAAAATGCAAATATTTTTGATTTTGAATTAACTCAAGAAGAAATGAGACAAATGAATACATTAAATAAAGATCAGCGATTTGGGGCTGACCCGGACAATTTTGATTTTTAATTAAGCTATTCAAAAAGCATCCTTAGGGATGTTTTTTTATTTTTTTGGTAATTATAAAATTTTTCCAGAAGAATAGTTTTTTAATTTTTGGTTTTAGATAGAGAATCCTGGGTAATTTAATTATACAAGCACATAAGATCACCAAAAGCTGCGCAGCTGCTGAATGAAATTCTTAATCTGAACAGAAACTAATTCAAATCAAAAAGAGGAGTGATTTTCAATGTTAAGCTTTTTATGGGCATTAATTATAGGTGGTATCATTGGTTGGTTAGCAGGTATGATTTTGGGAAGAGATATTCCAGGAGGAATTATTGGTAACATCATTGCTGGTTTCGTTGGTGCATGGTTAGGTTCATTGATTCTTGGTGATTGGGGTCCTGTAGTAGCTGACTTTGCTATTATTCCTGCTTTAATTGGTGCTATCGTGCTTGTATTCATCGTAGGCTTCATCATGAAGGCTATGCGTAAATCTCATGACTAATAGAATCATTTGAAAGAAGTCCCATATGGGGCTTCTTTTTTTGCGCTGAAAGCCTCTGCTCTTTATTATAGCGACATAAAAAGCTGCCTCTCTAGAGGGCAGCTATGAATCGTTCTTAAAAGCAATACGGATCAATTCCCTTAAATATCTCAGGATTATCTAAGAAAGGCGCATGACAGACTATGGTTTCTTCTAAGAACGGGTGTGGAATCTCAAGTTTTACGGCGTGCAGTGCCTGACGTGGAAAAGCAGGTTTTCCGCCATATAAAATATCCCCTGCAAGCGGATGTCCGATATGGCTGAGGTGAACACGGATCTGATGTGTTCTGCCAGTATCCAGACGGCATTTAATAAGTGAAAGCTTCAGATTAGGAAAGTATTCAATTAGTTCATAGTTCGTGACAGCAGGCTGGCCGCCGGGAGATACTCTTCTTCTGGCTGGATGATGTCTGTCCCGCCCAATTGGCTCGCTGATGGTTCCTTTGATCTTAGAAATCCTTCCATGAACTAATGCTAAATATGTACGTTTAATTGTTCTTTCTTCCAGTTTTTTATCCAGGATTGCTCCTGCCAATGCGTGCTTCGCAAACAAAATGGCACCGGTCGTATCTCGGTCCAGGCGATGTATATGTTTTATGCTTCTGTATTCGCCCTGCATCTGCATATGAAAGGCTGCAGCGTTTGCTAAGGTATTATTTTGTTCTGGAGAATTAGGATGTGTGTCCATGCCTGCAGGCTTATTCAAAACAAGTAAATGATCATCTTCAAAGAGTACTTCGATGTCATAATAAGAGGGTATAAGTCCCAAATCTTCCTCCCTGAAGAAATGGAATTTTAATTTATCCCCTGCCTGCAGCGGGTTTGTCCAATTGGCTGGGGCATCATTGGTTACAACCTGCTTGTTCATCCTCATATTGTGTGTCTGTTTTTTTGGTGCTCCCCATAATGTCCGGACTATGTATTCGACGGTATATCCTTCCCAGTGAACAGGCACCTCTATTTCACACCATTCGCCAAACCTTTGTATTTTTACCATAAATTGCTCCTTATCCTGGTTGAATAATCGTGACTTTTCTACATATAAATTAATTACAATAACTATATTAGCCTTTATAATCAGCGGATAAAAGGAATAGGTGTCCACAGATTATTATTGTAATATTTAAAACCACCTTTTATTTTACTTAAAATGGAGTTAATATAGAACTTTAGAACTAATTATAAAGCATTACGACTGTGCCATCTATTTCCGCAGGAGGAATAAATGTCAACAAATCCCTTCTCCATGGGTATAATTACCACCCTAAAGGGCTTTCAGAATATGATATTCTTATGTATATATTACGAACTGATTACAAGGATTACAAAGGTGGGTTATCAGTGAAAGTTGTATTTGCATCAACTCCTGATCAGGAACAAAAAATTCAAGAGTTAATTAGAAAATTCTATTCAAATGTGTTTCCTCTTTATTTCACAGATGATGACATTAGAGAATTTGAACAGCAGAAGATTTTACATACTTCTACACGGCACTTTGAATACTTCGGAACATTAAAGGAGGCTTATCAGGTTATAGCAGGACTGCAGACGCTAATGGCTATTCTGGAATCCCGTCAGATGAATGACAAATATGAGATGATTTTCGCCAAAAATGTTCAAATACTTCAAGAATTCGGTTTGTCATTTCCATTTGCCTACAGTCATTTTTGCGGAGAAAGGATGCCGCGGAATAATTTGTTCAGTGTCTACGCCAAAGCCGCAAATGAAATGCTCGTATAGAAAAACGCCTGCAGCCGCAGGCGTTTTTGGTTATTTCGAATTCTCATTAAACCATTGTTCAAAGACTTCTTTTTCCTGGTAGCCAGTAATTCTGTTAACCTCTTTGCCGTCTTTGAATTGAACAATTGTTGGAGTCTCCTTAATTCCGTAATTGTCCCAGCCGTCTTCAAATTCAAGCAGGTTGAATTGAACCAGGTCAATGCCCATATCTTCTGTAAGCGGAGACACAATAGGAGTTGTCCTCTGGCAATGAGGGCATGTCGGGCTATAAAAATACACAGTTACATCTTCATTTTCATTTAACTTTTTGTCCAATTCTTCAGGAAGAATCAGATTTTGATAATTTGGGTCTTCAAGCTGTTTGACTGTTTCAGGATGAAGTGAATCCTTTTCATATGGATTATTCCCAGAAACTTTTTCTTCATTTTGCATCTTAGTTAAGATTCCAACAGCTGCGAATAACGCAATGATAATGGCAAGAAAAATAATGACCTTTTTCATTATTCTGCTACCTCCTTGGTTTTCTTCCAGACAAGATAACTGCAAATAAAAATAATTATAAAAGCTGTCAATGCTAAAAACGGAATCGTAATGAATCCAAGCCAATTAATATATTGCCCTGTACAGGGAACTCTCCCGCATGCTGCTGCATGGTCTGCCATAAATGAAATTTTCTGAATGGAATAGTGGTATATGGAAATCCCTGCTCCAACTGCAGATAACACCATTGTATAAAGGCTGATGCGATAATCTTTCTTAATAACAGCCAAGCCTAATATGACAGCAAATGGGTACATGACAATCCTTTGATACCAGCAAAGCTCGCAAGGTTCGTATTGCCTGATTTCCGAAAAATAAAGGCTGCCGAACATGGCCAGAATCGATGCTGCCCAGGCAATAAACAGCAAATTCTCCCGCCGGTCTGTTTGTGTTTTCTCCATAATAATCTCCTTATTAATATGTACTCTAAAATTATAAAGCTATTGGACATCCCTTGTAAATTAACATGTTCAAAGGACCATCAGAAATAGGGCATTTGTAATATTAATTGATATTAGAAAGGAATAGGGGGAATTACGGAAATTAATAAAAGATATACAACACATTTATAGAAATATATATAAAGGAAAAGACGCAAGATAAGAATAAGAGGGAAATTGGCTAAGAAAACTCATAGGGTGTTATGAATGCAGTAAAAAAGGGAAAAGAGTCGTATGTCACTGGAGAGGCTGAACTTTCTTATCAGCTCCCATGATAATTATTATTTCCAAAAGGAGTGCACCACCATTGACAAAGCTTGATTTAAAGAAGTTTGAGAAAAAAATGATTATCAGAAATACACGGCATTCAGATATAGATCATATCATTGCCCTGCAGGAGCTCTGTTTCCCAGGCATGATACCCTGGAAGAAGGATCAGCTTGAAAGCCATCTGGATATTTTCCCTGAAGGCCAGTTTGTTGCAGAATATGATGGGGAAATCATTGGTTCGTGCTCAAGCCTTATTATCAATTTTGATGAGTATGATGACCGTCATTCCTGGGATGATGTAACAGACAAAGGATACATAACAAACCATAATCCGGAAGGCTATAACCTTTATGGAATAGAAGTAATGGTTCATCCGGATTACCGCAGAATGAAAATTGGCCACCGCCTGTATGAGGAGAGAAAAGAGCTTGTCAGATCTTTAAATTTAAAAAGTATCATCATAGGGGGGCGTATTCCGAATTATCATAAATACGCGAAAGAAATGAACCCCCGTGAGTATGTAAATGAGGTCTCACTTCATAAAATCTATGACCCGGTTTTATCCTTTCAGCTACTGAATGGCTTTACCCTGATGAGGATTAACCCGAACTATTTGCCGGATGATGTGCAGTCAAATAAATATGCAACGCTGATGGAATGGAATAATGTTGATTACAGACCAATGACTAAGCGCTTTTACAAAACAAGTTATCCGGTCCGTATATGCGTGGTGCAATATTTAATGCGGCAGATTAAATCCTTCGATGAATTTGCCCATCAGGTGGAATATTTTACAGATGTTGCTTCTGATTCCGGTTCTGACTTTGCGGTATTTCCCGAGTTATTTACCACTCAGCTAATGTCCTTTCTGGACGAACGGTCACCAAGCCTGGCGGTCAGAAAGCTTACGGAATACACTGAGCAATATATCGAGTTATTCACGGATTTGGCAGTCAGATATAATATTAATATAATTGGCGGCTCTCATTTTGTTAAAGAAGATGATGATGAGATTTATAATATCGCTTATCTTTTCCGCCGCGATGGGACGATTGAAAAGCAGTATAAGCTCCACATTACGCCAAATGAGCGCAAATGGTGGGGGATCAGCCGCGGAGATGAAGTTAAAGTATTTGATACGGATTGCGGAAAAATAGCCATCCAAATTTGCTATGACATCGAATTTCCTGAGCTGGCGAGAATTGCGACTGATAAAGGTGCAAAAATTATATTTACACCCTTCTGTACTGAGGATCGCCAAGGATATTTGCGAGTGCGCTATTGTGCTCAGGCACGCGCTGTTGAAAATCAGATATACACGGTTATTTCAGGGACGGTCGGCAATCTTCCGCAAACAGAGAATATGGATATTCAGTATGCACAGTCTGCCATATTTGCACCATCTGATTTTGAGTTTGCAAGGGATGGCATTGTGGGAGAGACCAATCCAAATATTGAAATGGTCCTGATTGGTGATGTTGATCTGGAAATTCTCCGCCGTCAAAGACAGGATGGCACGGTGCGCCAGCTAAAAGACCGCAGGCATGATATTTACAGCATTAAATATAAGAAGTAATATATAGTTGCAGATTGAGCGCCTTTCACCTGGCGCTCAATGCTTTTTATACCTGATCTTAGGGTGGATTTTGTCAAAATAACTCGGATGTTTTAAAGAGGAATATCCGTCTGGAACTCGAAAAAGATATGGTGAAGCTTTTTTTAGGAGGTCATACAATGGAATGGAAGACAGCGGCAGAACGATGGATAAACCATGAGAATTTGGACAGTGAATTACTTGAACAGCTGAAACGTCTGCAGGGAAATGAAAAGCTCCTTGAAGAAGCGTTTTATAAGGGACTGGAATTTGGAACGGGCGGCATGCGCGGGGAAATAGGACCGGGAACAAACCGCATGAATATATATACAGTCCGCAAGGCATCTGCGGGACTTGCCGCATACATAGAAGAAAAAGGATTGGAAGCAAAGAACAGAGGGGTGGCAATAGCATATGATTCACGCCACATGTCCCCGGAATTTGCAATGGAAGCAGCTAAAACCCTTGCAAGCAGAGGCATTCAGACTTATGTATTTGACGAACTGCGCCCAACACCTGAACTTTCATTCGCAGTCCGATACCTGCATGCTTATGCAGGAATAGTCGTGACGGCGAGCCATAATCCTCCGGAATACAATGGCTATAAAGTGTATGGATCGGACGGTGCCCAGCTGACTCCTGCTGAAGCTGACATTGTAATCGGCAAAGTAAATGAAATAGAAAACGAACTGCTTATTGAAGTGATGGACGAGGATAGTTTAAAGGAGAAAGGCCTTATCACAATGATTGGGGCTACAGTTGATCAGGCCTATCAGAAGCAGCTCCTTACCATTTCCGAAAACCCTGATGCCGCAAATGAAACGGATGTTCATGTAGTTTTTACACCTCTGCACGGTACAGCGAATAAGCCGGTTAGAGAGGCTTTGGCTGCTTTGGGCTATGAACATGTGCATGTAGTAAAGGAACAGGAGCTGCCGGATCCAGAGTTTTCAACAGTAAAGAGTCCTAATCCAGAAGAAAAGATTGCATTTGAGCTGGCCATGAGAGATGGAAGAGAAACTAATGCAGATATACTAATTGCCACAGACCCAGATGCCGATCGACTTGGCATTGCTGCAAAGAACAAAGATGGCGAGTATGTCCTTTTGACAGGAAATCAGACAGGTGCGCTGCTGCTTCACTACATACTTTCTCAGAAGAAAGAGAAGAATACACTGCCTGACAATGGCATTATGCTAAAAACGATCGTGACATCTGAATTTGGACGCAGGGTTGCCTCATCATTTGGTGTAGAAACCATCGATGTTTTGACAGGATTTAAGTTTATTGCAGAAAAAATCAAGGAATATGAGGAGACGGGTGAATACAGTTTCCTGTTTGGGTATGAGGAAAGCTATGGCTATCTTATCGGCGACTTTGCAAGGGATAAAGATGCTATCCAGGCATCTTTGCTTGCTGCGGAAATGGCTGCTTTTTATAAAAAGAAGGACATGTCCCTTTATGATGCATTGCTTAGCTTATTTGACGAATATGGCTATTTTCTTGAAGGGTTAAAATCAATGACTCTAAAAGGAATTGAAGGAGCAGAAAAAATCCAGCAGACCCTGGCATCCTTCCGTGCCAATCCGATAAAAGACCTTAAAGGAATGAAGGTCCAGGCTATTGAAGATTACTTAACAGGAATCAGAACGGAAGCAGATGGAATGGAGAAAGTAATCGACCTGCCGAAGTCCAATGTTATTAAGTATTTCTTCGAAGATGGGACTTGGATCTGCCTAAGGCCATCAGGCACAGAACCGAAGATTAAATTCTATTTTGGAATCAGCGCCTCTACATTGGCCAGCAGCAAGGAAAAACTGGAATCTGTCCAAAGTGAATTTATGCAAATCGTTGAAGAAAGAATGGGCAGTTCGGTAATACAATAGCGTTAAACATCCAGAAGGTGATTAGCCAGAAAGGAAGATTCGATGTTAAAGGGACAAGCGGCAATTGTAACAGGTGCATCAAGAGGGATCGGCAAGGAAATTGCTGTTAAACTGGCCCAGCAGGGCATGAAGCTTACCCTGATTGGAAGGTCAGAGGAAATTCATCAATCTGCTGAAGATCTCAAAAAAATGGGATTTGCAGATGTACTGCCCATTCAGGCGGATATTTCGGATGAATCCGAAGTAAAAGATGCGGTTGAAAAAACTCTTCAGAAGTACAAACAGCTTGATCTTCTGGTGAATAATGCAGGGGTGGGATTTTTTAAGCAGGTTGATGAAACAACACTGGACGAGTGGAAAAAGGTCTTTGAAGTAAATGTGCAGGGAGTTTTCCTCGGAAGCAAGGCAGTACTGCCGCACATGAAAGAGCGCAAATCCGGCACAATCATTACGATTTCTTCTGACGTAGCCAGATACACCATCCCCAATGGATCAGCTTATACAGCTACGAAATATGCAGTGCAGGGCTTTTCAGGGTCTTTAGCTCAGGAAGTCAGAGAATACGGCATCCGCGTCGGAACCATTAATCCCGGCATGGTAGATACGTTTTTTGCAGAGTCTAAGCAGGGGCTTGAAGAGAAAAGAGATTGGCTGAAGGTTGAAGATATCGCCAATGCTGTTGTTTACATGGCATCTGCGCCGAAGCACATGTTGATAGACGAAATCGTTCTTCATCCATTTGTTCAAAACTATCCAATTGCATAATCGATTTCACCGAAGAGGCCTGCTCTTCGGTGTTTTTTCTGTATACAACTTTGGTCGGAGTCCGCTTCCTCCCAAATGCCAAGGAAGAAAGGGAAAAAAAGTTATATAATGAAAGTACATAATATGACAGTTCCAAGGGGGATAAGGGTGTTAGGGGAAAAAAGGCAATCTGAAATCAAAATATTAAAAGAAATAGCAGAAATATTGAATGAAGGAACGGAAATTGATTCCCTTCTTAAAGAGGTTCTGCAAAAATTGCTTCATATTACCGGCCTTGAAACGGGATGGGTATTTTTAATTGATAGCCAAGGGGCGTTCCGCCTGGCAGCAGAAGAAAAACTGCCCCCTGCCCTTGCCGCGGATAACTGCAAACCAATGTGCAATGGAGACTGCTGGTGTATTGACCGCTATAATGACGGCAGATTAAACAAAGCTTCGAACATTATTGAATGCAAAAGAATAGAAGATGCCATTGCTGAGCAAAGAATGGATACCAATGGGCTTACCCATCATGCCTCCGTCCCGCTGAGAGCAGGGAAAGAAAAATTTGGGATCCTTAATATCGGCTCACCTGATAAAACTCATTTTTCACAAGAAGAATTGGCTTTGCTTGAATCTGTGGCTTTTCAGATCGGAACGGCTATAAAACGAATCAAGCTGACACAGCTGGAACAGGAGACGGCTCTTGCTGCGGAAAGAAACAGGCTGGCAAGGGACCTGCATGATTCAGTCAACCAGCTATTGTTCTCCTTAAGCTTAACGGCGAGAGGAGGGGCTGAAATGACTGATAACCCTGAAATTAAAGAGACCTTTTCCTACATGCAGGATCTCGCACAGGAAGCTTTAAGCGAGATGAGGGCACTGATCTGGCAGCTGAAACCCCGAGGGCTGGAAAATGGGATTGTATGTGCTATGCAGACATACAGCCAAATGCTTGGCCTGAAGCTGAAATCAAAAGTAAAAGGTGTGATCTGTCTGCCTGGAAAAGTTGAAGAGACACTTTGGAGAATTGGCCAGGAAGCACTGGCAAATTGCAAAAAACACTCTGGTGGATCAACGGCAGACTTAGCACTGACAGTGGATGGAAAAACAGTTTCAATGGTGATTTCCGATTGCGGCAGAGGGTTTCATTATAGAGAAAACGATATCCCTTCCCTCGGCCTCAAAAGCATGAAGAAAAGGACGGAAGCACTGAATGGTTTATTTAAATTAAAAACAGAGCCAAACAAAGGAACGAATATTGAAATTATCATTCCTTTGGAAAAGGGAGGGAAATAGATGGCGATCAAGGTTTTAATAGCGGACGATCATCATGTTGTAAGAAGGGGTCTTGTATTTTTTCTGAAAACACAGCCGGAAATAGAAATCATCGGAGAAGCAAAGAACGGCCGTGAAGCTGTAGAGATGATCCAAACGAATCAGCCTGATGTTGTATTAATGGACTTGGATATGCCTGTTATGAATGGTATTGAAGCCACCAGGCAAATTAAAGCGAGCTGCCCTGAAGTGAAAATCATGATACTTACAAGCTTTTCAGATCAGGATCATGTGATTCCGGCAATTGAGGCAGGGGCCTCAGGATATCAGCTGAAGGATATTGAGCCGGATATTCTTGTCCAGGCAATTATCCAGCTGATGAAAGGGGAGAACCAGCTGCATCCAAAAGCCACCTCCCATCTGCTCACACATTTAACGAATAAAAACAGTACAGAAAGACAGCCGCTGGAAGAACTGACAAAAAGAGAACTGGAGGTTCTGCGGGAGATTGCAAAAGGGAAGAGCAATAAAGAAATTGCTTCATCCCTTTATATAACAGAAAAGACAGTCAAGACCCATGTTTCCAACTTATTGTCCAAATTGGAACTTGCGGACAGAACACAGGCAGCACTTTATGCAGTTCGTCATGGTATTGCAGAGTCAAATTAAGAAAAATCATCCTAAAGTTGCAGGAGGTATTCACTGAATTAGTCCTAAGATAAGCTTTGTAAAACTCAGCCATACTGACGATGTTTAAAAATGCAAACTTCTATATACTAAGTAGTATAGGAACTAAAAGGAGAGTTTATGATGAAGCTTACAATTATTAATGGAAGCCCGCGATTGAAAGGAAGAACGGGAATAGCGTCTCGTTATATTGCAAGGAAATATAACGCTGAACTGATCGATTTAAGTCTTGGAGAAATTCCTTTATATAATGGTACAGAAGATCAATATCAGCTGCCTGCCGTTAGAAAGCTGCGCCAGCAGATTGCAGACTCTGATGGGGTCGTTCTAGCTTCCCCTGAGTACCACAGTGCCATGAGCGGAGCTCTAAAGAATGCGCTGGATTTTCTCGGAAGTGAGCAATTTGCCCATAAGCCAGTCGGCTTGCTTGTTGTGGCAGGAGGCGGAAAAGGCGGCATCAATGCCCTGAATAATTTAAGAATTGCCGGCAGAGGCGTATATGCCAATGTCATTCCTAAGCAGCTGGTCCTGGATCCGCATTGTTTTGATTATGAAAATGATGGCCTTTATGAGGAACCTGCCCAACTTGTTGAGGGGTTAATGAAAGAACTTCAGGTATATATGAAGGCATATGGCCAGATTAAGCAGGAATTAAAATAATTAATTAAAAAAAACACGGACCAAAAAATCCGTGTTTTATTATTGGTGGAATTCTTTTTTTAAGTTAGTTCATAAAATACAGTGTTTGGCAGCTGTTTTTCCGATAATTCATTGGCATGGTCAATATATCTCAGCAGTGAATATAAATGTTTCTCAATGACAGAATAGTCTTTTTCGAAGTTGTAGGCATGAAGAAAATGTTCGATCTTCTTCGAAAGAAATTGATCATCTGTTCTGACCATCAGGATCAGCAGGTTATCCCATTCTGACCGGTGCGTATAATATAGCGCCCGGTCATAATCCACTTTATTCATTTGTCCTCTCCTCCTCTTTCAGGAGTTGATTATAGTTTATGATGATGCAGAATTTTATTTCGAAGTAAATCTTGGACTTGTTGATTTACAAGGGTTTTCATCATTTACCTGTATATTGGCCACATCCATTTATAAGACAAATACCATACATAAAATTGATGACTGGGACAAAAATATAATTAACGACACATGCTTTGGAGGATATATGAAAAAGTATTTATCGATGTTTATGCTGGTTTGTTTATTAGCCGGGGGAGGCTCACTGGCAGGAGCTGTCCAAAAACCGGATTATGAAAAGTATGGGAGAATTGCCATCGCAGTTGTGAAAGAAGACTATCCTGGAGAAGAAGTGGTGGATTATCAGTATGGAGGAAGGCAAAAAGTTACTGAAACAGATGTAACAGACACCTTCACTTTTACTGTAAAGGAAGATGGGAAGCCTGTAACCGTGCTGGTTAGGGTCACACATAACCTTAAGGATAACAAAGCGGTAAGCCTATCTGTAGAGAGAAAAACGCAGTAAGCTCCTTCGGGAGCTTTTTTCATTGTATTTGGCAAACAAACTCCTTATTTAAAATAATGATAAAAAAATATTTTTCTGATACTCTTGGGTTATGAATAAAACCGTCAAATATAGGGAGTGAGTTTTTTGAAGGAATCAATTCTTGTTGCGGAAGATGAAGCTAAAATTGCGAGGCTTCTGGAAATTGAACTTGAATTCGAGGGCTATCAAGTGACAAAGGCAATGGATGGCTATCAGGCAATGGAGTTATACCGGACTGGAAGATGGGACTTAATTATTCTGGATATTATGCTTCCTGGGTTTAGCGGGATAGAAATTCTGCGAAGAATTCGCAGCAAGGATAAACAAACCCCCATTTTGCTCCTGACGGCTAAAAGCTCAGTGGAAGATAAAGTATCGGGTTTAGACTTGGGTGCCAATGATTACATAACAAAACCTTTCCAGATTGAAGAGCTGCTTGCCAGGATACGGGCTGCACTAAGAATAAAGTCAGCAGGTACAGAGGAACCTGCAGTTCATGACTGTCTGGAAGTGTCAGATTTAAAGCTCAATGAAAAAACAAGAGAAGTCAGCCGGGGAGATAAGGCCATAGAACTCACCCCAAGAGAATTTGATTTGCTTGTTTATTTAATGACAAATAAAAGACAGGTCCTGAACAGGGAACAGATTTTGGAGGCCGTTTGGGGATATGACTTTTTGGGGGACACAAATGTAGTTGATGTTTATATCAGGTATTTGCGCAAGAAAATAGACATGCCTGAGAGGCCAGCTCTTATTCACACAATTCGCGGAGTAGGGTATGTATTAAAGGAGACGAAATGAATCTTCGGAAGAAAATATATTTGTATACAACCGTTCTCTTTGCAGTACTTCTGCTTATCATGAATATCGCTGTGTATGCTGTTTTCAGCAAATTAATATATGAAAATGAGCAGGCATCCATTTCAAATGAAATGGCTAATATTACAAAGATTGCGCAAAGATCAATCGGGAATGTTCCAGAAGATGATTTGCTTAGAGCTTTTGTTCCGTCAAGCGGAATGGTGAGACTGGTTCAGCCAGATAAAAAGGCAGTAACCTCCGCATCCTCCGATGAAAAGGCGCTCAGTAAAATACCTGCAGAGTATATCAGCAGTGAATTGATAAAAACAATGGAGATTGATAAGAAGGTCTATATGTTTGCGTCTGCACCTGTGATCCTTCCAGATGGTGAAATAGGGAGCTTTCAGCTGGCCAGAAGCATGGAAAGTGCAGAAAATATATTAAGGACTCTACGCTTCGTTCTGGGGATTGTCACAGTCCTGGCAATGATTCCAGTTCTAATTTCCAGCGCTATCCTCAGTAAGTTTATTACAAGGCCAGTTGCGACAATGACAGCCACCATGAAAGAAATTAGAAAAAGCGGCCAATTCAAGCGTCTTGAACTGGAGGGGAAATCCCAGGATGAGCTGCATCAAATGGGTGAAACCTTCAACCATATGATAGATCTTCTTGAATCCAATTATGAAAAGCAAAAACTTTTTATATCAAATGCTTCCCATGAATTAAAAACCCCATTAACTGTTATTGAGAGTTATTCAAGCCTGCTTAAGAGAAGGGGATTGAAAGAACCTGAATTATTTAATGAATCAATAGAAGCCATTCATTCAGAGGCATTAAGAATGAAGGAAATGACAGAACAGCTTCTTTTGCTTGCACGGCATGATGATCAGTGGATGCTCGATTTGAAGATGATAGATCTTAACCGTTTTTTAACCCAGGTCATCCGGACTTATGGAGATGCTTTTAAAAGGACTATACAGTTGGAATCCAGTTTGGCTGGAAATACCTTTATTCAAACGGATGAAAATAAATTAAAGCAGCTTCTGTTTATTTTTCTGGATAATGCCAGGAAATACAGTGATGATATCATAAGGGTTACTATCGGGACAGAGAAAAGTAAGGTTTATATCCGGATTGAAGATCGCGGCATGGGTATTCCCCAGAAGGATCTGCCAAGAGTGTTTGACCGTTTTTACCGGGTAGATGAGGCAAGAAACAGAAAAACAGGAGGATCGGGACTGGGACTGTCCCTTGCCAAAGAAATCGCCGATGCTCTTGGGGTTGAGATCAGGCTCGAAAGTACTGAAGGATTGGGAACTGCAGCATCCATAAGAATTAAAATAACTTAACCATTCTCATCATTTTCTCATGTTATTATCAGATAATAGAGAAATAAGCCAAGTGGAGAGGTGTAAGGAAATGAAGCATAAACTTATAATAATTTCAGCTTCGGGGCTTTTGCTGGCTGCGCTCCTTGTATTTGCTGTAATACAATTCACAAATGTCTCGGCTTCAGAATCAATTACTGAAAGTGAAGCCATGGAGATAATAAAAGACCGGTATCAGGGTGAAATTCTGAATTTGAAAAAAGTGAACAGCACTTATTTGATTGAAATGAAAAGAGGCAAAGGGTTCTATCAAATAAAGCTGAGTGAAAACGGAGGAGAAATTCTTTCTTTTGAAAAAAAAGATCAAATTTCTAATGGTGAACAGAAGCAGCTTAATGAAGAAAAAATAAAGGAAATTATTCAGGCAGAAGAATCTGGTGAATTACTCTCCATTAAAAAAGTGACTCATAAAGAAAAATCAGCCTTCGAGGCAATCGTTCAGAAAGATGAAGAGAAGATTAAGATTACTGTTGATGCTCTGAATGGAGAAGTTTTATCCCGTGCTGCTGAGGAAACAAAGGTCCCTGTAAAAAATCTAACCGAAGAGGAAGCTGTCCAAATTGCTCTAAAAAATGAACCTGGGGAAGTGGATGATATCAGCTTTGGAGAAACAGACAAGGGACCTTCTTATCTTGTTGAGATAGAAAAGGATGATGGCAGGGAGGCAGCTGTCGAGATCCATGCTATTACAGGAGAAGTGTTGTCGGTTACCTGGGATGATTAATCCCTTTCTCATCAAATTTTAATTTTCTTATCCTTTTTCTCTCATTTTCACCGGTTATATTGAACATGTAGAAAAGAAAAAGGAGGAAAAATAAAATGAACAAAAAATTTGCAGTTATTTCTTTGACAGGAGCCTTATTGCTGGGAGGTGCTGTTGCAGCAGGTGCAGCAGATACGAATGGAAAAGGAAGCACTGGGAGTAAAAAAGAAGCTGCACAGGATATGATTACTGTTGAAGAAGCGAAAAAGATTGCTCTTTCTGAAGCAGAGGGAAGAGTAGAGAGCATTGAATTGGAAAGAGCAAATGGCAAACAGTATTATGAAATTGATATTGAGAACGGGAAAGAAGATTTCGATATTAAAGTTCACGCCTTAGATGGTGAAGTCATTTCAATTAATAAAGAGCGAAACGACGATGATGACGATGATCAGTCTGAAAAAGAGGTAAATCGGGAAAATGTAATCTCCGAACAAAAGGCTATTGAAATAGCTGAAAAAGAAGTTAATGGAACGATGAAAGAAATTGAAATAGATGAAGACGATGGACAAATCCTATATGAAGTTGAACTGCAAACAAATAAAGGCGAAGCAGATGTTGATATTGATGCTGAAACAGGAAAAGTATTAAAAGCCGAATTTGATGAGTAAATCCAAATGAAAAGCGGGGCGAAATGCTCCGCTTTTTGATGTAATTTGTTACAAGCTTATGAAGAGACTACTCATCAATCCTCTTGTTGGTTCATAGATTATGGTAAGGACTAAAAGGGGGAGTGGCAATGCGAGAAGAAGAAAATAAGTCATTGGAATATGCCATTCAGGAAATTACTGAAATTGCAAATGGGTTTGGCTTGGACTATTACCCAATGAGGTATGAAATCTGTCCTGCAGAAATCATTTATACATTCGGCGCTTATGGCATGCCGACCAGGTTTTCGCATTGGAGCTTTGGAAAACAGTTTCATAAAATGAAGCTGCATTATGATTTAGGATTATCAAAAATTTATGAGCTTGTAATCAATTCGGATCCTTGCTACGCGTTTCTGCTCGATTCCAATGCCCTTATTCAAAACAAATTAATTGTGGCGCATGTTTTAGCACACTGCGATTTCTTTAAAAATAATGTCCGTTTTCAAAACACAAAGAGGGACATGGTAGAGAGCATGGCTGCCACCGCCGAAAGAATCAGGCAATATGAAATTGAGTTTGGGAAGAAGGAAGTGGAAACTTTCCTGGATGCAGTGCTGGCAATTGAAGAACATATTGATCCGTCTCTTATGAGACCTAAGCTCGCCTGGAGTACGGAAGATGAATATGAAAGCAGCGGTGATACGGCAGCGCCTAGCCCTTATGATGATTTATGGGGTTTGGATGAAAGGAACAAAAAGCATGAGCCAAAGAAGAAGAAAAAGAAATTCCCTCCAAAACCCGAAAAGGATTTACTATTATTTATTGAAAGCTACAGCAGGGAGCTAACCGACTGGCAGCGGGATATTTTAACTATGATGCGGGAAGAAATGCTCTATTTTTGGCCGCAGCTCGAAACAAAAATCATGAATGAGGGATGGGCTTCCTATTGGCATCAGCGTATTTTAAGGGAAATGGATTTGACATCTGCAGAAGCGCTTGAATTTGCCAAATTGAATGCCGGAGTGGTTCAGCCGTCCAGAACCGGAATCAATCCATATTATCTGGGCCTGAAAATTTTTGAAGATATTGAAGAGAGGTATAACAACCCGACGGAGGAAATGAAGAGGCGCGGTGCAGTTCCAGGTTCAGGCAGGGAAAAAATGTTTGAGGTGCGTGAAATCGAATCCGATATTTCTTTTTTGAGAAATTATTTAACAAAAGACCTTGTCATGAGAGAAGATATGTACCTTTTTCAAAAGCAGGGAAAGGATTATAAAATTGTTGATAAACAGTGGGAGCATGTTCGGGATCAGCTTGTCAGCATGCGTGTAAATGGAGGATTCCCGTATTTGACGGTTAATGACGGCGATTATATGAAGAATGGAGAGCTTTACCTCAAGCATTGGTTTGAAGGAGTGGAGCTTGATCTTAAATATCTTGAAAAAGTACTCCCATACGTATACCAGCTTTGGGGAAGAGGAGTTCATATGGAAACCATGGTTGAAGGAAAAAATATGCTTTTCACTTACGACGGGAAGAGCATTCATAGAAAATACTTATAACAATGGAGGACGAACCACATCTGAAGTGGTTCGTCTTTTTCAGGTTGAGCAATAAAAAGAGGTTTATTAAAAAATGGACAGGATATAAACTAAATACTTTCTTCCTAAGGAGTATTGCAGTAATATTAACGTGTACAGGCGGGGGTATTGGAATAGGTTATTTAATGACTTACCAGTTACTGATATAGCTTGAATCCATTTATAAACTAAAGAAAGGATGGTAATCTTGAAAATTACAGATTCAGCTCGTGACCTATTGAAGCAAGTGTTTCAAGAGAAAGATACGGGTGGCATTAGAGTTTATTTCGCAGGCTTTGGCTGAGGAGGCCCACAAATTGGACTGGCTCTGGATGAGCCGGAAGCAGACGATATAATCGAGACAATCAATGAAATTCAAGTTGCATTTGACCCGGAGATCAAGCAGCATACAGAAAGTATGATTCTGGACCATGATCAGGAAAATGAAAGACTAGTCTTATTAGGCAACGAAAGTGATTGCTGTTAAGACAGTGATTAAAAACACCCGTTTGGGTGTTTTTTTTTGACAATAAGATTGGATCAAGTTATTGACATAATACCATATAGGGTATATTATATGAACTGTAATTGAATGAATAATGCAGAGGAGATTATGATGCTGCTGATTTTCTTTACACAATAAAAAACTATATTTTTTTGATTATATAAATACCCATTGGGGTAAGAGGGGGAGAAGAATGGATAAGAAGAAAACAACAATTGTTCTATTTAGCGGAGATTATGACAAGGTGATGGCAGCTTATATCATTGCCAACGGAGCAGCTGCTTATGACCATGAGGTAACAATCTTTCACACTTTTTGGGGACTGAATGCTCTAAGGAAAGATGAGTCTATTCAAGTGAAAAAATCATTTATGGAAAAAATGTTTGGAAAAATGATGCCTAGAGGTCCTGAAAAAATGGGTCTTTCAAAAATGAATATGGCTGGCATGGGTCCTAAAATGATTAAAGATATTATGAAAAAGCACAACACGATGCCAGTAAAGGATTTGATTGAAATGGCAAAAGAGCAGGATATAAAGCTGGTAGCCTGTCAGATGACAGTTGATCTTCTGGGCTTTAAACCAGATGAAATTATTGATGGCGTTGAATATGCTGGTGTAGCAGCCTACTTGGCTGATGCAGAAGATGGAAATGTAAACTTATTCATCTAAACCAAATTTTTATAATAGGGGGATTTCTAAATGAAAACATTAAAAGCAAACTTTACGGTAGATGCAAAAGGCCTTGCTTGTCCAATGCCAATTGTAAGAACAAAAAAAGCAATAAATAATATAAATCCCGGTGAAGTACTTGGGGTGCTTGCAACGGATAAAGGTTCAAAGGCAGACATTCAGGCCTGGTCAAAAAGTTCAGGACATCAATATCTTGGAACAATTGAAGAAGGTGATGTGCTTATGCACTATATCCGCAAAGCAAGTGAAAATGAAGAGCGAGAAGCAGCAAATTTTGAGACTATTGCCTCTAACGAAGATCTTCAAAAAGAACTTGAATCAAATTCAGAGATTGACGTTCTTGATGTAAGGGAACCGGCTGAATTTGCATTTGAACATATTCCAAACGCTGTTTCTATCCCTTTTGGTGAACTTGAAGAACGAATGGGAGAGCTGAATAAAGATAAAAAGATTTATGTAGTATGCCGTACAGGCAGCCGAAGTGGTATGGCTTCACAGGCATTAAGCGATAAAGGCTTCACCCGCATAATTAATGTAGTGCCGGGTATGTCTGGTTGGAATGGACCGACAGAAACTAAAGTGAACTAAAAAATTTTAAAAGAAAGTATACAGTAGGGGGTATAAAACGATGAAAGCAATGACAGCTAAAGAAGTAACAAAAAAAGTTATTGAAAATGAAGAGCTATTTATACTGGATGTGCGCAATGAAAGTGACTTTAATGATTGGAAGATTGAAGGAAAAACCTTTGAATACTTGAATGTTCCCTACTTCGATCTTCTTGATGGAGTAGAGTCAATTCTGGATAAAATTCCAGCTGATAAAGAACTTTTAATCGTTTGTGCAAAAGAAGGATCTTCTGTCATGATTGCAGAAATGCTTGAAGAAGCTGGACGAGAGGCTTCTTACCTGAAGGGCGGAATGAAAGCATGGAGCGAACACCTTGAGCCTGTTAAGGTAGGAGACTTGAAGGACGGGGGCGAAATGTACCAATTTGTCCGCATTGGTAAAGGATGTTTATCATATATGGTTATTTCTAATGGGGAAGCAGCGATTGTCGATGCAACAAGAATGACAGACGTATTTACTGATTTTGCTGCTGAAAAGAATGCAGAGATCAAGCATGTATTTGATACACATCTGCATGCTGACCATATCTCAGGCGGAAGAAAAATTGCTGAAAAAACAGGTGCTTCATACTGGCTTCCTCCCAAGGATGCTGAAGAAGTAACATTTGATTACAAAAGCCTTGAAGATGAAAGTGAAGTAATGATTGGTTCTACTAAGATCAGCATTCAAGCTGTTTATTCACCAGGCCATACAATTGGATCCACATCATTTGTGGTAGATGATCAATACCTTCTATCAGGAGATATTCTATTCATCGATTCAATTGGCCGACCTGACCTTGCAGGAAAAGCCGGTGCCTGGGCTGGCGATTTAAGGGAAACACTTTATAAGCGATATAAGGAGCTATCAAGTGAATTAGCTGTTATGCCTGCACACTTCATGATCATTGATGAGTTAAATGAAGATGGCAGTGTTTCTGAGAAACTTGGCACATTATTTGCTGAGAATCATGGATTAAAAATTGATGACGAAGGAGAGTTCAGAAAATTAGTTTCTGAGAACCTTCCTCCTCAGCCAAATGCTTATCAGGAAATCCGTGAAACAAATATGGGGAAAATCAACCCGGATGAAGAAAAACAGAGAGAGATGGAAATTGGTCCTAACCGCTGTGCTGTAAGATAATCATCTGATTTCATATAACGTTAAATTAGATAATTTTAAACAATGGAGGAATGGAAACATGAACGCAGCAAAAGTGCTGGATGCAAAAGGCTTAGCTTGTCCAATGCCAATCGTAAAAACAAAGAAAGCAATAGGGGAAATCGAATCAGGCCAGGTGCTTGAAGTTCATACAACCGACAAAGGTGCAGTTAAAGACTTGGCTGCCTGGACAGAGTCAACAGGACATGAGCTATTAAAACATGAGGATGACAGCGGAACTTTAAAGTTCTGGATAAAAAAAGGCTAATCTATTGAAAGGTAAAGGGGGGGGCTGCTCCCTTTTATCGCTAAAAGGAGGAGATAGCCACATGGATTTGACCTTTTTATTCGTTATATTTTTAATTGGTTTTATCGGGTCTTACATTTCCGGCATGGTAGGAATTGGAGGCTCAATCATTAAATATCCTATGCTCTTATACATTCCGCCATTATTTGGATTAGCTGCTTTTTCTGCTCACGAAGTATCCGGAAT
>Ga0180215_1001755_pt1 | contig 23126 bp, 22 predicted proteins | sample eDN3rd37CBELigBY_FD_128871 | JGI IMG/M metagenome (GOLD analysis project Ga0180215, IMG submission 128871) | Enriched backyard soil microbial communities from Emeryville, California, USA - eDNA 3rd pass 37_C BE-Lig BY (version 2) (version 2) | ecosystem: Environmental > Terrestrial > Soil >...
ATTCTCTAAAGGAACTACTCTCGCGCCATCTGATTCTACTAATAATTGTTTTTCCTCTAACCATTCAACGACGTGATCCATCTTATCATTATAAAAAGCTTCTCCATGTTCAGAATCAAATGTTAGATCCAGTAATTGATAAATCTTATGGAATTCTTTTAAGGATTCTTTCCGAAACCATTTCCACAGTTCTATCGCTTCCTTCTCTCCATCTTCCAATTTTTTAAACCATTCCCGACCTTCATCATTCAGTTCTGGATTTAATTCAGCTTCTTCGTGAAAACGTATATATAAGGATAGCAATTCTTTGATTGGGCTTTTTTTAATTTGCTCTTCACTACCCCATTTTTTATAAGCAGTAATTAGTTTCCCAAATTGCGTTCCCCAGTCTCCTAAATGATTAATTTTTATTGGGGTGTAGCCAACTTTTGCAATGATATTAGCTAATGCATTCCCAATTACAGTTGATCGTAGATGTCCCATTGAGAAAGGCTTTGCAATATTAGGAGAAGATAAATCAATTGTAACGTTTTCTCCATTTCCAATAGTCAATGAGCCATAGTTTGCACCTAAATGGAGTATGGTTTCTAATACGTTTTGACCGACTATATCCCTATTCAAAAAGAAATTTAAATATGGACCATTAGCTTCTACTCTACTTATCTCGGCATGGTTAATAGTGTTTGCTAATTCAAGGGCAATTTGTTGTGGAGATTTCTTAAGTTCTTTTGCTAGTCGAAAACAAGGAAATGCATAATCTCCAAGTTCTTGTTGTGGTGGAATTTCGATTAATGGTTCAATTTGACTTTTTGATAAAGTTGTTGAAAATTGAGTTAGCGATTGTTCTATTAATGTTGAAACTAATGATTTATAATTCATGCTATTCCTCCTTGGTTAATATAAAAAACCCCCGTCTCCATAATAGAGACGAGGGTTGAGCTCGCGGTACCACTCTACTTGCTTCTAAAAAGCCAGCTTTCATGATTTTAACGGGTTTTGCCCGGATTTACCTACTCATTTCAATAAATCTTCTCCGAGGTGCGTTTCATAATTGGTTTCGTACCAGACTTTCACCAACTCTGGCTCGCTAATAACGAAAGTTCAATTACTACTCTCCTCATCTTCGAATTTACCATCTATTTAAATGTTTAGACAATTATACTTAAGCTTGTCAAAAAAATCAACTTATTTACCTATGTAGTTAAGTGAAAAATCTTTTGTTGTATGTTTATCCATATATTTTTTTAATTTGATTCTCTTGAAATTGATATACTCCTTTACCTTCCATCCATTTTATCTTTCCATTTTGAAAATAGATTCCAGTTTTTTCATCAATCCCATATTTCTCAAATTCTGGGTATTTTTTATGAATTTCAACTAAATGATCTTCATCATTCCATTCACTAAAATGAACTGCAAATCCGATTTGTTTAAGTAGTCCTAAGCCATTTCTTACTTGAAATTCGCGTTTATCATTGTCCCTAGGTGAAATAATACATTGTTCTGGGGTAATTAATGCACCAGCTGAAAAACCAATATAAGGAATCCCGTCGTTTACTTTTCTTTTGATTACATGAAATATAGGAGATTCTACGATATAGTTGGCATATTCATTTGTATCTCCTCCAAGGACAATAATTCCAGAGCTATTTTCTAGCATGTTTACGGAATCATGAATAGGTGTAAGTTGGAGAGGAATATATTGAAAATCATTGATACTATGTTGTTTCAATGGTTCTATTACATGTTCCATATAATCCTCCCAGCCCTCTCTTGCTAGGAAAAGAATTGTAATAGGACCAGTACGAGATTTAGAGATTTCACAAAATGTTTTTGTAATTTTCGGTAAGAATGGAAGTCCGCCACCGAATAAAAAAAGATGTTGGTCCATTTATTCGTTCACTCCATTTTTCATCCAATATATTCTCCCATCTTTGCTCCTTTGAAGAAATCCATAATCAATCATGCATCTTCTAATCGTCGCAAAATCATGGTAAACTTCTTTGATTGTCTCATTAATCTCTTTTTCAGAGTATTGTTTATTCTGATCAAAACGTTTCAATATATGTTGAATAACGATAATTTTACGTTTTTCCTTACTTGGAAAGGTTTGAAGTGGTCCATCAAATCCATTTTTAAAATAGTTCGATAACACTTTTAGTTTTTCTTCTTCTGTTGCATAAAATCTTTCATCCACTTTGTTCTCCCCCTTTTACTAGTTATATAGAATTAAAGAGTAAATTCTCAAAAATTGCAAGAAGCACAAGAAACTTTTGTCCCTTGTGCTTCCAAATACTTTTCTTATTTACTTTTTTAAATCAATATTCGCTTTCAATATTTGTTCATCTGAAGATAATTTGTATCCATAAATACCGTTATAGCTAATATAAATTTTTTCAGGGAGTATATTTTTGGTATCACTTGAAATGATAAATGGAATTCCATCAGATACGATGATTTCGTCGTCTTCTGTATGTTGATCTATGGTTAGTTGATAATCAACAAATAATGTGCAGCTTTTCTCTTGATTAGTTACAATTCGAATCCCTTCTGATTCATTAAAATGAAGTTTGGATAGGGATTCTAATGCTGTTTCTCGAATTATAATATTCATAAAATGATTCCACCTCATGAATAGTGAAACATAAAAACCAATATAAAAGCAAGATTCTGTCTTAAAAAAATGAAATTACTTTATACGAAATGAACGAACTGAAAAAATAATTAAGGTTATCAAAATGAGAATAATTCCACCATTTAATATCCAAGGATCAAGGTTTGTTATATTTCCATGTGCATTTTGGACCATACTCCAAGTCAAATATGAAAACAGTAATGTAGATTCATTTTTTAAAAGATTCATCATGATAACTGCATTCTTGTATTGTTTTTCAATTGTATCTTTATTTATTTTGAAATAGTTATATAGATGAGGAAATTTTTCGAAAATGGATAGACTAATCCATAGAAGAAAACCAATCGAAGGTAAAACCCATAAAAAACTTTTTGCTCCCCATCCATCAGGCTCCCCTGCGAGGTTAAAATGAATTGGAATTTCTTCCGGAAGTTGATTCCATTCCAAAAAAATATAGGCTATACTCACAATTAAACACAGGATAGTTAGACAGTCTAGTATAATCGTAAATGGTGATTTTGGAATTTTGATTTTCGGTAATTTTTCTTGTTTCACTTTCATCCCTCCAATCCAATACCATTTTTACGATTTATTTAGTAAATAGTTTCATATAATTAAATATATTTATACTTCTTTATAGGAGAGAGATTATGAAGATTATAAAAAAGGACTTCCACTTTCACACATACACCATTACCGCTACTATATTCCAGAAAGAAGAACCAACTAATAAAGCAGCGTTTATTTTTCCTGGAAGAGGCTATACGGCACAGGCACCATTATTATTTTACTCAAGAAATCTTTGTATTAATAAAAATTACGACTGTATTCAAATCAATTACCATGATGCACTTTCGGTTATGAATGAGGAAGAATTTGTCAGAAGCGTTCAGGAGATTGTAAAAAGTATATTAGATGAAAGAAATTACAATGATTTACTTATCATCTCAAAATCCATTGGTTCAATCGCTCATGCCCAAATTCTAAAAGCTAATTTAAGTCATTCGCTCCGCTCCATCTGGTTAACACCACTAATTAAGATGGAAAATGTCTTCACTAGTTTAAAAGAGAGTAGTTCTCCTAGTATCGCATTAATTGGAGACGAAGACCCACACTATTCAGTAGATAAATGGACAGAGCTTGGAAAGCACAATAAAACCCTTGTTCAAAAGGTTTATTTTGGATGCGATCATAGTATCGAAAAACCGAAATTCCCAATTGAATCGATTGATATTCTTAAGCAAGTCATTCTTGATATCGATTCATTTATAAGATAAAAAAGTTGAATATTTTTTGCTTTTTATTTATAAAGAAAGACTTAAAGAAATTCATGAACTGGCGTATAATGGGAATGATGAAATTAGCATGACTTCACTAGGAGGAATTATGGTTAAGAAAACAATTGTGTTCACTGGCGGAGGAACGGCTGGACACGTTACACCAAATATTGCAATTATTAATGAAATTAAAAATGAAAATTTAGATATCCATTATATTGGTTCTAAAAAAGGTATTGAAAAAGAACTGATTGAAAAACAAAACATTCCTTATTATAGTATTTCAAGTGGTAAATTACGCAGATATATAGATATGGAAAATTTTAAAGATATTTTCCGAGTTATAAAAGGATGCTTTGAAGCAAGAAAAATTTTAAAAAAATTAAAACCAAACTTAGTTTTCTCAAAGGGTGGATTTGTTTCCGTTCCCGTTATTATTGCAGCTAGTACGATGAAAATTCCAATTTTTATTCATGAAAGTGATATTACACCTGGCCTTGCCAATAAAATTTCACAACGTTTTGCTACGAAAATTTTTGTATCCTTTAAGGAAGCAGCGAAATATTTTCCAGAATCAAAGGTGCAAGCAATTGGCTCACCAATTCGTAAAGACTTATTGAAAGGTTCAAGTGATAAAGGAAAACGATACCTTGATTTTCACTCTGCCAAACCAATTTTAACCATTATGGGCGGAAGCCTTGGCTCTAAAAAAATCAATGATGTCGTTCGTGCCAATTTATCTGCATTAACAGAGCAGTTTCAAATTGTCCATATTTGCGGGAAAAACAATTTAGATCCTTCTCTTGAAGGGCTTAACGGTTATCGCCAATTCGAATATGTCCATGAAGAGCTTTCAGATATATTAGCTGCAACTGATTATGTGATAACAAGAGGTGGATCTAATGCTATTTTTGAATTTCTTGCATTGGAAATTCCTATGTTAATCATCCCATTAGGGTTAAATCAAAGTCGAGGTGACCAAATTTTGAATGCAAAATCATTTGAAGAACAAGGTTTCTCATTAACATTAAAAGAAGAAGACATTACTGAAAAAACATTCTTAAATTCTGTCCATCGCTTAAAGGAATCAAATGAATTAATCAAATCAACAATGAAAGAGTATAATGCAAATCAAACAGATGCACTAGATGTACTCATAAATGAAATAAAAGCAACATTATAAAAAATGAAAGCCGCCTGATTGAATCAGACGGCTTTCTTTGATGAATTTAATATGCTTTTGCCCAGTATACAAGTTTATCTGCTTTTTCACCACATACGACACAGTGTTCAGAAACATGTTCTTGTTCAAATGGCATACAACGGCTTGTTGCAGAAGTCTCCTCTTTAATTTTATCTTCACATGCAACATTTCCGCACCACATTGCTTTAATAAAGCCTGGATTTTCTTCAAGTTTCGTTTTGAATTCATCCAAGTTTGTAGCAACACTTGTTTTTGCTTCACGATGTTTAAGTGCTTTGTTATAAAGATTAGATTGAATATCATCCAATAATGCTAGTAATTTATCTTCTAGTTCGTCGACGTTAACAAAAGTCTTTTCACACGTATCACGGCGAACTAAAACAACTTGACCTTTTTCAATATCTTTGGGTCCTACTTCTAATCGAACTGGAATTCCTTTCATTTCTGATTCATTAAATTTCCAACCTGGTGTCTTATCACTTGCATCAATACCAACTCTTGCAACTTTAGATAGACGATCCTTTAAGTCATAAGCATAGTCTAATACGCCTTCTTTATGTTGTGCAATTGGTACGATCATCACTTGTGTTGGTGCAATTTTTGGTGGTAGTACTAGACCACGATTATCACCGTGAACCATAATGATTGCTCCGATAATACGTGTTGTCATTCCCCATGAAGTTTGGTGAACATATTGAAGTTTACCATTCTTATCTAAATATTGGATATTAAACTGTTCGGCAAATCCAGTACCTAAATGGTGAGAAGTTCCGGATTGAAGTGCTTTCCCATCATGCATTAGTGATTCAATTGTATACGTGTACTTCGCACCAGCAAATTTTTCTTTTTCTGTTTTCTGACCTTTTACAACTGGAATAGCTAAATATTTTTCACAGAATTCAGCATAAATGTTTAGCATTTTTACAACTTCTTCTGCCGCTTCTTCATCTGTCGCGTGAGCAGTATGACCTTCTTGCCATAAGAATTCTAAAGTACGTAAAAATGGACGAGTTGTTTTTTCCCAACGAACGACATTTGCCCATTGATTATAAAGCTTTGGTAAGTCGCGATAAGATTGAATGATGTTAGAATAGTGATCACAGAATAATACTTCTGATGTTGGGCGTACAACAAGTCTTTCATGAAGCTCTTCTTCTCCCCCATGTGTAACCCATGCTACTTCTGGAGCAAAACCTTCAATATGATCTTTCTCTTTTTGCAAAAGGCTTTCAGGAATAAATAATGGCATATATACGTTTTCATGCCCGGTTTCTTTAAATTTCGCGTCTAAAGTTTTTTGGATGTTTTCCCATAAAGCATATCCATATGGTCGAATAATCATAGATCCACGTACTGGACCATAATCTACTAAATCAGCCTTTTTCACTACATCAGTGTACCACTGAGCAAAATCTTCTTCCATATTTGTAATTTCTTCGACGAATTTCTTTTCTTTTGACAATTGACTCACTCCTACTTTTAACTAAATTTGAATATAAAAAAGCCTCGAATCCATCAAGGGACCCGAGGCTTGGCGTTACCACCCTATTTCACAGAGAATACGGTTAGACTCTCTGTACTCTTCATTCGAATAACGGTTTTAGCCGCGATATCTTCCAAAAAACTTGTCGATATCGAACTCCAAGGCAGGTTCAAGCGGTAACTTTAGGAATGTCGCACCAATCATTCCCTCTCTTGAAAAGTTAGGGACGCTTTACTAATCCTTTTCAACGTTTGTTCTTCATTTAATTTGATTAAAATTTACACGGTTCTTGAAAAAATGTCAAGTTTTTCCGTTAATGTTTATAAAAAATAGTCGAATTACATATAGTAGGAAACACATTTTTATTCAAATGTACCTTTAACAATAGCATTTCTTGATCTAACCATTACTTTTCCAAGCGCTATAACTGTATCAATTGATAAATCTTCTTTATTCAATAAGACTAAATCAGCATCTTTTCCTACTTCAATTTTACCTTTTTGATTAAGTTTTAATACTTTTGCAGGATTTTCTGTTATTACTTTTAAGGCGATTTCTAATGGAATCTTCTCATCTAATACAGAATCACGAACTTCTGACCAAAGACTTGATACCTTTCCAACTTGTAGTCCTTTAAATTGTCCATTAGAATCAAAGCTTGGTAAGCTACCTTGTCCATCAGAGGTAAAGGTTATTCTTGATTGATTAACACCGTTTTCAAGCAACAATTTTAAGCCTTTACTTGGTTTAATTTCTCCTTCTTCAATAAATTGAGGAATGGAACTTGTTGTGAGGTCAACATAACCACCTTTTTTCGCATATTGAATTCCTGCTTTAAATAAATGAGAGTTACGATTAATATGTGTTGGCCAAAATTGTGTAATTGGTATTTCAGAGTTCTCCACTACCGCTTCTATTAGATTTAAATGTTGATAACTATCTCCAACATGAATATTAACGATACCTGATTTACCAGATAGAATACCTCCTATTCTTGCTTGAGAGGCAATTTTAGCTAGTTCTTCTATCGTAGGAACACTTGAACGGTGATCACTTATAGCAATTTCTCCTACTCCGATTACTTTGTCTATTAATATGATATCATCTTCAATTTTTCCTGTTAGTGTCCGTACCGGAATTTGATAAGAACCTGTCTGAACGAAACAAGTAATCCCTTCCTCTTCTAAACCACGCGCTTTAGCAATAAGACTAGACATTGTACGTGTTGTTCCATCAGTACCAATGACTCCAACAATAGTGGTGATACCTGCCAAAGTAGCATCAGTTAATTGAAGTTCAGGGGTCCTTGTTTTAAAGCCACCTTCTCCCCCACCTCCAGTAATATGGACATGTCCATCAATAAAACCAGGAGCGATTATTTGACCAGTTGCATCAATGACTTCGATAGGGATAAATGAAGTTGGTGGAGTAATTTGATTATCGATATAGCCAATTCGTTGATCAATGATTAAGATATCTTTCTTTCCAATATAATCTGGTGTATACACTTCTGCGTTTTTTATGAGTTTTAGCATATAATCCTTCTTTCTCATGGGAATTATCATTTCAACTGATGGTTTAACCATTTAATAACATTATGGTAAACTTCTTCTTTATTAATTTCATTTAATGTTTCATGTCTTGCTTCAGGATAAATCGTATAGTCAACGCTCTTCATCCCTAATTTTTCATATAAATGTATCACTCGTTTTACGCCGATTCCATTTGCTCCAACAGGGTCTTTATCTCCGCTAAATATATACATCGGTAAGTTTCTAGGAATCCTTTCATTCCATTTTTGTTGGTGGATGAGTTCTAATCCTGTTAATAAGTCATAGAAGAATGTTGGTGTACAAATAAAACCACAGTATGGGTCTTTCAAATAATCTTCGACTACTTGTTCATCTCTACTGAGCCAAGCAAATTTGTTTTTTACATTTTCGAATCCTTTATTGTAAGATCCAAAAATAACTTTATTCATTAAAGGACTAGGAGATTTTTTACCGACCTTTCTCATTTCGATTTTCGCAACGAGTTTCCCTAGCTTACTTGCGATTCCTGGGTTTCCAGCTGTTCCTGACAGTAGAACACCACTTAGTTCGTGAGCATATTTTTGAATGTATCTCCTAGATAAAAATGACCCTAAACTATGACCTAATAAGAAGACAGGAAGATGTGGATATTGTTGTTTGATATGTAAAGTAACCTCGTGTAAGTCATCAACAACAATGTCAAAGCCATTATGATCAGCGAAGTATCCCATGATACCCATCCGATCACCAGTTCTACCATGTCCTCTGTGATCGTCTCCAAAAACATAAAAGCCATTATTTAATAAAAATGTAGCAAAATCATGATAGCGTTCGATATGTTCAGCCATTCCATGTGCAATTTGAACAATAGCACGAGCTTTAATATTTGGATCTATCCATTTTCGCAAATAGATTTGTGCTCCGTCTTGCATTGTCAGCCATTCGTAGTTTAATTCCATATCACACCTCACGATAAATCTTCATTTTTTATCTATGTTAGCATGTTCCTTCCTCTCATTTAAGTATTTCTGGAAATAATAAGAACTTTTTTATAGGTAATTTTTTCTTTTTCTAAAGATACACAAAATAAATCATTCGATAAATACAATTCATTTATTGTTTTTTGAATATGTATAGGAAAAAGGGGGTGATTTCTTGCTAAGCATTATATGGATTTTATCCATTATTGTTTTTATCTCTTGTTTTGTAGTAGGAATGATTTTTGAAAAAAAGGAGAAGAAACATTTATATATTACCTTATATAGCCTTTCAATTGGTTCAATTATAGTCTTTTTTATAGTCTTTGGATATGATTTAGTTTCTAAAATTAATTCAACAGAATTATTGGATCATGAAGAAAACTCAAGTGAAATTTTATTGGATGGAATTAAAGTTGGTATGTCAAAAGAGGAGTTGTTTTCTTTTACAAATCAACAAGGTGTTGAATCTCCTACTTTCTTTCAAATTTCAAAAGAACAAGATGGATATATCTTTTCATTCTCAGATGGGTATGTAATGGTTGTATTAGATACAGATAGAATTAAAGAAATCAAAGTATTTTATGATGCTAAGTCAGTGGAAGATTATAAGAAATTATTAATTGAATTGGCTAAAGAAGAACCTAAAGACTCTGAAAATGAAGAAGATCCAGACTCTCATGGTGGCGAGCCTGGTGAAGATGTAAATACGTATACGGTAAAAGCTGGAGATACGTTATGGGCAATTTCTATTAAGTTTAATGTTTCAGTCGATGAGTTAAAATCTTGGAATGGTCTTACTTCAGATTTAATTAAAGTTGGTCAGGTGTTGAAAGTAAAAGGCAATTCTAATGATACTGAAAACGAAGAAGAACTAGAGGAGCCAGAAAAAACTGAAGAGCCACTGGATAAACCGAAAGATCCTACAAAAATCATTCTTAAAGGAAATACTTCTGAAAAGAAAATAGCCCTTACATTTGATGCAGGTAGTGATATAGCAGGTATTCAAATTCTAGAGATATTAAAAAAATATAATATAAAATCCACATTCTTTTTAACGGGAGCATGGGTTGATAAGTACCCGAACTATGCAAAAGAAATACACACAGATGGTCATGAAATTGCCAATCATTCTTATTCACACGAAAACTTTACCGAAGTCTCTGAAAGTGTAAGACTAGAATCAATTCGTAAAACGGATGAAGCGATTGAAAGAGTGATTGGAATAAAACCAGCCCCTTACTTCCGCTTTCCTTATGGTGCATACAATCGTGATGCATTAGCTTCAGTAGGAAAGGCTGGATATCCATACAGTATACATTGGTCAATTGATACAATCGATTGGGATCAGCCTTCTGTCGAGGTGATTGTAGAGCGAGTTTTAAGTCGAGCGAGTAATGGAGATATAATTTTAATGCATATTGGAGGAAAAAACACTCCTGCAGCAATGGATATTGTTATACCAGAACTACAAAGTCGTGGCTTTAAATTAGTAACCATTTCTGAGATTTTAAATTAACTATATAAATATAGAAAACCGCTTGAGATAACAAGCGGTTTTCCATTAGATAGGTTTCTCAATTTTAACTAGGCTCGTACTTCTTATAGATAGAAATGCAGTAATTAAAGATAATAGGATTAAGATTCCACCGAAAATTGGATTACTTAAGATTGAAAATTGTTCAATGACTACTCCACCAACAACAGATCCAAATGCTATTCCTAAATGAAGAGCAGAATTATTTAAGCTTTGCTGGATTCCTGCTGTCTCAGGTGATGTTTCAATTAAATAAGTTTGCATTGCTGGAGAAATAGCCCAGCTCAATAATCCCCAAATTACAGTTATACTTAAGAATAGTACTAAAAATTCAATTGAAAACGGTAAAATGATAAACACAGCGCTAAATATCGCAAGGGATAAAATAATCGTTTTCTTAGAACCAAGTAAATCTGCTAATACTCCACCAATTCCCCCACCAAATACTGCAGCAAAACCAAAAAGCAAATAAATCATGCTTACCCAATTATTACTCAATGAAGTCGTTTCTTCTATATATGGTTTAAAGTACGTATACATTACGGAATGCCCAGCCATATATAAAAATGTTGTAGCTAAAGCAAGGGAAACTTTCATCCTTTTTAATGGTGCTAATTGACTTGATAGCGGTAAAACTTTTTGTGGAGTTAAACGATCCATAAAAGCATGAACCCCTATTATGGATAAAATCGTTAAGAATGTGATAACTATAAAGACAATCCTCCAACCAAACTTTGTTCCAAGTATTAATCCTATTGGAACGCCTAATACTAATGATGCGCTTACCCCCATTGATACAATTCCAATTGCCCTACCACGGTATTTCTCTTCCACTAATGTAGGAGCCATAACTAAACATAAAATAATGAGCAGTGCTCCACTAAGTGCTAAAATAATTCTTCCGATAAGTAAGGTCATATAATCTGGGCTTAAAACTGTTACAATATTACCGACTAAGAAAACATATAAACATATTAATGTTAGTCTTTTTCTTTCAATACGAGCCGTCATAATTAAAAGAATCGGTGAAGCTACTGCAAAGATTACAGAGAAAATGGTAATTAATTGCCCAACTTGAGAAATACTTACATTCAAATCAGTTGCAATTAAATCAAGAATACCGCTAATCACTAGCTCGACCATCCCTATAATAAAAGAAATAATCATCAAAAAATATACACGTTTGTCCATCTCAACAGCCTTCCTTTTACTATATAAGAATAATACTAAACTTGATTCAGATTTCTGACAAGAAAAAAATGACTTCCCTTTCGTAAAAGTATTATGAATAACTTTACATTATTAAAAAAATTAAATTATAATAATAAAAAAAGGTCAAAAAAGGTCAAAGGAGTTTTGAACTATGGATATGAATCGCATGACCGAACGATTACAAAGTGCGATCATTACTGCACAATCGATTCTTACAGAACAGCAACAACAAGAACTTGATGAAGTCCATTTATACAAAAGCTTATTACAAGATCCAGATAGTCTTGTTCATTCCATATTTAGTCGGCTCGAATTAAATATTCATGAATTTACAAATTTCTTAACCCAGCAAATTTCTAAAAAACCTAAAGTTACTGGTTCAGGTGTTGAGCAAGGTCGAATTTATATATCTAATCAACTTCAAAGACTATTAATGGAAGCTGAAAATCAAATGAAAAACTTTCAAGATGAATATATTTCTGTAGAACATGTTATTCTAGGTTCCATCAAGCTCCCTACTGATGTAGGTAACTATTTATTATCTAAAGGAATAAAAATGGATCGTGTTTTGCAAGAGATTAAAGATATAAGGGGGAACCAAAGAGTGATAACTCAAAATCCAGAAGCTACTTATGAAGCATTAAAAAAATATGGTCGAGATTTAGTTCAGGAAGTGAAATCTGGAAAAGTCGATCCTGTAATAGGTCGGGACAGTGAAATTCGACAGGTCATACGAATTCTATCAAGGAAAACGAAAAATAATCCTGTACTCATTGGGGAACCGGGTGTTGGGAAAACAGCTATCGTAGAAGGTTTGGCACAACGAATTGTTCGTAAAGATGTACCAGAAGGCCTTAAAGATAAAACGATTTTTGCGCTAGATATGAGTTCACTGATTGCAGGTGCCAAATTTCGTGGTGAATTTGAAGAACGATTAAAAGCAGTATTAAATGATATAAAGAAAAGCGAAGGTAAAATTATCCTTTTCATTGACGAACTTCATACGATTGTTGGTGCTGGTAAAACAGATGGTGCCATGGATGCTGGCAACATTTTAAAGCCAATGCTTGCTCGTGGAGAATTGCATTGTATTGGAGCCACCACTTTAGATGAACATCGTCAATATATTGAAAAAGATCCTGCGCTTGAACGACGTTTTCAACCAGTACTAGTTCCAGAACCAAATGTTGAAGACACGATTTCCATATTAAGGGGTCTAAAAGAACGTTATGAAATTCATCATGGTGTGAAAATACATGACCGTGCGCTAGTATCTGCTGCTGTATTGTCAAATCGTTACATTACGGACCGATTTTTACCTGATAAAGCCATTGACCTTGTTGATGAAGCATGTGCGATGATTCGAACTGAAATTGATTCGATGCCTTCTGAGCTCGATGAAGTAACTAGAAAAGTAATGCAACTTGAAATTGAAGAAGCAGCTTTATCAAAAGAAAAAGATTCTCAAAGTCAGAAACGCCTTGAAGCTCTTCAAAAGGAACTATCCGAATATCGAGATCAAGCAAATGAAATGAAAGCGAAATGGCTACTTGAAAAAGAAGGAATTCAAAAAGTTCAAGAGATGCGTGAACAGTTAGAGAAACTAAGAAGAGAATTAGAAAATGCTGAAAATGAATATGATTTAAATAAGGCAGCTGAGTTAAGACATGGTCGAATTCCTGCTTTAGAAAAAGAATTGAAAATACTGGAAGAAAAAGTATCCAAAACCTCTGAAGATCGTCTCCTTCGTGAAGAAGTAACGGAAGATGAAATTGCTGAAATCGTTGCTCGTTGGACTGGAATACCTGTTACAAAATTAGTGGAAAGTGAAAGAGAAAAACTTCTACGCCTAGAAAGCATTCTTCACGAAAGAGTGATTGGACAAGATGAAGCGGTCAGTCTCGTTTCTGATTCGATTCTTCGTGCAAGAGCTGGAATTAAAGATGTAAATCGCCCGATTGGTTCTTTTATTTTCTTAGGTCCAACTGGTGTCGGAAAAACCGAACTAGCTAAAGCACTTGCACAAAATTTATTTGATAGTGAAGAACATATTATTCGTATTGATATGTCTGAATATATGGAAAAACATGCGATTTCAAGATTAATTGGGGCACCTCCTGGGTATGTCGGCTATGAAGAAGGCGGTCAATTAACCGAAGCTGTTAGAAGAAATCCATATTCCGTTATTTTATTTGATGAGATTGAGAAAGCACATAGTGATGTATTTAACATCCTTTTGCAAATGCTTGATGATGGTCGAGTTACAGATTCACAAGGTCGCACAGTTGATTTTAAAAACTGTATCATTATTATGACTTCCAATATTGGTTCTCAATATTTATTAGAGAATAAAGAGTCAGATCATGATATTGCACCTGAAGTTAGAGAACTAGTTATGGCACAGCTACGTGGTCATTTCCGACCAGAATTTTTAAATCGTGTTGATGAAATCATCATGTTTAAGCCTTTAAGTTTAAATGATATTAAACAAATCGTTGTTAAATTAATGAAAGAATTACAAAAGAGATTAGATGAGCAACATATCTCACTTTCTATTGATGAGGCAGCAAAACAATATTTAGCGGAAAACGGCTTTGATCCTGTGTACGGAGCGCGTCCATTAAAACGTTTTATCCAAAGACAACTTGAAACCAAACTTGCAAAAAGCATTATTAGCGGAGAAATTAGTGAAGGCGATCATATATTAATTACATTGGAGAACAATTCATTACATTTTAAAAAATAATAAGTTAAGAACCGGCAGTATTGTTTGCCGGTTCAATTACGTTATATAGTTATGATAATGAGAAACCCAAAACGGTCATCAATAAGCTAAATAATAACGCGCTGTAAATTCTTTCATTATGTGCTTCTCTTTCATTTTTTGAATTATATGTTTAATAAAATTGGTGAAAACCAAAATAAAGTAAAAACTTAATAAGAAGATTAAAATTAACACAATGAAAAGAGAATAATCCATGCCTACACTCCTCTAAAAAAAGTTTGTATATATTTTTCATTATTTTATACAATTTTAGCAGAATAATCTAAAAATTTATACGTGTAAAATAGAAGCTAGAGAATTACTCTCTGCTTCTATTTTTTCTACGTATCTCATAAAAATTGATCTGCTTAAATAGTTCGGATGCAATATCTTGATTGATTTTAAAACGAGCTCCGTATTCATATAAGTCTTTAACAGTTGCATTCTTTCGAATAATAATCGCATCTATTAAAAAAGACTTGTCTAAAATGGAGAAGCTACATTTTACTCGATCATTAATTGAAAATAAATCATCTGCGAGAAAACCGATTCCGCCAGCACTAATATTTTCAATATTAATTGGAATAGTTCTTTCAGATTCAATGATTTCTCCCTCGATAAAAATATCAAAGTTAAGCCTGAAAAACTCACGACGATTTTCTTCAGTCATTTTTATTCTCCAATCCTTAAAAAATTTTTATATATTAACATATATGAGAAATTAATTAATCACTGTGATCTGGATAACTGATTACATATACATATTGATTAACAATCCCTTTATTTCACCTATAAGACGAAGTGTATCTAATCGATCAGCTTCTTGGGATAAAACATGGTTTTGAAGCTCTACTAATTTTTCATCAATTACTTCCACCATTTGTAGTCTTTTCATATTGCCATTAGCCGTAAAGCTTTGTTTTTCTGTTAATTGATAGCCATTACTAACCAATTCTTGAACAAATTGCTTTATAAGTTTTTTATATTCATTTAAATTCTTTAATGTTTTATCTTTTAGTAATTTTTGACCTTGAATATCAATTTGATTAATTAATTGATTCAGTACATCTAATTGTAGTCTCGTATTCGATTTTTGTAAAACTGCTTGAAAAGAACTAGAGGTTTTAGTTTGAATATTATTTTTTTGTACCGTGTCATTTGGTACATTTGTAAATCGATCAATGCGCAAATGTGGCACCTCTTTTTATATATAAATATTTAAGTTATTTATTCATATTGAGTACGAGTTCTACCTCGCCTTGTTGAATATGCAATACTTTAGCAATCTGGTTAGGAGTAAATCCTTGTTTAAATAAAGTTAAGATATGGGTATATTTTTCTTCTTGAGTGCTAAACTCATGGTTGGTTATATTTGGACTACTTTCTTCTTCGATTTTCATGTCTACATTTTCCGTTTTTAAAATAGCCTTTTCTTTTTGTTCTAACTTTTCTTCTAATAAGTGAATTCGGTCATTTAACAAGATTTCTTTCTCTTGAAAATGCTCCAAAATATTTTCAAGTAGTTTGTCATTATTTTCTTCAACTTGATTAACATACTCATTAATACTTTGTATAAATGCTTCATGTTCTGTTATTCGCTGTTTCCTAATAAAACGAACAAAAAAGTAAATCACAAAGATATTTAGGGCAATAAGAAGGATGATTATTGAAATCAAATATCCAATCACTAAGTTCACCTCTAGATTCTCACAAAATTAATAGTTTTCGTGAATGGAATGTATTGCTGCATTTAATCTTGCCATTGCTTTTGAGTGTAACTGGGAAACACGTGAAATACTGACATCTAAAACCTCAGCGATTTCTCTTAATTTTAATTCTTCAAAATATAAAAGAGACACAACTAATTTTTCCTTATCTGGTAATCTTTCAATAGCATTCGTTAATGTTTCTTTTAATAATTTTTCTGTTAAATATTTTTCTGGAGATACAGCTTGATGGTTAGGAATCGTGTTAAATCGGCTAACTTGCTCATCATCTTCGTCATGAGTGATTTCATCTAAAGAAACGGTCGAAACTAGGAAGCTTTCAGAAACTGTTCGATTTAATTCTGCCTTTGTAATTCCTAAATATTGGCATACTTCTTCATCTGTAACGGAACGATTATTCTTTTGCTCTAAAACCGCATATGCTTCCTCTAGTTTTTTAACTTTTTGCCTTACTGATCGAGGTAGCCAATCTCGCTTTCTGAGACCATCCATTACAGCACCTTTGATACGCCACATTGCATAAGTTTCAAACTTTGTTTCTTTTTCGATTGCAAATTTATCTATTGCATCAACTAGTCCCTCATAAGCGAGACTACGAATTTCATCTTTATCAACAGATTTCGGCATGCCTATCATTAAACGTTGAATAACATATTCTACTAATGATTGATAGTTTTTAATAAGAAAGTTACCAGCCTCAGGATCACGTTCCTTCTTCCATCTTTCCCAATAAAGATTTTCTTCTACTGTAAGTTTATTGCTAGACAAGCTGATTCACCACACTTATAAGGCTAGATAAATTTTACTTCGAAAACATTTTTAATAGAAAACCTTTAATCCCAAGCTTCATTGTTGACGGGATTTGAAGATATTTTCTTGTTAACTGCAATAAGGCAGTTGAGCATTGAGAATTCGGATAAGATAGTAAAAATGGGATTTGTTTTTTGACTGCTTGTGATACGTGATAATCACTTGGAATATAGCCTAAAATATCGATGTGTTTATTTAAAAATTGTTGCACTACATTCTGAAATTTCTCCGCGGTTTCAAGTCCTTCTTTTTCGTTAGTTGCTTGATTAATAATGAGGTTGAAATGTACTTTTTGATTTTGAGCATGTACCATCTTTACAAGGGCATAGGCATCTGTAATCGATGTTGGTTCTGGAGTAGTAACAATCATGACATCATCAGCTGATAAAATAAATCGTAAATTCTCATCAGACAATCCTGCACCAGTATCAAGAATGATGTAATCAACAAAACTTTGAAGTTTACTCATTTCACTAAAAAATTTTTTGAAATGATCATCACCTAAATGAATCATTTCTGTATAACCCGAACCACCCGTGATAAATAATAATCCATTTGGTCCTTCTTCAATAATGTCCCAAATTGATAGATTTTTTTCCAACATCGTTACAATAGATTCTTTGGGAGTACGACCTAATAAAACATCAACATTAGCAAATCCTAAGTCTACATCAAAAATGAGAACTTTTTTATTATGCTGTATTAAACTTAGTGCAAAATTTAAAGAAAAGTTTGATTTCCCTACTCCTCCCTTTCCACTTGTAACCGCAATTATTTTTGTTGGTTTTCGATTTTGAGAGAGATTCTTTTGCTGTTGAATCTTTTCTCTTAATTGTTTTGCTTGATCAAACATGCTAATCTTCTCCTAACAGAAAGTCGACTAATAACTGAGGTGTAATTTGTAATATATCATTAGGAACATTTTGACCATTAGTCATATAGTTAATAGGTATATTGTAGTCATACATTAGATTAACAATAGCACCATATGAATGGGTTTCATCTTGTTTCGTGAGTAAAATTTCTTCTATATTTATCGATTTAAAATTATCAATAATCCTTTTCATATCTTCATACTTTGAAGTTAAGCTTAAAACAAGAATAATTTTTAATTTATTTTTATCAGGTATTAAGCCTTCTAATTCCTCAATATATTCCATTTGCTGGTAATTTCTCCCAGCCGTATCCATTAGAATATAATCACATGCTTCCAATTCATTAATAGAATGAATAAAATCATTTCCATTTTGAACGACTTGAATAGGCATGCTTAAAATATTGGCATAGGTTCTTAATTGTTCTACTGCTGCAATCCGATATGTATCTGATGTAATAAATCCAACAGATTTATTTTCTTTTAATATGAAGTCAGCAGCGATTTTCGCAATGGTAGTTGTTTTACCTACACCAGTAGGTCCAACAAAACAAAGAATTTCTTTTGAATCACTACTTACTGGTTGGTGATGTTGTTGAATTAGTTTCAATAATTCAATACGAGTTCTTTGTAAGGCATTTTCTTGTGTAACATTTCCGTTTTGACTTAACCATTGCATCAAATTTGTTAATAATTCAGATTGAATATCAGAGTTGAGATCTTGCTCTTTTAGGATTTTTTTAACAGGCTTTAAGACATCAGGTAAACGATCATCTTCAATGACTTGTAACATAAATTTTTTAAGATTACTTATTTCCGTTAATAGTTTACTAGATTCATCTATAGAGCTATTGTTATTAAGGTTGGAGTTTGTAGGTTTTGCAGTAGTCTTTTGTATATTAAATTGATTTCGCTCTTTTAAATCTAATAAAGTAGTTTGTTTCTCGTGTAGTTGGAGCGGTTTGGTTTCAGCCGCAGCAATTACTTCGATTTTATCTTTTTTAAAAAGTCCCAAGAATCCGCCTGTTTTTATCTTTTTTGTATTTAATATCAAAGCGTCGCTACCAAGGTCTTTTTTTATTAAAGACATGGCTTCTGGTACATTATCAACAATATATGTCTTTAGTCTCATGAGAAATTAATCACTCCAACACTTTGAATTTCTACATTTGGTTCCAGCTCATTATAGGATAATACTGGTAAATCTGGAGCAAATTGTTCGATAAATTGGCGTACATACATTCTAATGGCTGGTGATGTCAGTAAAATGGGTTGAATGCCATTTGCTTGCAATTTCATTACTTGATTTTGAATGTTTTGGAAGATGGTTTGCTTGGTTTCTGGGTCAAAAGCTAAGTATCTTCCTTGTTCTGTACGCTGGATAGATTCTGCAAATTTCTTCTCTAAACTTGCACCTGCTGTAATGACTTGTAATGGTTCATTTTCGTTACTGTATTGAAGCGTAATTTGTCTTGAAAGAGCTTGTCTCACAAACTCTGTTAATAAATCAATATCTTTTGTTTGAGATGCATAATCAGCTAATGTCTCTAAAATAACAAGTAAATTTCTAACTGACACTTTTTCTTTTAAAAGCTTCATTAATACTTTTTGCACTTCACCTATTGTCATTAAATTTGGTATTAACTCTTCAACAACAGCTGGGGATGTTTCTTTAATATTGTCAATTAATGATTTGACTTCTTGTCGACCAAGTAACTCATGGGCGTGTCTTTTAATTACTTCAGTTAAGTGAGTGGAAACGACTGAAGGTGAATCAACAATTGCATATCCACTTAACTCAGCAAGTTCTTTCATCTCTTCATTAACCCATAATGCCGGCATACCAAATGCAGGTTCTGTAGTCTCAATACCGACGATATTTTCATCATCAATACCAGGACTCATTGCTAAATAATGGTCAAGCATAATACTTCCTGTAGCTACTTTATTTCCATTTATTTTGATGATATATTCATTCGGTTGAAGTTGGATATTATCTCGTATTCGGATAACAGGTACGACAATCCCTAATTCAAGAGCCAATTGTCTTCGAATCATAATCACTCGGTCAAGTAAATCACCACCTTGATTTTTATCAGCAAGAGGGATTAAACCATAACCAAATTCAAATTCGATTTTGTCTACATGTAACAGGTCGACAACACTCTCAGGGCTCTTCATGACTTCAATCTCTTGCTCGTCTTGTGCGCTTATCTCTTGATCTCTTTCCTCATCCAGAAGTTTCTTTTGCATCAAATAACCACCCAAACCAACTAAGGCAGCAACTGGAAGGATAAGAAAGATATTAATTGGTGTGAATAGGCCAAATAATAAAAGTGTACCGGCGACAATATATAACATTTTTGGATATGCAAAGATTTGTTTTGTAATATCCGATCCTAAATTTCCATCAGAAGCCGCATGGGTAACAATAATCCCTGTCGCTGTTGAAATTAATAGGGCAGGAATTTGGCTAACTAAACCGTCCCCAATTGATAACAAAGTATATAATTCAATCGCTTCTCCAATTGCTAATCCGTGGATCACAACACCAATTATCATTCCACCAATAATGTTAATCATTGTAATAATGATAGAGGCAATTGCGTCCCCCTTTACGAATTTACTCGCCCCATCCATCGCTCCGTAAAAATCTGCTTCCTGATTAACTTTTTCACGTCGTTTTCTTGCTTCTTGTTCCGAAATGATACCAGCACCAAGATCAGCATCAATGCTCATTTGTTTACCTGGCATTGAATCAAGGGTAAATCGGGCAGCTACTTCAGCTACACGCTCAGCACCTTTTGTAATAACGATGAATTGGATTATAACCAAAATTAAAAACACGAGTAAACCAACAACTGCGCTTCCTCCAACAACGAATGAACCAAACGTCTCAATGACTTCTCCACCTGTTTGGTTCGTTAAAATGGATCTTGTCGTTGATACGTTTAACCCTAAACGGAACAAGGTTGTAAGTAGTAAGAGTGAAGGAAAAATTGAAAATTGTAATGATTCCTTTGTATTCATTGCTACTAGAAGAATGGTTAGAGAAAGACTGATATTAATCATAATTAATACGTCTAACAATAATGGTGGTAAAGGTATGACCATCATTACAACTATCAAAATAACCGCTATTAATACGGCAAGATCTTTTACCTTCAAGTAGCTCTCCTCCGTTTAACTAATTTTTCCTTTTAATCGATATACATATGCTAATACCTCTGCGACCGCTATAAATAACTCTTCTGGAATGTAATCCCCAATGTCGACTGAGTTATAAAGTGCGCGGGCGAGCGGTTTATTTTCCATAATCACAATATCTAGTTCTCTAGCTTTTTCTTTAATTTTCAATGCTAGATGATCTTTACCCATCGCAATAACTTTTGGTGCTTCCATAGTTTCTGGGTCATATTGAATAGCGACTGCGTAATGGGTTGGATTCGTAATAAGAACATCTGCTTTAGGCAATTCTTGAATCATTCGATTAAGACTCATTTGTCTTTGCTTTTCTTTAATTTTTGACTTAATTAAGGGATCCCCTTCAGTTTTCTTAATTTCGTCCTTTATATCTTTTTTAGACATTCGAATACTTTTTTCGAACTCAAATTTTTGATACATATAATCAAATGCTGCTAATATGATTAAACAAATTGATGCAGCTATTCCTAATTGAATAATTAGTGAACCTATAAATGAAACTGAGTAGCCAATACTTTTTTGTGATAATAACAGTATTTCTTCCTTCTTACTCCAAAGAACATTGTATAAACAGACAGCAAGTACTGTAATTTTTAACAAAGATTTAATTAATTCAACGATGGAGCGTATGGAAAATATTCGTTTCGCACCTTGTATCGGATTAATTCGGTCAAGCTTCATTTTTAATGGCTCTGTTGTAAACAATGTACCAATTTGAATAAAATTTCCTAATATAGCAAATACAAAAGCTATTAAAAAGATTGGAGCTACAATTAAAGCAACATCAAAAAGTAATTGTTCAAAAATCGATTGAGTCCGTTGGGGTGTTATTTCTGTACCCAAATATTTCGTAAAAGTAATTCGAAAAATGGTAAGTAATTTTTCAAATATCCACCCTCCTAAAAAAGAAAGTAGGAGCATGGTTCCGAAAAGTACGAGGGCTTGAGGAACTTCAGAACTTTTTGCAACTTGTCCTTTCTTTCTTTTTTCCTGCCTTCGCTGTGGAGTTGCTTTTTCAGTTTTTTCATCAGAGAAAAACTGTAAATCTAGTCGAAGTGCCATTTTCTATTATGGGCCCCCTAACAATTTAACTAACTCAGACATACTGGTTAACAGTTTTTCAAAAAGATTCGATAACAGATAAAAGAATACAGGCATCGTAAGTAATAATAAGACAAAACCTAAAAAGATTTTTAGGGGAAAACCGATTACAAAAATATTTAACTGTGGAACTGTTTTTGCCATAAAACCAAGTGCAACATCAACTAACAATAATGCACCTACAATTGGTATAGCAATTTGCAAGGCAATAATAAATACTTCGATAAATAAAAGAACGATAAATTGAGAAACTGAACCCATATTTGTTGTCCACTGGAGTGTACCAACTGGTAGCAATTTTACACTTTGCATCACACCATTAATCATTAAATGATGCCCATCTGTGGTTAAAAGAAATAGTAATGCTAACATGTACTTAAACTGACCAATGATTGGTACTTGGGTACCTGTTTGAGGGTCAACCACATTTGCTATCGCAAATCCCATCTGAAAATCAATAAATGATCCTGCGATTTGAACTGTATATAAAATCATGGCTGCTACAAACCCCAGTGCGATACCAATGATAAATTCCTTCAAAATTAATAGAATATAAGTAAAATCTAATTGAATAAGTTCATCCATTGGCATAGTGGAAGAAACAATCAGTGTAATAAAAAATGCTAATCCGATTTTAAATTGATTAGGAACTCCTCTCATAGAAAATAGAGGAGCTACGACGAAAAAGCTCGTAAGTCGTACGAATAATAATAAAAAATAAGGTAGAAAGTTCAAAAATTCATTCATTTTCTCTTCACTATCCAATTAATTGCGGGATTTGTAAAAATA
>Ga0180215_1001756_pt1 | contig 23124 bp, 19 predicted proteins | sample eDN3rd37CBELigBY_FD_128871 | JGI IMG/M metagenome (GOLD analysis project Ga0180215, IMG submission 128871) | Enriched backyard soil microbial communities from Emeryville, California, USA - eDNA 3rd pass 37_C BE-Lig BY (version 2) (version 2) | ecosystem: Environmental > Terrestrial > Soil >...
AATTCAGGCAGAATGTAGCAAATAAATGAAAGAAGCCGTAATTCGATTTGAAAAAATCAGAATGTACGGCTATTTGTGTCGCGTACTGGAAGGTGCGCTTATTTTTTATAATTCGGGCTTACGAAAATCTCTCCTTATTTCCCAGGAACGAGCTCTATACCGCATCTTAACGGGAAAATCTTCTCTTATTTTAATATCACTGGTTACTCAATTAAGGATTAGGCTTTATGTTTCAAAAAAAAGTTAGGTGAGCCTTCAGACTTCATCAGCTTGGTAGCCCCCTGTATCTCCGAAGGCTTCCTGCAAAGCATCTAAATGTAGTTTAACATCATAAATATCAATCTTTAACATTGACCTTGTCGCTTTTATAGTGCCTGTAAACAAAAGGTCCCATCCGATTAAAAAAGGTGAACAAAAAAACCGCCGTCATTAAGACTGCGGCTTCTACACGTGCTTACTTCCCTGTTAGCTGAGTTTTCTTAATGTCAACCGCCTTTAGATCAAAACGATCTGCATTCATCACCTTGACCCAGGCAGCGATAAAGTCACGTACAAACTTTTCTTTATTGTCTTCTTGCGCATAGACCTCTGCAATGGCACGTAGTACGGAGTTTGACCCAAATACTAGATCAACTCTTGTTGCTGTACGGACTACTTTACCTGTGATGCGATCACGTCCCTCATATACACCACCATCAACAGGATTCCACGCTACTCCCATGTCAAGCAAGTTAACAAAGAAGTCGTTAGTAAGTGTACCTGCGCGATCAGTGAAAACTCCGTGCCCTGTTCCACCGTAGTTTGTACCTAGTACGCGCAGACCGCCAATGAGGACAGTCATTTCTGGTGCAGTTAGCCCTAAGAGCTGAGCCTTATCTACTAGGAGCTCTTCTGATCTTACACTATACTGCTTCTTTTGGTAGTTGCGAAATCCATCAGCAACAGGCTCGAGCACGTCAAAGCTTTCTGCGTCGGTTTGCTCTTGTGTTGCATCTCCACGTCCAGGAGCAAAAGGAACAGTGACATCAAAGCCCGCATCTTTTGCAGCTTTTTCTATAGCGGCACTACCACCTAGCACAATTAAATCGGCCATGCTGATTTTCATATCTAAGTCTTGTTGAATGCCTTCTAATACCTGAAGCACTTGAGCTAGTTGTTCGGGCTGATTTACTTCCCAATCCTTTTGTGGAGCAAGACGGATGCGGGCGCCATTCGCACCACCGCGATGATCTGAGCCTCGGTAGGTACTAGCAGAAGCCCAAGCAGTTGTTACTAGCTTGCTGACTGTAAGTCCTGAATCTAGGATTTTTGCTTTAATCTCAGCTACCTCATCATCTGTTAATTCATAATTACCAGCTGGAACAGGGTCTTGCCAGATGAAGTCTTCTTTAGGAACTTCTGGACCTAAATATCTTGCTTTAGGACCCATGTCACGGTGTAGTAGCTTGAACCATGCCCGAGCAAATGTATCTGCAAACTCATCAGGATTCTGATGGAAACGACGAGAAATTTTTTCGTATTCTGGATCATGACGCAATGCTAAATCTGTGGTAAACATGATTGTAGGAACTTTGATGGATGGATCTTCTGGATCTGGAGCAAGATCCTTTTCATCAGGATCTACAGCCATCCATTGCCATGCTCCTGCAGGACTCTTAGTTAACCACCAATCATAACCGAACAATAGATCAAAGTAACCATTATCCCATTGTGTAGGGTTAGCAGTCCAAGAACCTTCAAGACCACTAGTAATGGTATCACGGCCAATTCCTGAACCGTAAGAGCTTTGCCATCCTAAACCTTGTGCTTCAATAGGAGCAGCCTCTGGCTCTGGACCAACATGAGAAGCATCTCCCGCTCCGTGTGCTTTACCGAATGTATGGCCTCCAGCTATTAGTGCAACTGTTTCTTCGTCGTTCATTCCCATTCTTGCAAAGGTTTCACGAATGTCGTGAGCCGCCTTTAGGGGATCTGGCTTCCCGTTTGGACCTTCTGGATTAACATAAATAAGTCCCATTTGAACAGCAGCAAGTGGATTTTCAAGATCACGCTCACCTGTATAACGATTATCACCTAGCCATTCCGTTTCAGTTCCCCAATAGATGTCTTCTTCTGGATGCCAAATATCTGCACGTCCAGCTCCAAATCCGATTGTTTTGCCGCCCATCGATTCAATTGCAACATTACCAGCAAAAACAAGTAGGTCGGCCCAAGAAATCTTGTTACCATACTTTTGTTTAATTGGCCAAAGGAGTCTTCTTGCTTTATCAAGGCTAGTGTTGTCAGGCCAGCTGTTAAGTGGGGCAAAGCGTTGATTACCAGTCCCACCACCACCCCGTCCATCACCTGTACGGTATGTACCTGCAGCATGCCAAGACATACGGATAAAGAATGGACCATAATGTCCATAGTCAGCAGGCCACCAATCTTGACTATCTGTCATTAAATCTTTAAGATCCTGCTTAAGTGAATCGTAGTCTAACTTTTTAAATTCTTCTTTATAATCAAAGTCTTCTCCCATAGGGTTAGATTTTCTGTCATGTTGGTGTAGAATATTCAAGTTTAACGAGTTTGGCCACCAGTCTCGGTTTGATGTACCGCTTGATTTGTGACTAGTAGCACCGCCGTGAAAAGGACATCCTCCAATGTTACTATTGTTTTTAGTATCCATATTTTTATCTCTCCTTCTTACTTTAATAATATATAATTTTATGACTCTAGTTTTAAGAATTAAAACTAGAATGATAATAATTATTATGTAATTATTGTGATAAAAATGAATAATTAAACGAAATAAGGCATTGAGAATAAGAACAACTATAATAAGCATCAAGTGAAAACATCATGAATTTGAAAAGGAGAACTAAGGTAGTAAGTATTATAGGTGAAGTTAAAACCTTAACAAGTATTTGTATATTCGGTTGGTTCACTCGTAATACGCTAGATTACTATATTTTTATTGGAATACATAAAAAAGAGGAAAATTAAAAGATCTTATAAGAGATTCTAAAATCATTATCTAAGGCACCCGGACTATTATATTAAGGTGTTTAGCTAATTATGATATACACTTTTTTCGACACAAAGAAGTTTAGTCATAGAGGAGAGCAAAAGTAATTGAAAACAATATATAATGGAACTGTTAGAAGGCTTATTGCAAAGAATATTGTATTGGAAAAATTACCTAATATCCATGATATTACCATTATAATGAAAAGATAGGATACAAGGCAAGCGATAAGGGTAGTTCTAAAGAAATCCTTATAAGATGGTTTCAAAAAGTTTTCATAAATTCTAAAAAGAGTATCTCACATTACAAACAGTATAATGTGAGATACTCTTTTTATATTCTTGTATTTCTTAAACTCTCCAATGTTTGAATACTTAGTTCTTAAGGATATTTGGGAAATAAAATCCAATCAGTACCCATGCCCCACCATATGTCACACCCACTAATAAACCACCTACAATAGGTATGTTCATACTATACGAGATAAAATAGGAAACAACAGCTGGGATGGTTAGAAGAAAAAGAATAGAGCTTGTTTGAGGGATAATCTTGTGCCTAAGCATAAAAATTCCAATTGGGATGGCGCCTATATATATTCCCAGGCTACCGATACCGATGACGTTGATTAGAGAATTACTTATAGTAGTCAAGCCTGATACTTGAGCAATTCCTTGAAGAAAAGTTAAGGAGAAAATGAATTGTGTAATTGCTGAAAGGAAAAAGCCTATTTTCCACATGATTCGGAACCTTTTGCTCGTACATGTTTGTTGAGGGTAAATAAAGCAAGGAGAAAGCCACACATTGCAAAGAATAGGGTGAGTATATTTAAGTAGAATGCGGGATGTGCAGGATCATGAAGAATATAATCTTCTCCCAAGTTCATGTCAAGGTATGATTGCATAAGCCAATTAAAGAGAAATAATAAGCCCCCGATAATGGCACCAAAAGATGACAGTTGAAGGCGCCTTCTACTTACACCACCTGCGAAATCGAGAAGAGAATCATTTCGTATAAAAAGCCCATCTTTCACTTCTAATTGGGAAATAATACATAGTAAGGAGTGAAATAATGAAGAATTTTTTTATAGGTTTATTAGCAATGTTTTTAATTTGTCATACAGGAAAAGTATATGCAGTTCAGAGAGTTGTTACATCACACATTAAATCTGATGAATGGTACGAAAATATTTTTCTAATTGCAGATAAAACAAATAGTATGGCTACTAAAAACTTTACTGTTCAAGTAGGCGGTGGAGTTGATAGTGTAGGTGACGAATTATTCTACAACTTTCCAAATTGGTATAATGATAAATTTGCACCACATTTATATTATAAAGATATAAATGGTGATGAATTAAAAGATATAATTGTGGTGCTTATCTCTGGTGCAGGGTCTGGACTATCCACTAAAGAAATACATGTATTAAATCAAGTACAAGACCCATACAGGAAATATGTTGAGGTTCCAGTTGAATCCATTAATGATGCAGTAAAGCGATTTGTAAAAATAGAACGAAAAGATAATGATATTTTTATATCGATTGGTAAATTGAAATATATAGTGGATTATTCTAAATTTGGTTATTATACTCCTATTGATTCACCAGGAGTAGGAGCAGTAGAGGATTTTAAACTGGAAAATGGTGTTCTTTATGGTTATACGACTGTATTTATTTCAATTCCCGAAGCAAGTATAGGTAGCCTAAAAGTTAAGTATGGCTGGGATGGGAACATGTATAAAGCTGAATCTGTTATTTTTAGCAAGAGAGAGCCAAGTTGATCGAAATAAGAAGCAAGAAAGCTGATTTAATAAAGACGGAACATGTTTCGAAAACCAGCTTCAACAAATAGTTGCGATAATCCTAGAGGGATTATCGCTTGTTTAGTTGAGTTAATAAGCAAACGATGCAGAAGCTGTTGAAAACACAAGTTGGTTAAGGTTAGAAAATTAGATAACTGAGTAGGAAAGATGTCTAGAAATTAATAGAAAAATAGCCTTTCAGGGTGTAAAATAAAAATGAAAAATTAGTTCAGCTGAACTTGTTACACATTGACATCCATTTTGAAAAACAGGAGGGACCAAAGAACGAATACCTAATAAATAATTGCTTTCTGTTTAATATCAATCCATTTGTTTTAAAAATTTAAATATTGAAGAGGTTGATGAAAGTTGATAATGGATGCTACAAATGTAAAGAATAATGAGCCTACTATTTTTGATCATATTGGAAATAAATTCATAGTAGAAGGTCAAGAGATAAAAATTATTGCTAGGATGGAACAGCCATTAATCGTGATATTAGGAAATGTGTTAAGTAACGAAGAGTGTGATGAATTAATTAGGTTGTCAAAGGACAGATTAGATCGTTCAAAAATTGGAAATGCAAACGTAGATAATATGAGAACGAGTAATAGTACATTTTTAGAAGAAAGTGAGAATGGCATTGTTACTAGAATTGAAAAAAGAATTTCACAGATTATGAATATACCAACTGAACATGGAGAAGGTCTTCAAATTCTTAATTACAAAATTGGGCAAGAATATAAAGCTCATTTTGACTTTTTCACTTCTACCAATAAAGCGATTAACAATCCTAGAATTAGTACACTTGTCATGTATTTGAACGATGTGGAGCAAGGGGGAGAAACATATTTTCCGAAGCTGAATTTTTCTGTATCTCCACAAAAGGGAATGGCAGTGTATTTTGAATACTTTTATAATGACCAAACATTAAATGAGTTAACCTTACATGGTGGGGCACCCGTTATCGTTGGTGATAAGTGGGCTGCAACACAATGGATGAGAAGGCAAAGAGTTAAATAGAACATCTCCAGTTACTAGTGTTACTTGAGAATAAATGCTTTTTTTCTAAGAATGTCTGTAAGTATAATATTGCGAATTTTCTCTCTTTTAATAGACAGGGCGAACTTCTGGAAAGAGATCGCCTTGCTTGCACTAGAAAGATTATGAAATGCTGCGCTTATACAAATGGTATTTTACTTAATTAAGATAATATAAATAAAAGAAGCTTGGATACATAACTTGTCCAAGCGTTTTGTGTTTAAGTGATTCTTCATGGTGAATGAACTAGGTTTCCTATACTCTTTAGTAGTGAGAAATTCCTTCATCTAGTTTTCTCTAATTCGAAGCATCTTTCTTCTTCAGATTGTTCAGAACCGCTAAAAAAATCTACGATTGTTTTCCATAAAAATACTACCTTTTTTTGTAAAATTGATTTTCCCTTTTCAATAATTCTCCTCATGAAGAAACAAGTGTAATTTCCCTATTCTTGTTAATTTAGCATAATTATCCTTTTGTATATTTATAACGCCTTAATTGTCCTCCTTAAGCGTATCAATAGTAGTAAATGGTGCAATAATATCCTTATTAATTCGGTAATAAAAGTGGTAAGAATAAAAACGAGTATAAATCCATTTGGGATTTTATACTCGATATCAAAGGTTATATATTGGTAGTTTTGCAGTTATGTCACCTGCTATAGTAATAAGAGCTATAGTAAACCCTCATTTTCTCTCATTAATAAAAATCACTTTTTCAAATTAGATAGGAAGACGTTTTGTGCCGCACATACACCAGCCCCAGGTTCATAATGATAGGAGAAATCCTGCAATCCAGCCTCAATTAGGGAAACAGCCTCGAGGATATCACTTGGAAAGCAATAACCCATATGGCCAAATCTGAAAATTTTCCCTTGTAGTGGGCCAAGACCACCAGCAAAATCAAGATGATAGTTCGTCTTTAAATGTGCTATAAAGGAAGAAAGATCCACTCCTTCAGGTGCTCGGATGGCAGTGATGGTTGGTGAGGCGTAATCATCACTTGTCAACAACTCGATCGAAAGAGCCTTCATGGCTTCACGAACCATCTTTTTCATTAAAGCATGTCGTTCGACGGTTTTTGAAAACCCACCTTCCTCATCAATTAAATCACACACTGCTGAAAGTCCCATGATCAGTGAAATTGATGGAGTATTAGGCGTCATTCCTTTAGAAGCCCACTCACGGTAGCTTAATAAATTTAAATAGTAAGCAGGTGTGTTATTCGCCTCAATTACTTTCCAAGCTCTTTCACTTATGCTTAAAAGAGCAAGCCCTGGGGGAAGCATCATCGCTTTTTGTGAACCTGTCACTAATATATCAATACCCCATTCGTCCATTTTTGCTGGGGCTCCTCCAATACAGCTCACTCCATCGACGATAGGGAGAAGAGGTAGTTGTTATCACAGTTGGTGCTTTTGGTGATTATTTCGTTTCAATTTGTTGTATTAACAGCTGCTGCTTCCAGTGCGGCCGTACCACCAGAAGGCAGGAGCAAAATATCTTGATTTGTCCCAAAAATAGGTTTAACACGATACGTTGTTTCTTGATACAACTGAACAAATTCTTCAGAGCGATGACTAATCATATCCTTAGCCATGGCAAGTTCTACCTTTTTAGGAATAGGTGTTGGTCCAGGATGTCGTAGAATATTTGGATACATACATTTCCCTCCATTATGCTTTTTCAAATAGTCTTTTAAAAGTAAATAATAGTGTTGACTATTCAATAAAAGAGAGCATATATCCTCTTTTTTATATATAAAAGATTCCCTCGTTCATTTATTAATTGTTATGATTCGAAAAAAAATCTCATCAAGGGAAAGTGCGTGCATCCTCTTTACTACCTAAAAGGACGGCACTTTACTCTTCAGTAATTATCAACGCTAATTTGTGCTGAGTTTATTTTTATCTAGGCCTCATTCGTAGCTTTCAAATTGTATTTACGAAACCTAGGTAGTATTAAAATGGATATTCCCCCTAGGAATACCAAGTAAAAGGACGTCATTTCCATTAGTTGGGTCTAATATGGTAAACATTTTATTATCTAAGCAGAATTTACTTCGAGGATGATTTTAATAACAAAATCGAATTATACTACATACATAATTAATTAACCTGTGCCCCCTTTGCGAAAAACCAGACACAAATCCAAAAGACTATAGGGTTAAAGAGTAAAACCTGGTCAACATTTTATAAGTGCATAAACCAAGTCTCTGTATGTAAAAAGAGGGACTAAAGTATATTGGAATTTATATTAGACAACTAATTTTTGTATCAGTGTTACCTAATGACCCCACTGTAATACTAGTATAACCATTATTAACTAGGGTTACCTGTCACTAAGTGGGAAATTCTAATTATAGCGAACGATTTCAAGACATTTTGGCATAGGAAGGAGAGAAAAGGATGGAGTCGATTTGGTTAGAGTATGCTTGGGCATTACTAATTCTAATTGGATTAGAAGGCTTGTTATCCGCTGACAATGCTCTTGTACTAGCTGTTATAGCCAAACATTTACCAGACGATCAGAAAAAAAGAGCGATCAATTACGGGATCATTATGGCGTTCGTTTTTCGGTTTGCAGCCCTTTTCGTGATTTCCTATATTGCGAATATTTGGCAAATACAAGCGATAGGTGCAGCTTATCTTCTCTACCTTGGATTAAAGCATGTCATCCAGGCACGCTTTGGTAAAGAAAATGAAGAAATCCATAAGGATGATGAAAGAGAAGCCGCTGGTAAAGGCTTCTGGCCGACTGTGGGGAAAATTGCATTGGCTGACCTTGCTTTTGCAGTTGATTCAATTCTAGCTGCAGTTGCTCTTGCTCTTGGACTTCCCGATTCACCGCTTGAAGATTTCGGTGGAATGGATGGAGGGAAGTTCATTGTTGTACTTCTTGGTGGTATTGCCGGCCTTGTCTTGATTAAGTTTGCTGCAACATGGTTTGTCCAACTTCTTGAAAAACGTCCAGCATTAGAAACAACAGCATATGCAATTGTTGCTTGGGTAGGCGTCAAACTAGCTGTCATCACGCTAGCCCATGAGGATATAGGTGTCTTAGACCATGACTTTCCACACAGCACCGTATGGACCCTGATTTTCTATGGCGTATTAGTTGGTATTGCACTATTGGGATGGTTTGCACCTAGCAACAAATCAGTAACAAAGGCAAACCCTAAAACCGAAAGTTAAAGTTTGATGGATGGTTCTAAAGGGTTCCATTTTTTATTAAAAGACAAGAATTGACGTATGAATTGGCATACGTCAATTCTTTTATATACCAAGGGTTATACGACCTTTCATTAACTTTAATATAGCAATTGACATTATTATTATGATGGTCAATAAGTATTGTACTATTAAAAAAGAGGACCAAAACTTCTGTTATTTGCTTTGCCGGCGTTTTGAGCAACAATTCTTTATAAGCAGGTCGATTAAAAGCTGTTGATTACCGCATCTCGGAACATGAGAATCGCTCTTATCGGTTGGGGGATCAGGTAAGTACTTTTGTTCTCAGTATTGACGATTCGAAACCATTTTCATTCTCTGTGGTGAAGCGCCGATTTTTGCGCTTCATAGGTGGTTAGAGGGAAAAACTCCCCTTACTTAGCAAATGGCACTGAAAATAGCATAAATAGAGGGAGAGATTCCGCTTATTTGACTCGAAGGACTCGGATATATTTAATTTTTAATTGTATAGGCGGAAAAACTCCCCCTATTTATGCCAAAAGGAGCTCTAATATGCATTTAACGGAAAAATTTCCGCTTATTTTACTATCGCTCCTACCCTTGTTTTGGACGTTACGGTAACTGATTCACAATTTTATATAAATAAGGTTTTTATATACCAATAACATTGTCCATTGACTTTCATTTCAGCACCTAATGTTCTTTCACCTTGCTTTTTAGAGCACGGGGACGGTTCTCGCGCGTCATATAAGATTTTAACCTAATAAAACATATATTTTTTGTTGCTTATATAAGCATATTATTATATATTAATAATCGGGTCATTTTAGGAGGTGCTTTCATGAATAGTTCTACTGTTGAAATAGAAAAAGCAGCGACGATTTTTAAATTGTTAGGTGATAAAACACGGTTAACCATGGTAAAAATTTTAGATTCGCATGATTGTTGTGTTTGTGAATTTGTCGGGATTTTTAAAGCTAGTCAACCTGCGATTAGTCAACATGTACGCAAACTAAAAGACGCTGGAATTGTGAGAGAAGCAAGGAAGGGGCAATGGATCATTTACTCATTGAATAAAGAAAGTGATTATTACCCTTTAGTCCAAAGCCTTTTAGAACATCTACCAAGTCAAGACTTTCGATTAGAGGAACTAGAGGAACAAGGATTACGCATCTCTTGCGAGTAATTGGAGGGAATTGGATTGACATCAGTTATTTTAGCATCAGTGATTTTTATACTAACATTAATTTTAGTTATTTGGCAGCCGAGAGGGTTATCGATTGGATGGTCAGCCTGCGGGGGAGCAATCCTTGCACTTTTGGTTGGGGTAGTAGATTTTAGAGATGTTATCGATGTGACTTCGATTGTATGGAACGCTACCCTTGCATTTATTGCAATTATTATTATATCGCTTATCTTAGATGAAATCGGATTTTTTGAGTGGTCAGCCCTCCACATGGCACGAGCCGCAAAAGGCAATGGCGTTAGAATGTTTATCTATGTGTCTATACTAGGTGCCTTAGTAGCCGCGTTTTTTGCCAACGACGGGGCGGCGTTAATTTTGACGCCAATTGTCTTAGCAATGGTTCGAAACCTTAATTTTAATGAAAAAATGGTCTTTCCATTCATAATTGCGAGTGGATTTATCGCAGATACAACTTCCCTTCCACTAGTTGTGAGTAACTTGGTAAACATTGTATCGGCTGACTTTTTCGGAATTGGGTTCGCAGAATTTGCTTCGAGGATGATTATTCCAAACTTCTTTTCACTAGCAGCAAGTATCTTGGTTTTATATTTATTTTTCCGTAAAAGCATTCCAAAGAATTATGATGTGTCGCAATTAAAGAAACCAGTTGAAGCTGTTCGTGATCAAAAAATGTTTCGATTATCATGGTTTGTATTAGGAATACTACTTGTTGGATACTTTGCAAGTGAATTTACTGGTATTCCAGTTTCCATTATAGCTGGTATTGTCGCAATCTTTTTCCTATTTATGGGTAAAAGAAGTCATGCGGTTAACACACGGACTGTCATTAAAGGTGCACCATGGGCAATTGTCTTCTTCTCAATTGGAATGTACGTTGTAGTGTATGGACTCCGTAATGTTGGATTAACCGATATATTAGCGGGCTTGATCCAAGTAACTGCAAATCAAGGGTTATTTGCTGCAACAATCGGAATGGGCTTCATCGCAGCGATACTTTCTTCAATTATGAACAACATGCCAACTGTGATGATTGATGCGCTTGCAATCGCTGATACCAACACAAGTGGTGTAATCAGAGAAGCACTCATTTATGCGAATGTAATTGGATCTGATTTGGGACCAAAAATTACTCCAATTGGTTCTCTTGCTACATTATTATGGTTGCACGTCCTTTCGCAAAAAGGAGTCAAGATTTCGTGGGGAACTTATTTTAAAACAGGTATCATCTTGACCATTCCAACACTGTTTATAACATTAGTTGGTTTATATATTTGGTTACTGATTATGTAAGAATGCCTTTTCGTAAACTTTGTTGCTTTTGTCGTACCACTACACGAGGGAGAACATTGTGTTTAAGCATCTTTTCTTATGTAATTTTAATAAAGAAGCTTAAACAGCTTTATCACACACTTTTTCCAGGTAGAAGGCGACAATCTTTCAGAAAAGAGCTATTAAGAAAAAGGAGATATGATCGATGTCTAAGAAAACAATTTACTTTTTATGTACAGGTAATTCATGCAGAAGCCAGATGGCAGAAGGTTGGGCCAAAAAGCACTTAGGTGATGAGTGGGATGTCAAAAGTGCAGGAATTGAAGCACATGGACTTAATCCAAATGCAGTAAAGGCAATGAAAGAGGTTGGCATTGACATTACCAATCAAACATCAGATATTATTGATCCTGACATCTTAAACAATGCCGACTTTGTTGTGACATTATGTGGTGATGCAGCTGATAAGTGTCCGACCACACCCCCACACGTGAAACGTGATCACTGGGGCTTTGATGACCCTGCTAAGGCAGAGGGAACAGAAGAAGAAAAATGGGCATTCTTCCAGCGGGTTCGTGATGAAATTGATGAAAGAATTCAGCGTTTTAAGGAAACAGGAGAATAATTCGTATAAATGCTTTAAAAGTATTAGCACAAAAGGGTGAAATCATTAAGATTTCACCCTTTTGTGTTAGAAGAGCATTTTCAGGAATTTTTCCATCTCCCATGTCATTAATTTGTTATGCATTTTTTTTATATTTTTAGAAAGACTATAAACACCTATTGTAAAGAGGTGTTCTCGACATGGATGATAAAACAAAGATTCGATTCACAGCAGCAGAAATTTCGATGTTATGGACTCAATATATTAATGATACAGTCTCCATATGTGTAAATAAACATTTTTTAAAGAAGGTTGAGGATGATGAGATTCGTCCTGTAATTGAATTTACTTTAAAAAGTTCAAAACATAACATTGCCTTTTTGGAGGAGCTATTTTCCAAAGAAAAATTTCCAATTCCAATAGGTTTTACAGATAAAGATGTTGTAGAGGATGCCCCAAGATTGTTTTCAGATACCTTTGTATTAATGTATTTAAGGAATATGTCTATTTTGGGTATGGCTTTCGCAAGTGGAGCACTTGGTTTTGTGACAAGACCTGATTTAGTTACGTTTTTTAAAACTGTTCTTAAGGAAGCTGTGGATATACAGGATTTAACAAGGGATTTAATGTTGAAGCAAGGTACATATGTAAGACCACCGTTTACTTCTTATCCAGACAAGGTAGATTTTGTGCATAAACAAAGCTTTTTAGCAGGTTATTTTGGAGAGAAAAGACCGTTAGTAGTACAAGAAATTACCATGCTTTTTAATAATATCCAAACGAACTCAATTGGAAAAACATTAATTATTGGTTTTGCTCAAACAGCACAAAGCAATGAAGTGAAAGAATATTTCAAAAGAGGGAAGCAAATTGCCCAAAAACATATGGATATTTTTAGCGAATTCTTAAAAAAAGAGGATTTACCAGCTCCAATGACATGGGATACGGCTGTTACTGATTCAACTAATCAAGTTTTTTCAGATAAATTAATGATGTTTCATGTGTCATCTATGATTGCAGCGGGGATTGGCAACTATGGAGCTTCGATGTCAGGAAGCCCACGGAGAGATCTTGGTGTAAAGTATGCATCACTTATCCCAGAGATTGCTCTGTATGCTGAGGATGGTGCAAATATTATGATAAAAAACGAATGGCTAGAAGAACCACCACAAACAGACAAGAGAAATCAATTAATAAAAGGTGAATAATAGTGTAACGCCACCGGTTATATTGGAAAAAGAGAACAGGATCCCGTTTCTTTCTTTATAGAGGAGGAATGAGGATCTTTTATTGAATTTGCAAATTCTCATTTCTATATTTGCTATAAGGAAACTTCTCCCCCACTTATTCTCAAAAACCTTCTCCTTTACACTTTTTGTATTCTAAGCGTAAAATTTCTTATGTTACATATCGACATCCCAAGAATCTCTTTTTCGTTCCTAAATAAGGAGGACAGCATGAATCGATTATCTATTATTTATAGTATGTTAACCTTGTTTTTTATTACGGCAGTAGGTTTTTTCGTTCATTTTTATGAACAGGTGCAAGCAAATGACTTGAAAATGAATGAAGCTGTAACTACTGAAACACCTCTACCGAAGTATCATTTTGCCTTAATAGGTGAGGAAATGAATCATGATTATTGGCGTTTAGTCGGAGCAGGTGCGAAGAAAAGGGAAGCAGAGCATGATGTTTTTGTTGAATATGAAGGACCTGAGCGTTCGAATCCTGAGGAACAGCTGAAGCTTTTTGATATGGCCATAAAATCGAAGGTTGATGGAATTATTGTACAAGCTCTTAATGAGAAATTTACTCCACTAATAAATAAGGCTGTAAATGAGGGGATTCCAGTTATTACCATTGATACGGATTCTGCTGATAGCCTGCGAAATGTATATATCGGGACGGATAATTACGCAGCTGGTCAATTAGCGGGGAAAACGTTGGTTAAGGATACTGGAGGAGAAGCTATCGTTGGAATCATCACTGGTAGTCTGGATAATGCACACCATCAGCATCGTGTCCAAGGATTTAAAGATGTTATTGAACAAGAGGAAGGAATTAAGATCGTAGCGATAGAAGAATCAAACATTACAAGAGTGGAAGCGGAGGAAAAGGCGTACAATATGTTAACCAATCACCGGGACATTACAGCCTTTTTTGGAACGAGTTCATATAATGGAATTGGCATTGTGGCAGCAGCTAAATCTCTAAAAAGGTATGATGATATGTATGTGATTACCTTTGATACGATTGATGAAAATATTCAATTACTCGAACAAGGAGAAATTGATGCAATAGTTGAACAACAACCTTTTGAGATGGGATATCAAAGTATTGAAACGATGCTCGACATCATTAAAGGCAAACAGGTTGAGGATGTCTATCATACAGATTCAACAATTATCCGAATCTCTGATCTCCCCAATTGGAAAAATAGTAGGGATGACGCTTCATGATAAAAATTCGTACAAAGTTGCTTATCTATTTCGCTACAATCCTTTTGCTCATTGTCCTTTTATTTTTTGTTCGTGAGCAAAGTAATCAAAATGTAATGGACTTATATAAAGAAAATGTCGACCATTTATTTCTTTTAAATGGAATCACGAGAATGACGAGTGAAACGCTTCAATCACTACAAATCTATGTTCATGAACCATTAGCAGAAAACTTAGTGTTTTATCAAGAAGATATGCAACACCTTCTTCAATTACAACACGAGTTTCAGGAGGAAGAAGAAGAGGGAATCTCCAAAAAAAATTTTCTTAATATGATGACAAGCTTCCTTGAACAAGCAGATCAAACAGTAGAAGGTGTTACAAAACATGATATCCAGCACTATTCTACGTATTTACAAGAAGCTGAGATTACAGCAAGCTATATTCACGAAGAAACACTTGATTTAATTAATAAGGAACTTACAAGCTATCAAGAAATATCGGAGCCTTTAGACCAAAAGATTATGAATACGAAAAAGATGGGGATTGCGATCATTCTTTCAATTATTATCCTGAGTATTTTATTTGCGCTTTGGTTCTCGAATGGGATTACAAGTACGATTGAACGGCTAACAAGGGCAGCACAAAACATTTCAGCTGGTCAATATTCTGGAAAGGATGTTGTTGTTTCAAGAAAGGACGAGCTTTGGTTTTTAACCAAGACCTTTAATGAAATGAAAAAGAGTATTAAAGAATCGGTAAGTGAAATTGAAGAAAAGGCAAGACTTGCCCAACTTTTAAAAGAGATGGAACTTAAGAGCCTACAAAATCAAATCAATCCTCACTTTCTATTTAATACGTTAAACACTATTTCGAAAACGTCTTATATTGAAGGAGCAGAAAAGACAAGTGACTTAATCTCGGCTGTTTCTGCCTTGCTTCGCTACAATATCGGAAATCTTGATCGCCAAACAAAGCTTGAGGATGAAGTGAAAATCGTAAAGGAGTATTTCTTTATCCAAAAAACACGATTCGGTGATCGTGTGGAGTTTGTTGAAGATATTGATCCATATTGCCTTGGTACGCCGTTACCGTGTCTCACGCTTCAGCCTATAATCGAGAACGCTTTTATGCATGGAATTGAAGGAATGTCTGAGGGAGCAAAAATTGAATTGCACATTTATGAGGAAAATAATACGGTGTGTATTGATGTTATTGACAATGGCGTTGGTATGGATCAGAAGACAATCAATCGATTGTTGAGTCCAAACGAAAAGGAGGAAGAAGTGTCTGTAAACAAAAAAGGATCAGGGCATTCTACAGGCATCGGTATGAGAAATGTGATTGATCGTCTCAAACTATTTAATAAAGATTGTACCGTTCATATCTCCTCAACTCTCGGACAGGGTACAAAGGTGAGTATTCAATTAACGCTGAATTCGTAAACTTTATGTTTTTATGTATGGAAGAATCTATTTCAATATTTGTGTCAGGGATCTGTTCTGCACTGAGTTGTTCATATAATTGTTAAACCTTCATTATCAAAATAATAAAAGGGAAAGGGGGAACAAGTGTGGTAAAGGTTATGCTAGTAGACGATGAACAGCTTGAACGAGAAGGTCTGAAGCTTATGCTTAGTAGAAATCGTTCTAATTTAGAGATTGTAGCAGAGGCTCGGAATGGTAGACAAGCGGTCGAATTGGCTCTTACTCAAAAGCCAGAGTTAATTTTTATGGATATTAAAATGCCGGAATTTGATGGTCTTGAAGCAATAAAACAAATCTTCCCTGAGCTACCAAACACAAAATTCATTATGGTTTCAGCCTTTGATACATTTGATTATGCTCGTGAAGCTATGAAGTTTGGGATTAAGGAATATTTGTTAAAACCAAGTAAGATCTCTGAAGTCTTAGACGCCTTTGATCGAATGGTGGCTGAAATTGAAAGTGAAAAACAGAGAGTGGTCGAAAGGACTGAAATCAATCACCGTCTTGAAAGAGTTAGTTCTGTAATCGAAATGGAATTTATTGTTTCGTTAATTATGGATCATGTTCACGAGTTTAATCAAAAGGATTGGGACGAATGGCTAGACTTGGAGCATAAAAAGGGATTTGTAGCAGTGTTTTCGTTTGAGTCTAACAGCCTGCGGCCTGACCGAGATGAAAAAAGGCGTTGGTATGGCGTACTAAAGGAAGCTTTAAATAAGCAGAGCCCACATTGTCTTACAGGACCATTAACAGGCTTTCAAGTTCCAGTACTGGTGCTATTATCTGATGATGAAAAAAAAGATGCGGAAATGAGAGATGAGTTTGCGCGCTCAATCATTCATCATGTTCAACCTCTGTTGGACGATTGCCAACTTTATGTAGGGATTGGGATGGTTGTATACGATGTCAATCACTTTTCTAAATCCTATAAAGAAGCAATTTATGCGTTGGAGCTAGTTCATAATCATACAAGCGCTACATATATGGCATATAATGAACGATTGGAACAAAAACGGAAAGAGTTCATTCCATTTGAGATGGAGAAAGAGCTAGTAGAAGCTGTAAAGAAAGGGGATATCCAAGCAGGTACTCAAATGTTTGAATCATATTTTCAATCGATTTCTCAAGCTTCTGACTATCAAGTAAGACGAATTCAAAAAGCGATGGAGGATTTTTTCATCGTGTTAACTCGTTCGATAAAGGAGCTTGGATTTGATGAGGATATCCAGGTTAGATTAGGAAAATTAGAAACACCCATGCAAATGAAAGAAGCGACGAAAGCGCAGCTTCTAAAGATTATGGAACGCCTTGGGGAGTGGCGTAAGAATGGGATGAGCGCTCTCCTGTTAGAAGCAAAGGAATACATTGACAATCACTATCATAAGTCAATTACCCTCGAAGAGGTTGCCGAAAAAATTGGGATTAGCTCCTATTATTTAAGTAAGCTGTTTAAAGAGAGGTTTCAAGTGACATTTATCGATTATTTGAAAAATACACGATTACAAAAAGCAAAAGAACTGTTACTAGATGGCTCTATGCCATTAAAGGAAATTGCACTGACGATTGGATATAAAGATCCGAATTATTTTAGTAGAATTTTTAAAAAGGAAGTCGGAGTTAGTCCACGTGAATATCGAAATCATTATCATCAGTAGAACAACGATCAGAGGGTCGTTGTTTTTTTATTGATATATTTACTATTCCGGTGGATATTATTACTCTACGTTGTTAGGTATATTTACAAATTAAAACCTTATATTCGAGTATTAGGACAAGGTTGGGTGGTTCTAAGTAAGACACTAGTGCTTTTAGTAAAAGATATTTTAAAAAATTATTTTCACAAGAATGTCTAGGTATTTGCAAAAAAGTGAAGATGAAAGCACTTCCGAGTATCCGTTTTCATGATAATTTTAATGTACTGAATGCGTTTTACATGCTTTAATAAGCTCCTTTATGAAAACGAAACCAGTTTATATAGTGTTTCGAGGAGGTACATTAGGGCATTAGAAACGTAGTCACCATTAAAAGTAATGAAAAGGTTAACAATAGTATTTTAAAATAAAGAGGGGAGGAAAAGAGAGAGAATAATTCTCTGTCTTGAAAAAAATGAAGAAAAATAATTTATATATTGTTTTAATTACGTTGGTTGCAACTCTTGGTGGACTTTTATTCGGATATGACACAGCTGTTATTTCAGGTGCTGAGGGTTCCCTTCAAACATACTTTACAGATAGCTTAGGTTTAAGTTCACTTGTTCATGGAATTACGGTTTCAAGTGCATTGATTGGATGTATTATTGGGGGAATCATTTCAGGTTATGTATCAAGTGGAATCGGTAGAAAATATTCGTTAGTGGTAGCAGCAGTTTTATTCATCATTTCAGCATTAGGTTCGGCGTATCCAGAGTTTTTATTTTTTACAAAAGGTGAGCCTTCACTTGCTCTATTATTTACGTTTAATATTTACCGCATCATCGGGGGAATCGGTGTCGGTTTAGCCTCGGCAGTCTCACCAATGTATATTGGAGAAATCGCTCCGCCACGTATTAGAGGTACATTAGTTTCGTTAAATCAATTTGCAATTATCTTTGGAATGTTAGTTGTTTATTTCGTTAACTTTGGGATTGCAAAAGGTCAAACAATCGAATGGATCAATGATATTGGATGGCGTTACATGTTTGCATCAGAAGCAATACCTGCTTTTCTTTTCTTAGTTCTATTATTTACTGTTCCAGAAACACCGAGATATTTAGTCTCTAAAAATCAGAATTCTAAAGCAATGGAAGTCCTTTCAAAGATTTATGATCAAGCAGTGGCAAAAACAACCATGTTAGAAATTCAGAAATCATTTGATGTAAATAAAGCAAAGTTATTTTCTTTTGGTAAAGCAATTATCGTGATTGGAATTTTATTATCAGTATTCCAGCAATTTGTTGGGATTAATGTTGCATTATATTATGCACCACGTATTTTTGAAAGCATGGGTGCTGGAAGAGATGCATCAATGTTCCAAACAATCGTTATGGGCCTAGTGAATGTAGTCTTTACCTTAATTGCTATTTTCACAGTTGATAAATTTGGTAGAAAACCATTGTTAATTATCGGTTCAATCGGAATGACAATTGGGATGTTTGGAGTAGCCGGCATGGCTTTTACAAATGCAATAGGAATCGGTACGTTAATTTTCATCATTATCTATACAGCAAGTTTCATGATGTCTTGGGGACCAGTTGTTTGGGTACTCATTTCTGAAATTTTCCCTAACAAAATCAGAGGACAAGCTGTAGCGATTGCAGTTGCGGCACAATGGGCAGCAAACTATTTCATTTCTTCCACTTACCCAGCAATGATGGAGTTTAGCGGTGGTTTAACATATGGCTTCTATGGAATTATGAGTTTGCTTTCTGCGTTATTCATTTGGAAGTTTGTCCCTGAAACAAAAGGAAAATCTTTAGAGGAATTAGAAGATTTTTTAACAAAGAATAAAGCAGCATAAAAAACTAATCGAGGTTTTAAATAAAAAATTTAAAGATTGAAATTTTGAGGGCATATTTTCGGTAACATTTCTAAGACTAAGTTAAGGCTACAAAAAACTACTAGGAGGAATCCACTTATGGCATTTTTCGAAACTGTTAACAAAATTAAGTATGAAGGCTCTAGTTCAACCAATCCTTTTGCGTATAAATACTATAATCCAGAAGAAAAAATAAATGGGCAAACAATGGAAGAAATCCTGCGTTTCTCTGTTGCCTACTGGCACACATTTACAGCTAATGGGTCAGATCCATTTGGTGTAGGTACTGCAGTCCGTCCTTGGGACCGACTTCAAGGGTTAGATCTCGCAAAAGCACGTGTAGAAGCTTCATTTGAGTTATATGAAAAACTAGATGTTCCTTTCTTTGCATTCCATGATGTGGATATTTCACCAGAAGGTAACACATTAAAGGAAACAAATGATAATCTAGACGCCATTGTAGCAATGATTAAAGATTATATGAAAACAAGTAAAGTGAAATTACTTTGGAATACAGCAAACATGTTCACAAATCCAAGATATACTCATGGTGCAGCAACTTCTCCAAACGCAGATGTATTTGCATACTCTGCAGCGAAGGTGAAAAAAGGCTTAGAAGTGGCAAAAGAGCTTGGTGCTGAGAACTATGTATTCTGGGGTGGACGTGAAGGGTATGAAACACTCCTTAACACGGATATGAAGCTTGAGCAGGATAACTTAGCGCGTTTCTTCCACATGGCAGTTGATTATGCGAAGGAAATTGGGTTAGATGTTCCATTCTTAATTGAACCAAAACCAAAAGAGCCTACAAAGCATCAATATGATTTTGACGTTGCAACTGGGCTTGCATTTTTACAAAAATATGATCTTACAGATTATTTCAAGTTTAACATCGAAGCGAACCACGCTACACTAGCTGGTCATACGTTTGAACACGAGCTACAAGTTGCACGTATTAACGGAATGCTAGGTTCTGTTGATGCGAACCAAGGAGATACACTTCTTGGCTGGGATACAGATGAATTCCCAACTGACTTATATACAAACACATTAGCGATGTATGAAATTTTGAAAAATGGCGGCTTAGGTCGAGGTGGATTAAACTTCGATGCGAAAGTAAGAAGAGGGTCATTTGAAACAGATGATCTTTTCCATGCTCACATTGCAGGGATGGATGCATTTGCTATCGGGCTAAAAGTTGCAAACAAATTAATCGAAGATAAAGTTCTTGATAGCTTTATTGAAGAGCGCTACAGCAGCTATACAAACGGAATTGGCTTGGACATCGTGGAGGGACGAACAAATTTCCGTGAACTTGAAGCATATGCCCTTCAATTAACAGAAATTAAAACTCAATCAGGTAGAACAGAACGCTTAAAAGGTCTAATAAACCAATATTTATTAGAAACAATTAAAGGATAAGCTTCTACCACTGATATGAAAATGTGCTGGACGTGTTTTACTACGTTCAGCACATTTTTTATTACGTTTTTTTTCGTAACAAATTAATATTTGTTCAAAAATACAAAAAAATTTTGGACAAAAGACTTGAGGTGAAACAACAAGATAAGATTCTTTCAGATGCCTTGAAACTGATTTTGAATAGTATATATGGAACCCTGAACAATATAGTTGGATGTCACGATTGAACAGAACGGGGAGACAACTACATTTACATTAGAAGCTGGATCCTTTCATAATGAAAAGGCCAGTTCTTTGGCTTAATATCATTATTTGTCAGATTATTCACCAAATAATTACAATTATATTACATTATCGACTTTATTATTGTTATTGTGCCTGTCTGATTATAGACTAGTTAATAGATTGCTAGTTTTATACTTACTATGTAACAAAGGGAGACTTGGTAATGATAAGGAAGTTGAAGAAAATTACGGTATCTGTTGTTATCTTGGCCACAGTGTTTCAAGCAACGCCTACTTTTGCAACCCCGTCAGACACCCCAGTATCACAAGGTCAAATCGAAGCTACACAAGAACAAATCAATGACTTTGCAACAAAGATTCAACAATTAGACAATCAAATTATCGAATCAATGGAAAAAAGTAAAAAAATAAATGAACAAATCGACATATACAAAGGGAAAATAAAAGAAACAGAGACTGAAATTGAGAAAGCCAAAGAAGATTTAACCGCTCACCAAAATATCCTCTCTGAACGAATGAAAACGATTCAGACGGATAGGAATCAATCTGTTGTGGCTTATGCAGAATTTTTGCTATCGTCCAATGATATTTCCGATTTTTTCTCACGTTTTACGGCTCTTTCACAGCTCATCAAAAGTGATACGGACTTAATTAATGGTTTAAATGAGAAACAACAAGTGTTAGAAGACGCTGAAGCAAAATTACATAAAGAATATGAGCAATTAAAAAAGAGTGAAGAAGATTTAGAGTCTGCACAAAAGAGAATAGAAGAAGATAAGAAAAAGATCGAAAAGGCATTAGCAGAAGAGAAAATCAAACTACAGAATCAACAAGAGGAGTTTGCTCGACAAGAAGCAGAACGCCAGGCTCGATTAGCACAGGAGGAAGCAGAGCGTCAAGCACAAGCGGAAGAAGCAGCAGCGCAACAGTCTCAATCACTTCAAGAAACTGGAGAACAGCCAGATGAATCACCTCAGGAAGTAGGAGCACAGGAGGCTCCTCAGCAAACAGTACAACAGTCGTCACAGAAATCACCCGCAAAACAACCATCAAAAACCACAACAGAGAAAAATGTAACTAATTCAACTAATTCTGTAGGAGCAGATAAGATTATTGCAAAAGCGAAACAATATTTAGGTGTTCCTTACGTTTGGGGTGGGACAAGTCCAAGAGGATTTGATTGTTCGGGATTTACTCAATATGTGTTTGGTTCAGCTGGCATTAGTCTCCCGCGCGTTTCGCGAGACCAGCAGAATGTAGGAACTAGAATTTCACCGAGCCAAGTGCAACCTGGAGATTTAGTATTTAATGGTTCCCCAGCTTATCATGTTGGTATTTATATTGGAGGAGGTCAATATATTCATGCACCTCAAACAGGAGATGTTGTGAAAATTGCTTCTTACAATCCATCTAAGTTTACTAGTGCGGCTAGAGTACTGCATTAGAGCTAAATGATAATTGTATAATCTTCCCTAGAACACAAGAAACGTAGATTTGGTTTAATTTATCTGAAATTGAAGCAGGAGTCTGAAAAGGATTCCTGCTTATTCTGTAGTCTTACTGTGGTCTAATAGTAATAAAGTTTAACCCTGTGTATACCTTGAATTTAAAGAAATGAAATAGTCATTAACTAAAATAAAAATGTAAGGGTTTTTCAATTCTTTTACACTTAGAATGATAACCATCTTTATCTATCAAACTAAAATCACTAGTTGAACATATATAGTTATTTCTTTGCAATGATCTAAAACGATAACATTACTAAAAAAAGGTGGTAAAACGGTTGGATTTAAATCGTAACATATAGTATAATTTAGTATAAAATAAAGTATAAAGCATCACATTTATTCGAGGTGCAAAGATGCCTATATTGTTTACTCAAAAACAAGCTTTGGAATACT
>Ga0180215_1001760_pt1 | contig 23070 bp, 33 predicted proteins | sample eDN3rd37CBELigBY_FD_128871 | JGI IMG/M metagenome (GOLD analysis project Ga0180215, IMG submission 128871) | Enriched backyard soil microbial communities from Emeryville, California, USA - eDNA 3rd pass 37_C BE-Lig BY (version 2) (version 2) | ecosystem: Environmental > Terrestrial > Soil >...
AGACAAGAATGAGCGCCAGAGCTATTTTGCGGAAGAAGGCGTCGTCCAATCGCCGCAGCGCCTTAATGCCAATAAATACGCCGATCAGCATCGCGGGTACGAGCCATGACGTATAGGCGAGCACATCCGCAGTCAGCAGTCCGCCGCCATAAAAGCTGATTATCGTCATCGTATTCAGCACGACGCCATACACGGCTAAATTTGCGCGAAACGTTTCTTTGCCCACCCCTTGAATGGATAAAAACAAAGCGACCGGAGGGCCGCTCATCGATATGCTGCCGTTTAACAATCCGCTAACGATGCCAACAGGAACATAAGCAGCCATCACATTTTTAACCGGAAAAGACTTGCCCAAGAAGAGCAAAACGGCAAAAATAACGATAAAAATACCTGTAAATAGTTTAAGCGCTTCCGCTTGAATTGTTAAAGTATTTCAGCAAATAATACCAATGGTTCATGAGCTCCTCGTTATTCTCAAATACCTGATAGTTTGAGCCGCACGGCACCTTCCATAATAGTGATAAGCGATGAAATTAAGGTTATTTCACTCTAGGCACAACGAATGCCCGATCCGATTTCGGCAGCCCGAGCCCCGTATAGAAATCTACCGCTCCCTCTGCGGAAATGAGCACAAGCGAGCATTGTTCGCCGATATGCTCCTGGACCTGCCTGATCAGCTCCTTGCCTATTCCCTGCTTCTGGCAGCTGAGATCGACGGCTAGATCGGACAAGTAGCAGCAGTAGCAATAGTCTGTCAAAGCTCTTGCAACGCCGACCATTTCCCCATCCTGCCAAGCCGTAATTAGCACATCTGCTTGCTCGATCATCGCTTGGATTCTGTCCAAATCGTCATAAGGCCGCTTAATGCCGGACCGCTTGAACACTTCCGCAACGTGCGCGGCAATCTGATTTTTGTCATCCGAATAAGTAATGATAGTTGTCATCGTCAATGTCACCTCTACTCATACTCGCAGTTCTCTAGCATAGTTGCTCTTCCGTCCAGACCCGTTCCACATGCACCAAAGTCTTATCTTCAAATTCCAGCTTATAGATGTCCGGCTTGCTGGTGCTGCTCCAAAATTCGTAACCGTATCGGCCTTTCGATTAGCTCCTCATACTCGTGTATGGGCAGGCCCATGTCTGCAGCCAAATAATGAACAGTACGAACAGCCCTTTTGTACGGGCTCGATGCTATAACGTGAACTTCCGTATCCTTTAATAAGCATGCGACACGTTTCGCCGCTTCCTCGCCTGAATCTGACAGCCCTCTGCTTCTTTCCTCGCCGAAAGCAAAAGGCGACTCAGCATGTCTAACCATATATATGATCGTATTCATGATGATTACTTTTCCCTCCTATACCCGCATTCAGCTGTCATCTCCCTCTAAGACAGAGAGCGCGTTATGAGGCAGCACGGCATGCACACCTTTAACGCCATTAACGATTTGCGTAATTCGTAAATCGATGACAGAGCTGCCGATCGCGATCGCTTCAACACGGTCAAGCCCGTATTTTTCGCCCATCAATTGCAGCATGCCGTCGAGTGCAATGACGGTCGCTTCATTTAAATCCTCGTGAAAGCCGAACGTCACCCAGCCGTTAGGCGTGAACGCTCTTGGCTGCGTAATCGCCATGTTCTCCTCAAGCGTTATCGTAATATCTGCCAATTCCATAGGACATTCGATTGCCTGGCAGCTGACCTCTCCATCCCCTTGCGCCGCGTGGCCGTCTCCAAAGCAGAACAGCGCTCCATCGACCGAAATCGGCAAATATAACGTACTTCCCTTAACAAGCTCCTTGCAGTCTATATTGCCGCCGCAGCTTCTGGGCGGGAAGGTCGAATGGTTTCCCGGCTCGTTCGGCGGCATCCCCATAACGCCCAAAAAAGGGTTTAAGGCTACTTGAAACGTTTTTCCGCCAATCGCACAGCTTCCAGTCTGCTGCGTGCTGCTTAGCTTCCAAGACAAAATAATCTCATCGTAAGCAGTCAAGCCTAGCATCCTATTTTGCCAATTGGGATAGTGGCCTGCCGCCGTAAAGCCAAATGGTCCTGTCACCAGTTCGTTAATCGTAACGGCCAACGTCATGCCGGCCTTCGCCCCTTCGACATATACGGGTCCGATAAGCGCGTGCCCGGCTCCTGGCGGACGGTCATACGGCTTCACTCTTATGCCGTTCTCATACATGCCCCAGCCAGCATCAGGGATCGTACATTTGATCCGGTCTCCTGACCGAACCGTTATAAACGAAGGAATTTCCTTTGAAAAACAGCCGATCAGCGAGCTTGAATCCAATGGAATCTCATGTACTGTCATCGCAAAGACACCGCCTCATTCAATTAATGTCATTAATTGTATCGGGCAAATAGGAAGATACAGCCGATTAAGCTGTCACTCTCATTTCATTAAATTAATATCATTAAATAAATGTAAGATTGGGCCACATCTCCAGCCATTTTTTTTGGCTAACCCGGCCCAAATAATAGTCTCGATCCCCAAACATTGGAGATTGTCTCACAATCATCCGAAAAAGATAGTCCAAACCGTATGGCGCACATATTACCGCTTCATCTAACTCGTTGAGTCTTGCGCCGACTGCTGTCGCAGTCTCAGGCCATCTGCTAAGCGCATCCTCGGTGGAGGAATAGGGAGCGGTGCCATTGCGAACATGCATACGCGCTTGATTCTTGACCGACCATTTCGTACACCCCGTTATCTGAATCAGCTTCTGCTCAAGCTCTAAATCGCGAGTCTCTGAGCAATCGCTTGCGTCATAATAGACGACATCGATGTCGCTGTGACTGGCGCGATATTGAAATCCGTGCAGCCGGTCCCAAACATAATTGCGTATGTATCCGGCAGCGATGTAGCATTGCGGAAGCTCCAAGCTGCGCACCAAGCGCAGGTCTGCCATTAAAGCATCATTAGCGTAAATATACGATTTAAGCTCTTCTTCCCAAATAAGCTATCACTCCCGTAATAAAAAACATCAAAGAAATCCTGCTGGAGGAATCTTTGATGTTATCGGCTTCGTGTTATCTATCATTATATGGCATAGTTCCGTTGTTGTGGTAGTAAAATTTAGTAGCCTTGCTCATAGGCATAGCGGGCAAGCTGCACCCGATTTTCCATGTGGAGCTTGTGAAGAATGTTTTTCAAATGGTTTTTGACCGTATGCTCCGATATTTCGAGGCGGACCGATATGTCGCGATTGGACAGCCCTTTCGCAACCAAGCCCAGTATCTCCTGCTCTCTTCCGGTGAGCGGAACCGGTTTTAGCGCCGCCGCTTTCTCATTGTGGCTGAACTCCTTCAGAATGCGGAACGCCAGCTCGCGGGTCATCGGCGTTTCGTCGACGGCTACAGCACGCAAATATTGATGCCAGGAGTCAGGCTGAAGATTTTTCAACAAATAGCCCTGCGCGCCGCGCCTAAGCGCATCGAACAGATGGGCAATATCGTCGGATACGGTAACCATAACGACTTTCACATACGGGTACTTCTCCTTCACCAGCTTCGTTGCTTCCAGCCCGCCCATGCCGCCCATTTGAATATCCATCAAAATAAGGTCGGGCATCCACTTCTCCGTAAGCGCAAGCGCCTCTTCGCCGCTGCTGCATTCCGCAACAACCTCGAATGCGGGATCCCCGCTAAGAATTGTGCGTATCGCAACCCTCGCCTGCTCGCTGTCATCGACAATCATAATGCGGAAAGGCCACTCGCTCATGCCGCAATCTCCTTTCTGATCGCTACGACGGTCTCATGGTTCGCACGCCCCAGCTCCAAACGCCAATTCATCCTTATTGCGCGGTCCTTCATCATTTTAACGCCATATCGGCCAGTGCCATTCATCTGCTCGCTGTCAAAGCCTTTTCCGTCGTCGGCAACCGTGCACAGCCAGCCGTCCATCGTCTCCTTCATCTCAATGCGAACCCGCTTCGCTTCGGCATGCTTATGAATGTTAAGCAGCGCCTCCCGGATAATGGCAAGCAGCTCGACTTTTTCTTTTGCAATGAGCCCGGATTCAGGTAAATTCCATTGGATCGAGAATGTTATGTCCGTTTCCCGCTCAAGCTCATCTATTAAGCTGTGAATGCTTTGCAGCCATGGGATTGAGGCGGGATCCGGCGGGTATCGCAAATTGGCGATGGCCTGCCTTACGTAGCTGTTCGTCCGGTGGACGTTCTCCTTAAGCTGGTCATAACGCGGCCCCTCTATCTCCTTCCGCTTGGCGATTTGATCGACCTGCACATTCAGCAGGAAAAGCGACTGGGCAATGCCGTCATGCAGCTCGCGCGCCAGCTTCTCCCTCTCTTCCATTGCCGCCTGCATCGCCTTCGACTGGTTAAGCTCTTCTTGATTTCGCTCCATCATAGAAAATAGCTGCGTCAGCAGCAGTATCGAAACGAGAAACACAATGACCGGCGCAAGCCAATTGCCTAACTCCATTGAGATATAGGACAGTAAATATTCATGCCGGACATATTCCCACAACCCGATCGTCAAGACAGGGATGGTAAGAATGAGCCATTTGATTTGTTTATAAGACATCTTTTTAACAGCCTCCTGCAGCATTACGATACTTATAACCCTGACCTGCCGGCAAGCGCTATTATGTCCGCTATATCGGTCAGCTCGCCCGCATGTATCTCTACAATATCACCCGAAGGGTCGATCAGCAATGTAAGCGGCATCGCAGATACACGGTAAAGGCCATTCACGTTGCGCTGCTCATCCAGCCAGATTGGCAGCTCCAAATCATATCGGTCGATAAACTTCTGTATATTTTCGCTCTTCTCACCGATATTGATGGCAATAAACGTTATATTTTCACCATTTGTCTTCAGCAGCTTGTAAGCCTCATTCAGGAGCGGCAGTTCATTAACGCAAGGATTGCACCAGGAAGCCCAAAAATTGAGCAGCACCGACCTGCCTCTAAGCTCAGACAGCTGGCGTTCTTCCCCGTTTAGGTCTTCTAAAGTAAAATCCGGAGCCGGTTGACCAATATTTATGGGCTTCGATTTGCCGCTGATGGAAAGTGTAGCCGCGTATATGGCAGCGAGCGCAAGAATAAGGACGACAGCAGCTTTTACGGTGAATATTGCCCTTTGTTTGCTCATTCTCTTATTCCTTTATCCCGCTTAATGCCGAACAAACCTGCAAATGCATGCTGTAAAGCGTCAGGCCCATGCTCCTGCTTCAATTGTTCAACAGAGCCGTCAAACGCCGCTGCGCCTCCTTGAACAAATACAACCCGATCCGCAAGCGCCTCGGCAATTTCCAGTTGATGGGTGGAGAAAATGACCGTCTGGCCGCTAGCAGCCGCACGTCGAACGAGTGCAATAAAGCTCTCCATCCAGTAAGGATCGAGCCCGTTCGTCGGCTCGTCCATAATTATTAATGGCGGATGAGCGAGCAATGCTTGCGCGAAGACGACCCTCTGCTTCATCCCTTTGGAGAAGGATGAAACCGGCCTGCCCGCTGCGCCTTCAAGCCCGACCTCGGCAAGCGCTTCGGCTGCTCTCGCATGATCCAGCCCTCTTAGCTTAGCCCAGAAACGCAGCGTCTCTAACGCCGTAAGACCGGGGCTGAACCGGTAGTCATCGGGCATATAGCCAATCTGCTCCGCATACAGCTTCCGATTATCTCTCCAACGGATTCCCCCGACAGCGATTTCTCCTTTATCCGGCTGGTTAATGCCTGCAATCATGCGTAGAATGGTGCTTTTGCCGGCGCCATTGCCGCCGCACAGCGCGATAACCTCGCCTTTTTGCCCTCGGAGGGAAAATTGTTGAATTATCGGCTGCTTCTTAATCGACTTCTGTATGCCTTCAATATGAACAAATGCATCAGCCACGGGTTCTCCCCCTTTCCCACAGCAAACCGGATGCGCCTGCCGAAATCGCAATCCATAACGCACATATCGCTATAAATCCGTAGGAGCCTGCAGGCTGGCGAATCCATTTTACCCAATCGTAATATTCAGCACCGAGCATCGCTCCGCCGCCAAGCTTAACGACTGCGAATAAGCGCGCCAGCTCTGCTGGGTTAAATAGCGTCAACAGCGTAATGCCCGGCTTGATCCACATGTAAGGCAGCATCCCGAGTATGGCAATAAGCAGAGGCGCCCAGGCTATAATCATAAAAAACCAGATCGCTACCGCAATAGTGAGCGCCTGCCATCTATTTTTAGCGATCGTTCCTACGAGCAAAGCAACAGCCAGGAACATGAACGACAGACTGACGGAGAAAATAAGGAGCAGCCGGTATGCATCAAAGCTGAATCCCGTCCCCGCTGCCCAGCCCGCAATTCCCGCTAAGCCAAACCCGGCAGCCGTTATGCAGACAAGGACGACAGCAAGGCCAATAAATTTACCGGCGATAAAGCTCGCGGTGCGAAGCGGGTACGTGGACAGCAGCTCCCAGCTGCCGTCCTCCTTCTCGCCCGTCATCGAGAATGAGCCGAGCATTAGCGTCATTAACGGCAGCAAATACAGCACGAGGTTAAGCATCGTGCCGGTAAGACCGGAATAGCCCTGCACATAGCCCTTTGCTTGAATGAGCAGCAAAGCGAGCATAAATAGAGAAAAGAGGCCCATAAACGTATAGGCCCAAGGGTTGCGAAACCCGATTCTCATCTCTCTAATCGCGACATGAAGGAGATGGCTCATTTTTTATGCCCCATAGAAGAATCGCTATTTTGCTCATCTTCATGCGAGTCGACGTCGTGGCTATCGTCAGCTTCATGCCCAGTGCTCTCTCCCTCATGATCGGCGTGGCTGTGCATGCCTTTCATATCGTGATTCGCTTCCCAAGAATGCTGCTCGAGCTCGGACGCTGTCAATAACGTTCCTTTCCCCTGTTCATTAATGAAAGCTTCCGCATCCTTCTTCGTCTCGAACGACAGCAAGCCGTAAGCCATCGGCGTTTTGTATGCAGAATCGTAAGCGTAGTACGCCTTCTCATACTTGATCCATTGCTTGCTGTTGTAATCGCGGACGAAAGCGGCGCCGACATTGTCTGTTCCGTTCTTCTCCGTCCACTCATGCATGCAGCCGACATCGTCAAATTTCAACGATTGCCCGTCCTTCGTAATAATTTGAGTTGCGTGGGCATCGTCCTTAATGGCCATATTGCAAATGGCGCACCGGTCCGTCTCTTCATTAATAGCTTGCGGCGTATATTGCTCCTTCCCGCAGCCCGCAATAACGGCAACAATGATGACTAGCAATGATGCCAAGCTTAGTTTTGACCTGATCATTCTGATTTCCTCCTCGATAATAGAACTACAGATAACGCTGACAAGAGCAGCGCCGCGGCTGTCACGCCCGTCTTCCAGCTTGAATGCTGACTGTCATTGGATGGGAGTGCGAGCGAAGGGGACATTCGCGGCGACGTATCGGTGCTCCATTCCAATCGGCTGGCACTATATAGACCTTCCACGAACACGATGCCCGGCGCGCGAAAAAATAGCTGGAACGGCGGGCGCTTCTGAACGAGTGACTGGAAGAATGGATTTATCGCATACGAAATATCGCTATAACCGTCCCCGTCGGCATCAATGCCGGCAAATGAATCCCAATAATTTCCTCTCAGCTCGTTGCTTTCGCTGCCTTTCGCGGTGGCGTCCGATACGTTGCCGATAAATTGATTGCCGGTGATCGTGTTTTGGCTGGAATCCGCCAGCTGCAGGCCGATAAAGTTATAGCTGACCTCGTTGTCCGACAGCATGTTATTTGTGGAGTATTCCACATAAAAGCCGATCCGGTTGCCCGAAATAATGTTGTTCGTTATTTCCGATTCATGCGCGTTAAAGAGCAGAATGCCTTGCGAATTGACATTTTCGCTTTGCTTCTCAAAAATATTGCCAGACACTTTTGTTTGGCGGGCGGCCATAATCATCGAGCCGGTAATGTTCATGCTGCCATGATTGTTTTGAATGACCGTTCCGCTCGTATACATGCAATGAATGCCGTATCGCGACAGCTCGATGTAATTGCCTTCGATAAACGTATCCTCGCTGTTTTCTGCATATATGCCGTCATGCATCAATGTGATGGAATTGCCGGTTATTCGGACCCGATGGGAGTTGAAGAGGTCGATTCCATTGCCCTTTTCCACTAGCTTAGCTATCGATAGTTCGCCTGCATGAATCGTATTGTTGATCATTACGGAATCGTCGGCATCCTCCAGCATAATGCCATGAGCTTCTGTAGTAATACGAAGTCTTTCCAGCCATGCATGAGCACCCTTCACATGGACGGCTGCCGTTTCTTTTACCCCATTGTCAACAATTTCAATGCCCACTATCGCGGCATGCTCCGATTGAATCATAATCGCGGCCTCATCCGTATGATTAACGATCGTAACGGCGCCTTCCGCTGGCGCTTCAATTCGAATCGGCTTTGAGAGAATAATCGGACCTTCATAAACCCCGGGAGCCAGTACCAGCGTCGAGCCCGCTGCGGCTTTTTCGATCTGTTGCTGAAGCGTCTCTTGCGCCGAATTCTCCGATGCAGCATGCGCGTCCGTCAACCCGGCTGATGCATACACGCTTAGCGCCGTCAGGCTGGCAACGATGAGCCTTCTCATTTCACCTCCACCTGCTTTTTCTTCATGAAATGAATGCCGCTTGCCGTCACATGAAGATCGACATCATGCTTCCCTGATTGCGTAAAGCTGTGAACGGCCGTAAACACGCCATCGCCTTCAAACTTGGCGTCGAGCAGCTTTGCCTTGCCATTTTCTACAGCGATCAGCGTCACATCCGAAGATTTTGTTATCGGGACGCCCACAATCTCTACTTTTATCCGTACCTCTTCACCGATCCCTGCCGCCGCAGGCTCAACCTTCAAGCTAGCATCAATGTCCATCACATCTATAGCCGGCTGCTCCGCTGAGCATGCCGTCAATGACGCAAGCAGCGCACAAACCAAAGCAATCGTCCGCAGAACCGATCGCATCCACTCACCGCCTCTCCTTGCCTCTCGCTTCATCATAAAAAAACATGCGCGAATTCGCATGACTAATAAGAGCTAGTAATGTGTACAAAAAATGAACATCGTTTTTAAAATAATGACAATGTTAAACTTTGTTGTTGATATTTGATGATGGTAGGTAGGATAGTGAAAATTTGCAACATTCATGTGAGTCTTCACGTCTAATAACGAAATGTAAAAACTTGAAAACGGTGGTGCATTAGGATTAAAAAGATTATTGTTTATTTTACAATATGTTGTTTTGTTTTCCTGATTGGTTGCAGTAAAGAGCCAAGCGATCAGCACAATGTTACACATGTTGAATATCTTAAGTCGTTTGGCTGGCATATTGATGGAAAAATAAGTGAAAGAACTCAAGAAACAAAAAACTTTTTAGATGCACAAATAGCAGGTATTGATTTGGAGCTGTATAAAGAAATTGAAATTACAACCTACATACTAAAAGAAAAACAAAAAACAGGAAAGAAACTATACGCCTCCATTTATGAATATAATGGACGTATAATTGGAGGAAACGGACAATTAGAGGAATGGGAGCCTGGAGTTTTTTCTTTAAAGGATAAAGAAAGGCTAATCAACGAAGGAACAATAAATAAATAGCGCGTTCTCCTTTATTGCGCTATCGGGACACGATCGAATAAACCGTCTTTTCAACGAAGTCGGTTTTCTTATGCTCAAATATCAACATTAGAATTTTACATAGCAAAAATTAAAAACGCCAAGCCGTATCTGCTACGGCTTAGCGTAAAATTATTATTGTATATCGTTAACGATTTTTATCGATTCCAAATATGTAGAGCTTCTCTTCAGGAGCATAGCCTTCGCACTCGCTTAAGACCACCCAATAATCTTCAGCCGATTCTTCTTTATCCATCGCTTTGCACGAATAAACGCGCACTCCCCGATCAGAACCGCTCATACCGTCTCTGCTATTGTCGACGGTCCACTTCAATTCGCGTCCATTAGACCAATACTCGTAAATCCAATACCCGCCGTCGACGACCGGAGGAATAAGCATTAAATATCCTCCTTTTCCGTCCTTATAACGGTTAATTACGTCATCGAGCTGATCCAGCTCCTTATCGTCAAAACGAGTGAGAATATCGCTATAGACAGGCTCTTTAGCTTCTTTGCTTGTCTGATACCACACCGCAACAATAACAACTATAAGCAAGGCGAGATTAATAAAAATAACAGCGATAATTCCTGCCAATCGTTTGTAAGCGACCACGGAATCCCCCCTTGTGATGGCAGTCTTTGATAGGATACGAGTCTACATCAGCGATGTAAAGGCAATCAACAGCACGCCCGCCACAATGACCGATGCGTAAGCTGCACGTTTCAGTCCGAATTTCTCGCCCAGCAGCCTGGCCCCAAGCAAGGTGCCGAACAAAATGCTAATTTCTCTAAGTGGCGCCACATAGCTGACTGGGGTAAACGTCATCGCCGTCAGGACGAGAATGTAGCCCAGCGCGTTCAAAATGCCTACGCCAATCGCTTCCATACGATGCGTCCTCCACTCATCCTTGACGCGGTCCCATTGCTTGACCGCAATCGGCGTGAGTAAAATAAGCCGCCCCAATCCGTTAAAATAATCCAAGAGCAGCGGTGAAATAAGCATAATACTAACTGCCGCTTTATCGAGAAGCGTGTAGCCGCTAATCGTGATGCCAATTAATAGCCCGTAGGCAATGGGCAGCAAATTCTCTTTGGAACGGAAAACGCGAACTCCGCCTGTCAAAAGAAAAATGCCGACAACGATGCAGACGACGCCGGCGAACGACAACGCGGAGAGCTCCTCGTTCAGCAGAAAGATAGCGCATATCGTCGTCATCATTGGGGCGGAGCCACGCGAGATTGGATAGACGACCGATAGATCTCCGATCCGATAACCTTTAAATAGAAGCAGGAAGTAGAGCAAATGAAGAATAATGCTGCCTGCAATATAGAGGCTGTTGCCCTGTGTAAGCCGAAATCCGCTGTAAGCGATGACGCCGATGACGAATGGCGCGTACAGGACTGCCGCAACGGCGCTGAACAGCCACATGAACGGGATGCCGCCATTCGCTTTCTTCGATAAATAATTCCATGTGGCGTGCATGAATGCAGATATGAGTATGAGAAAGAGCGCCAGCAGCGTCAAATCTTTCACTCCTGATGATGATTAGGATTATGGTTTTGATTATGGTTATAGTTTTGGTTATAGTTTTGGTTTTGGTTCTGGTTATAGTAGTTTACCGGATTTGCGTATGGATTCGGCTTCTCTTCCTTCTGCTCCACCGTCAGCTCCAGCCCTCCGAATTTTTTGGACAAAGCATTATAAATGACCGACACGAGCATGCCTAACGCTCCGTATATGCCTATCATAAAGAACGGCATAATCATATATGGAATGCCAATAAACAGCAGCTCTGTACCCGATATAACAGCCCCGATAACGGTCAGCAAGAGACCAATCGCAAAAATCAGAGCAAACGGTATGATTGAAAAATAAAGTATCGTCTTAAACGCACTTACCGGTTTTATTTCTTTAATCTCAATTTTCATATTGATATCCCCTGTTCTAAGTTAGAATAAATGAAGAAGGCTTGCTGTTTGATTAAACTGTAAGGATCTGCCGGGTCATTAGGTTCAGTATGCGGGTTCTCGTATCGCTGGCAGAGAGCAATAACGGCTCGCCAGTTTCGGAGATACAATATGCGATAGGAATAGACACGTCAGAACCGCGGAAGGAGCCGTCAGCATGACTGGTTCCAATAACGAGCGTGCGATAGGCGGCGGCAATCCTCTTCGCCTCTCCAATCCATTCCTCATACTGCTCCTCGCTAAACATTCCGACTCCGATCGGATGCGCAATAAAGCTAAGCGGAGCGGGCTCGATGCCGCACATTCCTTTTAGCACCAATTCGTCGCAAAGCATCGCACCGATCTTAAGATCATCGACAGTTGTTATTTCACTCGGTTCATACTTCGCGCGGTCCGCCAATATTTCTCCGTTTCTGTCAATAATAACGAACCGGTCCTTGGGCCTCTTATGACCGGAAACGATAATCGTTCCATACCGCTTCGCCAAGCTGCACGCCAAATCGATATTGTGATTTAAATAGCCTTCTGGAAAAATAGCGATATCCGCTTCCGGATGCGACCGCAGCTCATGCTCAAGCTGAATAAGCTCCTTTTCCAATTTGGGCTGAGCAATTAGAATATTCATAGCTGTCCCCGCCAGTCTCTAGTTATAGTTGCTTCTCATAACATAAGCTTGAAGGGCAGTCCGCATATTCACCGAAGCGCTCAATCGCTTCGTAGCCATGCCTCCGGTAAAAGGCGACTGCCTCCGCCTGCGGCTCGCCTGTTTCCAGCTTTAGGCTTGCATAACCGCTTTCGCGGGCCATCTTTTCCAGCTTATCCAGCATCATGCCCGCAATGCCCCGATTGCGAAAATCTTGGATGACGTAGAACCGCTTTAGCTCCGCGCTATTCTCATCAAGTGGTTTTATTGCGCCGCAGCCTATTGGCCGATTGTCGCTGTAGGCGATAACAAAACGGATGTCGTTCGCAGACGGGGCTTCAAAATCGACGAGAAACACCTCATCCGGCGGATAAAGCTGAAATAAATACGCATCCAGTTCTTCGATTAAGCCTCTTAGATGATCATGATGCGCATCCGTTTCTATCAAATGAATCATGCAATCTCTCCTTGCCTATCTTATATGTATATGCCGCTTATTCCCGCAACTGTCGCCATAGCCAAAGACCGCTGTCGAATTCCAAAAACTGTCGCCTCCTTCAATGAACCTAATAAAGCTTAAGCGCTTCTTTTATACGGATAGCCGTTTCTTCGGCGGTTAGACTCGTATTGTTAATACGCAAATAGTTCGTTCTCGTTATCTCGCCATCTGCCGATTGCAGCCGATGTCTCTCCATCGTACCGAGCAGATCTCGTTCCGACCGCACGACGTCGCGCTTCGACGGCTTGTGCTGCAGCCGGTTCGCGCTCTTATTCCGCTCCAGACGAACGTCTAAGTCCGCTTCAAGCTCAACCCAGTAGACGTCCGCGCCTTTAGATTCGAACAGCTCTGTGAGCGACTGCACATATTGCCAATCCGACTCCATATCGAACGCCCAGACAAAGGTGAAAATAAGGCCGTACAGATCGCTGTTTGCGACTTCCTCGAAAATTTGCCTTCGGAAGGAAGATACGAGCCTCTTGCCCGGCTCGCTCCCGTAACTGAAGAATGGCAGGACTAGCTCGATTGTCATATGGTTATGAAACAGCTTTAAATCGGTTATTTTCGCAAGCTCCTGGCCGACCGTCATCTTGCCTACAGCCTGCGGACCGAATAGAATGATGAATTTCATTTCGATATCCCTCCCTTCCTACTCCTCAAAAAGATGGCAAAACCCAGCCTCCGATAGCTCCTATCATTAGCTGGGTTCTTCTCGTCTGAGCTTATTCCATGATTATACATTTAGGCCGAGGCGGATGGAAGCATAAAATGATTAATCGGATAAATTATTTTGTCCGGCGCACCACTCTTGATTGTCCGGTGCGCAATTGGAAATTGAGCAGACCGATCAGTCCGTTAGTCAAGGTGTATACTTCCCTGACTTGAAATTGCATTTATCTACGATAGCGCCCATAATTGGATCGTTGAAGGCTTGCCACATTCCTTTATTTGTCTAATTTCCTTTTATCAATTGGCCGAATCTTCACGTTTCTCCCTATACTCGTGTTCTAATATGGAAAACTGATAGGAGCTGTGGTACTTGTCTTTGCTCCATATATGCTCTCTTAACAACCCTTCCTTGGTCATGCCAATCTTCATAAGCACTTTGGCGGAGCCGATGTTGTCCGGACGGCAGGTGGCATAGATCCGGTGCAGCCCGAACTGGTTGAAGCCGACTGCGAGCATCGCTTGCGATGCTTCGGTTGCGTATCCTTGCCGCCAATAGCCGGTATGAAAGCTATAACCGATCTCTCCATTCCTTCCATCCAAATAAATGCCGCAGCCGCCAATTAATTTGTTATTTTCCTTTAGCGTAACAGCAAGCTCGTATCCCGTCCTAGGCTGTTCTTGCTGCAAGGCAAGCACTCTACCGATAAAACCCTTTGTGTCGTCCAGCGTGTTCGGTCCCCATAGCATATATCGCGTTACTAGCGGATCCGATGCATAGGCGTGAACGGCCTCCAAATCCTTCTCTTCAAACTCCCTAATAATTAATCGCTCGGTTTCCAGATACATTTCGATGTTCTCCTCCATATTCGAGAAAGAGGCTCATCCCGCCGATTCCAGCATTTTAGGATGAGCCTGCTCTTAAGCCTATACTTTAATCGTAAATAACCTCTGTCCCCGCGATAAAATCGTGAATCGCCCGCTTATCCTCGCGAAGCCCGACCATAAAAGCGCTGACGATCGCCCCAATGCCAAGCGTAAGTCCGTAGACCAGCCCGCCTACAAGATTTCGCAGCAGCATCGTCCAGATCGTCGGCGGCATGCCGTCGCTTACTTTGCGAATTCGAATGCCGCATATTCGCTTGCCCACCGTAAATCCTTTCCAAAAAACAGGGATGAGCAGCGAATATAAGCCGCTCAGGAAGTTAGCAAGGTTATCTCTTGCCGGTTCGCTTCCTATAAGAATGAAAGCAATGATATAAATCGGAATGCCGACAATGATGCCGTCTAGCAGTGAAGCGCCGAGCCTGATCCAAAATCCAGCTTCATTTCCCATAATCCTAAAGCCGCCTCCTTAGCTTGACTTCAGCAATAATGCTTTGATTCCATCTAAATTATACGAATAGCAGCTGACAAAATAGTACTCAATCAATCAGAATTATTCCTTTAGAGAGGCATCAGGATTGCTGCTTTTGTACAGCCCAGGTTACAACATCGCCTTTTAGCAAAATTTGCCGTCCTTCTCTAGCAATTTCGGTATGGTAAGGCTTAATGGTATGCTTAAGCAGCTTCCAGTCCGCGTAATAATGCTGCAGCTTCGAGGTTAGCGAATCCGTTGAAAAATTCAACTCGTACATCGGATCGATTTGTTCCCCGGATTCAAGCAGCGTTTCGGAAATGTTCGTGCTAATAATGAAGCAGTGAATGCCTTCATCCTTAGTTCCTTCAATCATCGAAAGCAGCACCCGGTCGAACTGCTCCTCTGATGCGAGGTGCTCCAGACTGGACACAGCCACAATAAAATCATAGGCATTACGCTCGATAGCAAAGCTGCCAATGTCCGATACAATTCCATCAATATGCTGAGCCGCTCCATATTCATTCGCATAATCGTACAGCTTCGCAATAGCAGATTCCAGAAGATCGACACAAACTACCTTGCCGGCCCGATGCTGAAGCCCCTGTGCAAGCGGAATGCTGTTTCTCCCGACCCCGCATCCCAAATCCAATATTTGAAGCTCTGGCTGAGACTCAAGCATACGGTACATCTCCAGAACAGTCTGTACCGGCTTATGCATCCATGTACCCGCCTGAAAGAGCTTGTAATGCTCATAACAATGATCATGATATTCTTTTTCTTGCTGCCTTATGACTTGAAGCCGATTCATTAAGCACCTCCAGCGCGACTAGAGCATTTTTTGATGGCATACAATATCCAAGCCGCGGTCGAATTTATAGGCGATCTCTTTGAATAAAGCTCGCTGAACGTAGCCATGCTTCTCGAATAACGCGATACTTCGTTCATTTTCGGTACATATCGTAGCAATAAGCGTTTTAAAGCCTTGCTCTCTCGCTTGCTCCTCCAAGAAACGAAGCGTCTGGCCTCCAATTCCTTCTCCAAGACAGTCCGGCTTCAAATAAATCGTAACCTCGGCCGTAATATCATACGCATGCTTCTTCTTATATTGCGTAAGCAGTGCATATCCTTTAAGCGATTTATCTTCGAAAATGACAAATGATTTAAACCGCGGATTGTCATTCATAACAGACGCTTTCATTTGCTCTATGTCGGCGCCATCAATATCGAAAGAGATCGTCGTGTTCTTCACGTAATAATTATAAATTTCCCTAACATCGCCGATATGCGCTTCTGTTATTTCTTCAAAAATCAACTGCTTCATGATGAATCATCCCTTTATAAAGTGTCATGATGTGCCCGTACAATTGCACTCATAACCATTATAACCGAACTTGAACGGCTACTGCTTGTCCTTCATCCAATAACTTTCTTTTGCGTCTGTCAGGTAATCTTTCACATATAAAAGCTCGCTGCCGCCGTTCAATAGAATTAGCTTGCTCCGATACTCCTCTTGCTCCTGCTGTCCAGAATCGCCATAGTCTAAGTAAGTGTCATATCCATGAGTCACGATGTACTGCTCATCTCGATTCATTTCAACGATTTCATAGGTTCCGCGCGATAATAAATCCGCATTATAGATGCCGACGATCATGTCTCCGTCAATCATTTCCATGAAATATTCATCATCGTCTCGAAAAGTCCATTCACCTAAAAACGTCTGTATAAAGTCATCGTTTTCAAGTAAAACGGCCCCGCTAATTGCACCCAAAGCTGGTTTATCTGTATTACGCCCCGTTTGATCGCACCCAGCCAACAGGATAAGCAAGATTAACATCCCCATTCGATGTACGGCTTTCACCCTCAGCTCCCCCAATCCAGACTGGCTTTAACGATTAGAATTGACGCTAGGCGGCATTCTTCTCATCATTCGTTCCTTATCCGCCGCAAATCCATACTGCTCATATAGCTGATGAGCATCTCTCGTTCCTAGAACACCCATCAAATTTTTTAGCTCATCTGAATTTGTCAATGCGCTGATCAAATTTTTGCCGATGCCTCTTCCTCTAAAATCCTCATCAACGTATACATCCGCCAGCCAATACATCGTCGCACCGTCTGTTACGACTCTCGCAAACCCAATCTGCTTGCTTTCCCTATATACGCCGTAGCACATACTGTTTGCAATAGATTTGCGAATCTGCTCCTCGGTTCTGCGATTGCCCCAATAGCTGCGGGAGAGAAAACCTTTAATCGTATCAAGCTGGAGCAGCTCTTTATTATCGCTAATGATGTAGTCCTCGATTTGGATATGCATAAAGCGATTTCTCCCTTCGAATCGTATCCGAATTAATTTTGTAGTACATTTATTTTGCGTCATTCCAAGCCTTGTACAGGTCTGCAACAGATGCATAACGATTGCTGCGCTCCGGCTCTACGGCTTTCAAAGCTACCTCGTACAGCGGCTGTCCTAGCGTCCATTTCTCATAGGACCGATCCAGCTCTCCTCCAGCCAAAGAAAACACAATTGCGCCCATATTGAAAACGTTCGTTCGTTCATCGATCGGAGCATGCAGCGTGAATTCTTCAGCAGACATGAACCGGGATGATCCATACATTCGTCCCATGTTGTTAATGAAAGGCCGCTTCTGGTAATAGTCGATATCGCATATTTTTGTGGTATTTTTTGAGAAATCGTACAAAATGCTGCCGTCATAAAAATCGACTGCTACATATCCTGTTTGTTCAACATGCGCATGAAAGGAAAATATACAGTCGATTGAGCTTAGCAGCTGCTCCTTAGGAAGCCGCTTATACCGATAGTAAGGAGACATGGGATTGTCATACTTTGCCGGAGGCGGAAAAGACCAGTGCGCATGCAAGCATTCGCCATCGAACCAATCAAATATAGCGGCATATCCCAGAGATAATGGATAATGTTCAACCAGATTAACGAGATGGTTATGATTTAAATCATTATAAATCGGTATAGCCTGTCTCAGCCGTTCAATCGCATCAAAAGGTTCTCCTTTGTAGGCTACCGGCTTCGCTCCCGCATATTTGACAAATCGTTTAACGCTGTCGATTGTGACGCCAAAAGAGAGATTGCCGGAATCCTGCTGGTCAAATACCGCGAACGGTTCGCCAAGCTCCGTCAACCAGTGAAAATCATGCTCTTCCTGAAGCTGGAACGATATATCGCCAATTTGTTTCGTTACGGGCATGTTATCCTCCTTCGTCTATAACTGTTTGTAATACAGGACGGTTGCATTCAGGCTGCCGCTCGCCGATAACGCAAAATTCGGAATTGCGCCAACCTCGATATATCCGAGCGATTTATACAAGTCATTGGATGGATCGCCAGCTCTCGTATCCAGAACGAGCAGCGAACGGTGAAGCGCCTTTGCTTCTTGCTCCATATGATTCATCAGCAGTCCAGCGATTCCTTGCCTGCGGCTCTCCGGATGAACCATAAGCTTGGCCACCTCGGCCCGGTGCAGCCCGTTCTTCTTCATAGCTAAATGAAGCTGAACAGTTCCAACTACTCTGTCTCCTTGCAGGGCAACCCATAATTTGACGCCTGGTTCGATGACACTACTCCAGTAGCTATGCGCTTCATCCTGCGTTAATGGCGGCAAAAAGCCGATTGAAGCGCCATCCTCCACAACAGCTTGCAGCAAGTGAGCCAATTGGCTTTCTACCTGCGGCTCTATCGATTCCAATTCTACAATTCGTATGCTCTCCATATGAAATCTCTCTCCTCTACTCCACGATTAATACAATCTTTTAGCATATGATTCGCGTAATGAAGCCGCAACTGACTCTTCCGTAACATTCATCTCACGTGCATGCGCAGCGATAATCTTTGCAGGCTTAGGAAGAAGCCCCTCTTCAAGCCAGCTCTCCGGCTCCCATGCACGGGAACGTTTAAATGCCTTGGCACAATGCATATAGCATTCTTCCACGACGACTCCTATGCCAAGCAGCGGAGCTTTGCCGTTAACGTGCATGGGCTCTAACAAAGCTTTATCCTTAATGACATATGCCCGTCCGTTGATGCGCAATGTCTCCTCTAATCCGGGAATAAGAAAGATAAGCCCGACATGCGGGTTGCTCAGAATGTTCCGAATCGAATCAATTCTGCGATTGCCTGGCCGTTCGGGAATAATTAATCTCTTGTTATCTATAATTGTGACAAATCCGGGAGCATCTCCTCGTGGCGAGACGTCGCAGTGCCCTTGACCGTCCGAAGTAGAGATGAACAGCAAAGATGTTTTCGCGATATAATCCCTGCAATGGTTGTCGATATGATCAATTATCTTGTGATTAACGAGCTCGCTTGGATAGCCGATTATGTCTCGAATCTCTTCCTCCGCTGTTACAACCCCTGTAAACTCATTCATGCTTTCTGCTCCTCACCTATGAAGCTGTATTACTTTCGAATTCTTAGCTTCTCCCCAATTACCGATTAAGCTCGACTCTTCAACAAATAATTTGCTACGCCGTCTTGCTCATTTGATTCAATTATGTGGTCGGCAAGCTTTAAAATCGTCTCCTGCGCATTTTGAACGGCGACTTTCATGCCGCCCGCTTCAAACAATCCGATATCGTTGAGATGATCGCCGAACACGACAACATCCTTTAGCTGAACCTGCATATGCTGGGCCCATAGCTTTAAGCCTTCCTTCTTGTTCGCCTTCGGATGGCTGAACTCCAGAAAATAATGATCTTCAATGTAATAGTCCTTTAGCAAATGTGTATGAACCTGACCGCCCAGCAATCGGTCCGTGTCATCCTGTATTCGCTTCAACTCATCATACAAGCCGATATAGGTAACGGCAAGCATCCGATGATCAAGTGGGCAAGTAAGTTGCTGATTTTCCCGGAAACGGGGATCATTTTTGCGTCCTTGAAAGAATGCCAGCATGCCTGCTCTCGTTAACGGTTCATGCCATACCGTCTCCCGATCGTTCGTATCAAGCATAAACAGAAATGGCGAAAAATCGTACTTTTTTCCGATACCGATAACTGCATTTGCGATCTCGCTATCCAGCCAATACCCGTCGACCACTCGATGTTGAATCGGATCGTAAAGAAGCGCGCCGTTATATAGGATCATCGGATATTTCCAAGCAATCTGCTCCACGACGCTCATCGCGCTGATAAAGCCTCTCGCTGTCGCAAAAGTAAATATCCCTTCATCGGCCAAAAATTGATTAAGCGTTTCAATCGTATGCGTTGATAAGGTTTGATCTGATCGAAGCAACGTTCCATCCAAGTCTGTCACATATACAATTTGACTCATATTCTTTCTCCCTCTTACTTCGTTATCAATAAATCAGCTTTATCGCATAGGCAATAAAATAAGCAGCCGGCAATATGAACAGTTGAGCCGCCAATGTGCCCATAAACCTCGACACCATCAACAAAACATAAATTTTCCCCAGCTTGTCTCGATATTTCTCATTATTGATCGCGCGGTCTGTAATAAGGCCAATTTGAGGATCAATAAAAATTGTAAGTAGTATCGTGGCAATCCCGTTGATGAGTCCCGATGATTGCGAAGCTGTTGTGCTTAGCTCCGGTACGAGATGAGCGGCGTATAAGGAGGATAGGACGCCGACTGTATAAATGGCCGTCACGATAATATTGAGGAACAGAAATCGCTTCGGAATGCCTAAATATCTAAATTGACTTAGGCTCAGCGAGGGCTTCCTTATATAATATCTCGTATTTTTCAGCTGGCCGATTGTGACGCTTGAAAGCAGCTTCGGCAGCGAGCCGGCAACCTCAAGTTTTGAGATAACCCGGCCCCAAAGATTAACAAAAGTCGGAAACAAAATAATCGCCATAATGGTACCGATTGATGCGGCAAATAAAATGATTCTTAAATAACTTAACGGATCAAAGGCCGGATTTGTTTTCGCATAGTCAACAAAAGTTGCCGTTAATGGCGCCTGAATAATGTTCGCCGTACGCGATACGAGCACGACCATCCCTGTCAATGATAGAGCAACGGCGATTTTATTCAGCCTGACTCCCGCTAATCGGAGCGAATAGGATAAGGTTTCGGCGGTATGAATAATGACTGTTAGAACAAAAATCGTAATCAGATTATTGATCATGACAAATCCCCATCACATTTCCTAATTTAATCGTTCTGAATAAATAATGGATGTACTCAGCAACATAAAAGCAGTATTTCGTATGGCATTGACTGGAGGAATCAGTGTGTATAAATGGGTCAGCAGCATTATGAGGAGTATGATTAACGATACCGTCGATAAAGCGATAGAACGAATGTCGCGCGATGCGTATACAGAGAATTTGTTTGAAATGATCCCGAGCTCCAAAAAAGTCGGCGCTATCCCGCTTATGGAACTCGTCATGCGGGCTAAAACGGGCAAGCCTCCCGGCAGGCCTTTAGGAAGCCACATCCACTTCTCGCCGTGGGAATCGCTTTTGTTTAATCCCGTGCACCTGCATAAGCTCCCAACGCCCGATGATGTTCCCATTCAGTCATCGGTTACGATTGGAAAAAGGGCAAAAAAGCCGTTAACCATCTCGATCCCGATTATGATTGCAGCCATGTCTTTTGGAGGCGCTCTAAGCAAATCGGCTAAAATCGCACTCGCTCGCGCCGCTTCACAAGCAGGAACGGCTACTAATACGGGGGAAGCCGGGCTGTTGGAAGAAGAAAGAGAGGCAGCATCCCTTTTAATCGGACAATATAACCGAGGCGGCTGGCTGAATTCTCCAGACAAGTATAAACGTCTGGATGCCATTGAAATTCAGCTAGGCCAAGGCGCGCAGGGCTCGAGTCCTCAGCGTACAGCTGCAAACCAAATCGGCAAGGAATACCGGGAAGTATTCAATATTCCTGAAGGTGAAGATGCCGTTATCCATTCCCGCCTGCCAGGTGTCGATACGAAAGAGCAATTCATTGCGCTTGTGCAGCAGTTGAAGGAAGAAACCGGAGTCCCTGTAGGGCTGAAAATTGCAGCAACTCATTACATCGAGCAAGAAATTCAAATTGCTTTGGATGCGGGCGTCGATTTCATTACGGTTGATGGAGCTGAAGGCGGTACACATGCCGCCGCCCCGATTCTTGAAGATGATTTGGGGCTACCTACTTTATTCGCCGTATCAAGAGCCGCAAAATATTTAAAAAGAAAAGATGCCGCTAAAGACGTCAGCCTTATTGCTACCGGAGGTCTCGTTACACCCGGCCATTGCTTGAAAGCAATGGCGCTTGGCGCTGACGCTGTCTATATCGGTACGGCAGCCATCATGGCCTTAATTGCAGATCAGGCGGTGAAGAGCTTGCCTTATGAACCGCCGACAAGCCTTGTCGTCTATAATGCGAAGATGACCGATCAATTAGATATCGAGAAAGGGACAGCTTCACTAGTCAACTATTTGCAAGCGGCCGTACGGGAAATGGAGCTCATCTGTTATTCGCTTGGCAAGACGAGCGTCAGTGAACTGACCGCACAAGATTTGTGCACGCTGGATCCGTTTGTCTCTCGTGCAATCGGGGTTGATTTCGGCTATGTCTCGCACGAGGAGCAAGAACAATATTTCGCGGGCTTTCAGCCGATGACGTCGATGATTCCGGCAACGACGCCAATGGAGACACCCCAGCCCGACGCTCAGTCGACCATTCATTAACATATGGCGCCCCCGGCAAAGTTCAGCTTTGGCGGGGGTTTTCCGTTTCTATCCTGCGATATTGATCCAGTATCTTTGGATTTCCGTATCATTCACGACATCTTCCGAATCAAGCTGTCCGCCATTGTTGATTATCGTTTGAGCAGAGCCTATGTTGTCTTTATCACATGTGAGCAGAGCTCGCTCAATGCCAAGCTCCCTGGCTTTATCGAGCGCTAATGAAAGGATCTTGGTCGCATTGCCCTTGCGCCGTTCTGACGGTCTGATGCCATACCCGATGTGCCCGCCTACTACGAGCAACTGCTCATTCAATCGATGTCATATATTCGCAGCTCCTAATACTCTTCCTTCTTCATTGACAAGCAAATAAGTCGAGCTGTTCACTTTGTTTTCTCCAAGATTTGGGCCTGTCTTCAACTCATGAATTTTTGACAAAAACGCATCGAAATCCGTGCAGTCGAATCGCAGCACAAACGGAACCATATGTTCGCCGGTGCTCTTCCATTCGGAGATCATGTTCAAATATTCATCCTTGTAAGCCAATGACGGTTCAACCAGTTGGTAATGTATCATTCCACTCTCTCCTTCTGAAAGGTTAAAGCTCTGTACTCCTCTTTTTAGCAAACCCTCGAATCATGATGATGATTATTAA